>MDTE01183272.1_pt1 | contig 13093 bp, 13 predicted proteins | sample 811231 | NCBI WGS metagenome assembly MDTE01 (sample SAMN05326651, study PRJNA326480) | marine metagenome | isolation source: seawater | place: Indian Ocean: Red Sea | collected 2010
AAATTTTTAATATTATTATTTCAATATAAATATTGAATTAATAATTATTTATTGAATAATTGATCAAAAATTGTATACAATTTAACAAGAATGAAAGGCCTATAATAGTGGGCCAAAAAATATTGATCAGAAATCTTGGCAACAAACTTGGTTTAGCTTGGTGGGCTAAAGTAGAGACAGAAACTCCCTCTGTAACTTATTGGTATGGTCCATTTCTAACTAGGAGAAGTTTAATTGGAAATTTAGATGATTTCCTGAAAGACCTTAATGATGAGGGTTCAAAGGATATTAAACATAGTATTCTTAGATGTAATAAAAAAGAACCATTAACTTTTTGAAAATCAAATTAATCTTAAAAACATCACTTTAATATGAACTTTAATTCTTTTCGAAAGGAAATTAATAGTGGAAATGCTTCAGTTAAGGAATTAATTAATGATTTTTTTGGGAAAATTGACTTAATAAATCCAAAAATAAATGCGTATACTTGTTTAACTAGAGATATTGCAGAGTCTCAATGTGAAAAAATAGATAATTTAATTAGTAATAAACAAGAACTTCCACCTCTTGCAGGCTTACCTATCGCTATAAAAGACAATATTTGCACCAAAGGAGTTGTTACTACCTGTTCAAGCAAAATGCTTGAGGATTTTGTTCCTCCATACGAGTCTACTGTATCAGGGAAATTATGGTCATCAGGTAGTATTTGCTTAGGGAAAACTAATTTAGATGAATTCGCAATGGGAAGCTCTACTGAGACTTCCGTTTTTGGTCCAACATCAAATCCCTGGGATATAAATAGAGTTCCTGGTGGAAGTTCTGGTGGAAGTGCTGCATCAGTAGCAGCTGGTTTATGCTTGGCCGCTATTGGTTCAGATACTGGTGGTTCTATTAGGCAGCCTGCATCTTTTTGTGGAGTAGTTGGGCTAAAACCTACATATGGAAGAGTTAGTAGATGGGGATTAATTGCTTTTGCAAGTTCTCTAGATCAAGTAGGTCCAATTACTAATACTGTTTCTGACGCTGCTGAAATTCTTTATTCTATATCCGGTAAAGATCCCCTTGATTCAACTTGTCTCGATAAACCAGTACCTAATTATTTAATAGATTTAGATAAATCTATTAAAGGTATAAAGATAGGAATTATTGAAGAATGTTTTAATCATCCTGGACTTGATCCTGAGGTTAAAGCATCAGTGTTTTCTGGTATTGAGAGATTAAAATCTTTGGGAGCTGAAATTTTCGATGTACAATGCCCAAGATTTAATGATGGTATCGCAACTTATTATGTGATTGCTCCCTGTGAAGCATCAGCTAATTTAGCTAGATATGATGGAGTGAAATATGGATATAGATCTAGTAATCAATCTAATTTATTAGAAATGATATCGAAGAGTAGAGCGGAAGGTTTTGGAGATGAAGTTCAAAGAAGGATTTTGATTGGCACTTATGCATTATCTGCAGGCTATAGTGATGCCTATTATAAGAAAGCACAAAGAGTAAGAACCTTAATAAGAAAAGATTTTGATATTGCTTTTGATAAAGTTGATGTTTTATTAACACCTACATGCCCCACGACTGCATTCTTAAAAGGCGATTTTGTAAATGATCCTTTATCTATGTATTTGTCTGATCTTTTAACCGTCCCTGTTAATCTGGCTGGACTTCCAGCTATTAGTATTCCCTGTGGATTTGATAAAAAGGGTTTACCTATAGGTCTTCAATTGATAGGTAATGTTTTGGACGAAAATCGAATTTTGAATGTTGCAAATATTTTTGAAAAGGATGCTGAGGTTATGAAGAACAAACCTAAAATTAAAATTTGAATTAATAATTAATTTGTATGGACAAAATATAGATATTTCAAAAATATTCTCTATCTTATAAATATAAATTTTTTAAATATGGGATTTGTTCCACTTCATAATCATAGTGATTACAGTCTTCTAGATGGAGCAAGCCAGGTTTCTAAAATAGTTGATAGGGCATCTGAACTTGGAATGGATTCAATTGCTTTAACTGATCATGGAGTGATGTATGGAGTTCTCGATTTAGTAAAAAAATGCAAAGAAAAAGGTATAAAACCCATTATTGGTAATGAAATGTACATCATTAATGGTTCCATTGATGATCCTCAGCCAAAAAAGGAAAAAAGATACCATTTGGTAGTTCTAGCCAAAAATTATAATGGTTATAAGAACCTCGTAAAATTAACGACAATTAGTCATTTGAATGGGATGAGGGGGCGTGGTATTTTTTCAAGACCGTGTATTGATAAATCTCTTTTAGAAAAATATAAAGATGGTCTTATCATTGCAACAGCTTGCTTAGGTGGAGAAATTCCTCAAGCTATCTTAAAAGGAAGAATTGATATTGCCGAAAATATTGCTCTTTGGTACAAAAAATTATTTGAAGATGATTTTTATCTTGAAATACAAGATCATGGTTCTATAGAGGATAGGATTGTAAATGTTGAGTTAATAAGAATTGGTAAAAAACACAATATAAAAGTTATTGCTACCAATGATGCACATTACATTTCAAATATGGATGTTGAAGCACATGATGCCCTTCTTTGTGTTCTTACTGGGAAATTAATTAGTGATGAAAATAGATTGAGATATACAGGAACAGAATATATTAAAAGTGAGAATCAAATGCTTAAACTTTTTCATGATCATATTGACGAGAAATCTATTAAAGATGCAATAAACAATACAGTAGAGGTTTCAAAAAAGGTTGAAGAATTTGAGTTATTTGGCACCTACAGAATGCCAAAATTTCAATTAAAAGATGATAATGATTCTTTAACTTATTTGACGAAAATATCAAATGATGGACTCTTAAAAAGACTAAACAAAACTACTCTTGATGAAGTAGATGAGATTTATACAAAGAGATTATCATCTGAATTAAAGATAATTAATGACATGGGTTTCCCCGATTATTTTTTAGTCGTTTGGGACTATATAAAATTTGCAAGAGATAATTTAATACCTGTTGGTCCAGGGAGAGGTTCAGCAGCTGGCTCCCTTGTTGCGTATGCTCTTCAGATAACAAATATTGATCCTGTAAAGCATGGATTGTTATTTGAGAGATTCCTTAATCCAGCAAGAAAATCCATGCCAGATATTGATACAGATTTTTGTATTGATAGGAGAAATGAAGTTATTGATTACGTAACCAATAGATATGGGGAAGATAAAGTTGCACAAATAATTACTTTCAACAAAATGACATCTAAAGCAGTACTTAAGGATGTCGCAAGAGTTCTAGATATTCCCTATGGAGATTCAGACAAGTTGGCTAAATTAATACCAGTTGTAAGAGGTAAACCATATAAGCTTAATGAAATGATTGATAAAAATACTCCTAGTCCTGAATTTAGGGATAAGTATTTGAAGGATACTAAAGTAAAACGATGGATTGATTTAGCATTAAGAATTGAAGGAACTAATAAAACTTATGGAGTTCACGCAGCAGGAGTCGTTATAGCATCAGAGCCTTTAGATAGACTCGTACCCCTTCAGAGGAATAATGAAGGTCAAATAATTACTCAATATTCCATGGATGATATTGAGTCTTTAGGCTTATTGAAAATGGACTTCCTAGGCCTTAAAAATCTTACAATGATTGATAAGACAATTTCATTAATAAAATCTTCAACAGGTAAAACAATAAACATTGATGAATTACCTCCAAATGATAATAAAACTTTTGATCTTATTGGAAGAGGGGATTTAGAAGGAATATTTCAGCTTGAATCCTCCGGTATGAAACAAGTTGTTAAAGATTTTAAGCCTAATTCTCTTGAAGATATTTCATCTATTTTAGCTCTTTATAGACCTGGTCCACTAGATGCAGGTCTCATACCAAAGTTCATCAATAGAAAACATGGCAGTGAAAAAATAGATTTTCCGCACCCATTTATTGAATCCATTCTTACCGAAACTTATGGAATAATGGTTTATCAAGAGCAAATTATGAAAATTGCTCAAGATTTGGCTGGATATTCTCTAGGAGATGCTGATTTGCTACGTAGAGCTATGGGTAAAAAGAAAGTGTCTGAGATGGTTAAACATCGTAATATTTTCATAGAAGGTTCCTTCAAGAAAGGTGTCGATAAGAAAATTGCTAATGATCTTTTTGATCAAATGGTTTTATTTGCTGAATATTGCTTTAATAAAAGTCATTCAACCGCGTATGGCGCTGTTACTTATCAAACAGCTTTTTTGAAAGCACATTTCCCAGTAGCTTATATGGCTTCTCTTCTTAGTGTTAATGCTGGTTCTAACGATAAAATGCAGAGATATATTTCTAATTGCTATTCAATGGGCATTGAGGTCATATCCCCTAGTATTAATTTATCTGGAATTGACTTTACAGTTAAAAATGATCAAATTTTATTTGGATTATCTGCAATTAAAAATTTAGGAGATTCAGCCATAAAAAATATAATAGAGAATCGGAATAAACTTGGAAGCTTTAAATCATTTTCTGATTTATGTGATCGTCTACCCTCTAATGTTTTAAATAAGAGGAATCTAGAATCTTTAATTCATTGTGGAGCTCTTGATGAGTTTTCTGAAAATAAAAATAGAGCCCAGCTATTATCCGATCTAGAGTACGTTATTGAGTGGGCATCATCTCGCCATCGTGATCGCCTATCTGGTCAAGGAAATCTATTTGAATCAATTAGTAATAATGAAAATTCTGATTTTTCTATATCTAAACAAACTAAGGTTGATGATTATTCATTAATTGAAAAACTTAAATTAGAAAAGCAACTTTTAGGTTTCTATTTATCAGATCATCCTTTAAAACATCTTGCAAAGCCAGCTAAACTTGTTTCTCCAATAAGTATATCTCAATTAGAGGAATCTCATGATAGATCAAAGGTTTCTTTAGTCGGAATGATTCCCGAAATAAAGCAAATTACAACTAGAAAAGGTGACAGAATGGCAATAGTCCAATTAGAGGATCTTTCTGGAACTTGCGAGGCAGTAGTTTTTCCAAAAACATATTTCAGATTATCTGAATTTTTAATTACTGATACAAGATTATTAGTTTGGGGCACTATTGATAAGAAGAGTGATAAGACACAACTAATTATTGATGATTGCAGAGAAATTGATAACTTGAAATTACTTGTTATTGAGTTAGATAGTTCCCAAGCTTCTGATATTAGAGTTCAAAATACAATAAGGGATTGTTTAGTTAAATTTAAGCCAGATAGAGATAAATGTGGAGTTAAGATCCCAGTATTGGCAGAGGTTAGGAATAATGAAACAGTAACCTATGTTAAGTTTGGGGATCAATTTTGTGTCAGTGATATTCTTGGTGTTTCCAAGCTACTTACTTCTAAATCTTTTCAGGTTGATTTGAAATCGTTAGTTAACTAATTTAATTTTTCTCATCAAAGTTTTGAGATGCAGGTTTGAAAGCAGCTTTTGCTCTTTCTACATTCAAAGGTATATTTTCTATTCCAAAAAAACTTCCTGGATCCTTATCCCAACTTGCGGATAATATTCCATAACTCAATCCTCCAAGTCCTAATAAAAAAAATAGTGCTGAAATTGCAATTGTTGATGATGGGGGTATTTCAGCAATGTTTTTCGTGACAAGTATATAACTTACAACAAACACAGACATACCCAAAATTGTAGGAATTCCTGCGGTGAAAAATATTCTTTTAGCCATCCTGTCAGCAACATATTTAGGAATGCCCGAAGATTTTTTTAATTTTGGATTTATAACTGAACCTTTTTTTTCAATATTTTTAAAGGCATTACTTTCAGATATTTTATTCTTTTTTGTAAGATCTTTTTTTTTACCTTTTTTCTTTTTCATTAATGGAATTTATCCTCTAATTCCAATCTTTTTAATTAAATCTAAATAAGTTTGAGAATTTTTTTCTTTTATGTATGTTAACAATCTTTTCCTTTTACCTATCATTTTTAATAAGCCTTGTCTTGATGCATAATCATGAATATTGCTTTGAAGATGTTCACTTAATTTTGAAATTCTTTCAGAGAGCATTGCGACTTGTACTTCAACAGATCCTGTATCTGTAGCATGCAATTGATGCATTTGAATAAGTTTTTGTTTTTCAGCTGTATCGAGTGTCATTAAATTTAACTGCCTTTTAATATTTTACTACGTTATTGGCCACAATTACTAATATTCTTTGTCTAGATAGTTCATGGCTTCTTTTAATAAATTTTCAAAAGAAATAGATTCTTTTTCTAATGTCGAAATTTTATTGTTTTTAATATCATTAGCAAGTTTTGGAAATAAATTTTTAATTTCTCTCTTAGGATAATTAAGTGATTGAAGTGTTAAATTAACATCTTCAAAAATTGAATTTAATTCTTTATTTTCAACAAAAGAACCATTTTTATCTGAATTTACATTTGTATTGTGATTTTTAACTACTTTACTTTTTAACTCAAGTATTATTCTTTCTGTCATTTTTTGCCCAATACCTTGAACTGAACTTATCGACTTTGTATCATTGTTTATAATTGCATTAAATAATTCCTTTAAAGAGAATTTATTTAATAGAGCCATACTTATTTGCGAACCAATACCTTTGATATTAAGAATTTGAGTAAAAAAATCTCTTTCCTCTTTTGAGATAAATCCAAATAACATATCTGAGTCTTCCTTTTTTATATGTTTTAACCAAAGAATTATTTCATTTTCAGAAATCTTTTTTGTACTAATATCATTAAATACAGATTCTAAGGTTTGAATCTCGTAACCTAATCCCTGACAGTTTATTAAAATATAAAATTTATTATTAACTTGCCATGAACTCACTAATTCCCCCTTAATCCAACTAATCAATTATCCACCATCCACCTGACAACCAATAAGTGCTCCCGCTGTACCGCCAGCTGGCACTGCCCAAAATCTATCTTTTCCTCTTGATGATGAAAGGGCTATTCCAGCTCCAAGTAGACCTCCAATGACGGAACCCTCACTGCAATCATTATCATCAATATTTTTGGCTTTTTCTCCTCCACATGGAATTTCAACGTCAATTTCGTAATTCCTTACATATCCAGGACTTGATTTTGTCCCAGGGATATATTCTTCCCTGTACTCAGTCCTAGTGCATGTTACAGATTTAGGAGTTGATGATTTAACTTGGAGGAATGGATAAAAACTGAAGAGTGCCAATAATAATAATTTCATCACAAACAGATTTTTTTTTATTTTAAATCTTTTTTAGTATTTTGCTAGTACTCATAATAGTTCCTAACAAAACTAGTAGTGAGCCAACTATAAAATTTATGTTTATTATTTCATTGAAAAACAAAATTCCCCATAAAGAACCAAATAATACTTGTAGATAATTTATTGTTGCAGCTTGTGAGGTTGGTAATTTTTTTATTCCAATAGTTAGGAATGTTTGTCCAGCTTGTGTAGAGATCCCTATGCCAATTATCCAAATTAAATCATTTAGGTTCGGTGTTACCCAATTAAAATATACAATGGGTGATAATGTAATTACCGAAATTAATGGAAAATATTTGATGATTATGTAAATATCTTCTGTTAAAGATAGTTTTTTCACAGTTATGTAGGCCAGAGAGGTTGATATAGCTCCAAGAAAAGCTATAACTATAGTGAAATTATTAAGTTCAATTTCTAAACTTGATAATTGAGCTGGATTTAAGATTATTAATATTCCCAACCAACCTGTAATACAAGCAATAATAATATTCTTATTAATCTTTTCATTAATAAGAAACCCTGCAAAAATAGATATAAAAATGGGGTATGTGTATTGAATAACAGTTGAGATGTTTAAAGGCATATTTCGAATGGCATAAAAAATGCAAACTAACGCTATTGTTCCTAATAAACCTCTTAAAACAAGTAATGGTTTGTTCATCCCCCAAGGATTTATATTCCTTTTATTAATAATTAAAGAAGTAATTAATAAACTTATTAGTGACCTGAAAAATACTAGTTCATATATTGGTATCCTATTGTCTATTTTCTTTACGCAAACAGTCATAAGGCTGAAGAAAATTGATGCGAATATTAAATTTACTTTTTTAAAGGGTTCTTTTTTGGGATTAAAAATATCTATATGCATCACTAAAAATATTTTTTTTGTGAAATTAAGTAGATTCTTTTAAAATTATGACCTATAACAAAGTCTAAATTATGAATTCTTTTTAGAAAAAAATAAATGGGACCTTCTATTCATCCGAGAACTATTCAGGAGGTTAAGGATAAAGCTGATATTGTAGATGTTATTTCTGAACATGTTGTATTAAAGAAAAAGGGAAAAGAATTTGTGGGAATATGCCCTTTTCACGATGATAGTAAGCCATCTATGACAGTTTCTCCCGCAAAACAATTTTATTATTGTTTCTCCTGTGGTGCTGGAGGTAATTCCATTAAATTCTTGATGGAGTTTACACGTAATAATTTTACAGATGTAGTTCTTTCTCTTGCAAAAAAAAACGATATTAATGTTATTAATGTTGATGGACCCCAAAATGAAGTATATAAAAAACAAATATCTAGAAGACAAGAACTATATAAGATTCTTAGGGTTGCAAAGGATTGGTTTAAATCACAATTAAACAATTCATTAGGTAAGGAAGCCCTACATTATTTGATTTCTCAAAGGAATTTAAATACTGCACATATTAATGATTTCGAATTGGGTTATGCACCTAATTCATGGAACGATTTGTTCAATTATCTTTTAAAAGTAGAGAAATTTCCATTAAGATTAATTCTAAGTGCTGGCCTTGCCGTCTCAAAAGAAAATTCTGATAAAGTTTATGATCGTTTTAGAAATAGATTGATAGTTCCTATTTTTGATTTCCAAGGTCGCGTGGTCGCTTTTGGTGGCAGATCTCTTGATGGTCAAGAACCCAAATATTTAAATTCTCCCGAATCTGAGGTTTTTGAAAAGGGTAAAATTCTATTTGCATTTAATAAAGCATCAAATAATATAAGAAAAAGTGATAAGGCTCTTGTCGTTGAAGGTTATTTTGATGTTATTTCACTTCATTCAAAAGGGATCACTAATTCGGTTGCTTCTCTTGGAACTGCATTAAATAAATATCAAATATCCCAACTTTGTAGATTTACTGATAGTAAAAATATAATAATTAATTTTGATTCAGATAATGCAGGAATACTAGCTACAAAAAGGGTCATAAACGAAGTTGAAAGTTTGTCTCTTCATGATCAAATAAATCTTAAGATATTGCAATTAAAAGCATTTAAGGACCCAGATGAGTATCTTAAAAGAAACACTCCAGAGGATTATTTTAATTTAATAGATAATGCTTCTTTCTGGATTGATTGGGAAATTGATCAGATTTTTGATAATAAAGATTTATCTAAGTCTGATATTTTTCAGAGCGTTATTTCTTCATTAGTAAAGTTATTGAGCAAACTCCCTCAATCTGCAACTAGAACTCGCTATTTGCAGAAAGTCTCTGAGAGATTAAGTATGGGGCAAGCGAGATTAGCTATTAAATTTGAAGAAGACTTAAGAAAACAAGTTAAAGGTTTTCGATGGCATGGAAGATCCAAAAAATTTGAACAGCCAAATGAAATTAATCAGCGTGAAAAAAATGAATCAGAAATTCTCTTTTATTATCTACATTGTCCTGAATATAGGCTTTTTATTAGAGAAGAATTGCTTAAAAGAGATATAGAAAAATTTAATACTGAATATATTCGTTTAATTTGGGAATCTATTTCAACAATTGAAACGAATAATTTAGGTTCAAATTACATAAGTGATCTGAGAAATGCAGATAATAAAAAATTAAGTGATAATTTCACTTCAATTGACTTGATTTCCCTTTTACCTGATCATTTAGCTCTTAATAATGTAGAGGGCTCTAGTAAAATCAATACTTTTATTAATCCAGATGAATTATTTTTAACCACTTTAAAAAATCCAAAACATAATCTTCTTGGCAGTTTATCTCTTCTTGAAAGATATAAATCATTAAAAAGATGTAGACACCTTATTGAATCTTGGGGCTCTCAAAGAGTTAAAACTTTAGAAAACTGTATTTCTATTTTAATCGATAATTCTTCCTTAGAATCTATAGATTCTAATAAAGAGATTGATGATGTTTTCAAAGATTTAAATTCTGATGCTTTGAAATTTCAGGAATTATATTATTCGGAGAGAAAGCATATTGTTCTTCTTGATAAACAACGTTGTGGTAATTTTACCTCTAATCAATAAATTTTCCTAATATTTTATAAACAATAAGCTTTAAGCATCCCTATTACTTTTCTTGGCTTGTCTTCCATTACATAAGCCTCTAACTCTTTTTCAAGATTCCCAGATATTTGTACTGAAGAATTTAAAGCTTTTAATTTTCCTATATGTATCTTATCTTCTATATTTTTAATCATCCCAGTCGGTTTATCATTATTGCATGATTGTACTAGATGAGTCGCTTCATGCCTTAATGCTCTCCTTATATAAATATTTGTTTTATGATTATCATAATTTTTCCCTTTTCTATAACCTCCCATTTTTTTTGCGTTTTCAGTGCAAATAACGATCCCCTTTTCTCTATTTTTATAAAAACCTACAAACTTTTTATCTATTGAGCAAAGAGCTGTATTTTCCTCTATTGAATGATTTGATTTATTGATTAGCTCTAATATTTCTTTATCTATTTTGCTTAAAAATAATATGAATTCCATTCCTTTTTTATATCATTATATTTGGAATTTTTTTAATATCGGTTGTAGATACGGAACTTAATGAATTTCTATTCATTTCCCATTCTCGTGGTTTTGTTGCAATTGCCCATGTAATTGCTTTATTATTAAATTTTTTATTCAAAGCATCAATTGTTTCCATAAGATTTATAGATTTTTTTGAGCATTCATGAGACTCGTAATTGATAATTGATTGCTGTAAATGTTTACAATTAGTTAAATCCTGCATTAAAACGCCAGCTTTCGATAGTTTATGTTCCGGAGTGTAAATCTCTTTAGATAATGCGATTACTATTTTTAAAATAGTACTTGTATTATCTGTTGCATTTATAAGATTTTTTTGAGCACTTTTTTGATAAGTATGATTCGAATAATGACTAGTTCTTGTAAATACAGTAATGGTAGATGATTGTAAATTTTGACTTCTCATTTTTGCGGATGCTTTTATTGCATAAATTGCTAATGCCTGAGTCAAATCTTCTAATTTTGTGATTGGTTTGCCAAAGCTTCTACTTACTTGAATTTCTTTCTTTGGCTTTTTAATTATTTCTATCGGAAGACATTTATTACCTTTTAACTCCAATTGCAATCTTTGTCCTATAACTCCTAACTTCTTAATGATTTCGTCTTGATCCATATCTCTTAATTCTTTTGCATTTTTAATACCTTTGCTTTGTAACCAATTAGATGTTTGTTTGCCAACTCCCCATATATTTTCTACACTAATTTCTCTTAAGTAATCATTTTCACTGTCGATTTTATCTAAATCAAATATTCCCGCTGAAGAATTAATATTTTTAGCTAGCTTATTAGCAATTTTGGCTCTTACTTTATTTTCGCCTATTCCAATTGTTAAAGTTATTCCTAAATTTTGATATATTAAGCATCTTACTTTTCTTGCCCAAGGATGTAAATTTTTATCTTTAGGCCTAAGAATTGAGATAAAGGCCTCATCAATAGAATAAATCTCTATTTCTTCAGAATAATTCTTTAATAAATTCATTAATCTCTTGCTCATATCACCATAGAGTGAGTAATTTGAACTTAAAACTGAGACCCCTAATCTATTCAATCTTTCCTTGATTTTAAAATAAGGGATTCCCATTTTTATTTTTAAAGCACGAGCTTCAGGACTTCTTGCGATAACACATCCGTCGTTATTAGATAAAATTACTACTGGTTTATTTCTTAAATGTGGGTTGATACTTTGTTCGCATGATGCATAAAAATTATTGGCATCTATAAGAGCTATTGCTTCAGTGCTGGGGCTTTTGCTTCTCATAAGCAACTATGTATTGAATAGATTACAACTCCCCAAATTTGTATATCAATATGATTTCTAAAACTGAAGTTGGGATAATTATGATTTTCTGCTTTTAAATATAATTCATTATTTTTTATGGATAATCTTTTTATAGTAAATTCTCCATCTATCATCGCAATAATAATATTACCTGGCTTAGCAGTTAAGCTCTTGTCTACTATTATTAAATCTTTATCTTTTATTCCTGAGTTGATCATTGAGTCACCTTTAACTCTAAGAAAAAAAGTACTAAATGGATTAGATATTAAATGCTCGTTTAAATCGATATTTTCCTCAGTATAGTCATCCGCAGGGGAGGGAAAACCTGCTGATATTGAGTCACTTAATAATGGAATCTTGATCTTTTTAAAAGTCGGATCAGAAGGATACAAGGCTTTAAGTTATAGTACATATATACTATATATCAAAGTCTTTAAAATGTGTTTGTTTTTAGAGTTTTATTTATGAATCTTTAATCTGCAGTTTTAGTCTCGATGATAAGGCGAATTATTTGAAATAGAAACAGCTCTATAGATTTGTTCAAGTAGAATTAATCTTGCATGTTCATGAGGAAAAGTAAGAGAAGAAAGACTTAGCAAAAGATGAGATTTTTCTTTAATAGCTGAAGGAATACCTTCAGCATCTCCTATAAGAAATATAATTTTTTTATTTTTAAAATTTAAAAGTAAAGAAGTTAATTCAATTGAACTAAAAGATTTACCTTCTTCAGTAAGGCAAATAATAATGTTATTAAATCGAATATTATCTATATTAAAAGTCTTGGATTCATTGATAATAAGACCCGGCATTCTTTTTTTGTATTGATTGATTCCTTCTCTTATCCAATTTTTTTTTATTTTACCAATTGCATTTATTGATAATCTATTAGTCTGAAGCATAGAAAAAAAGAAAAATTTCTTTATTCATCAAGAAGGTAATTAAATTCGTCATATAGCTCATCTTCGAGTGATAAATTATTTGAATGATTGGTTTTTTCAGAATTAATACTATAAAAACTATCTTCACTTTTTTTTAAAAATGCATTTTCTTTTAATGTCT
>MDTE01059833.1_pt1 | contig 13090 bp, 18 predicted proteins | sample 811231 | NCBI WGS metagenome assembly MDTE01 (sample SAMN05326651, study PRJNA326480) | marine metagenome | isolation source: seawater | place: Indian Ocean: Red Sea | collected 2010
AATGTCCTTAATCAACTGGAAAAACAGGTTGGCAACGAATTAAAACACAGAAAGTTCAAGGCCATAGAACGTAAACTTGAAAAATTGCGGTTTGCCAATGAGAAACTGAGAGACAGTGGCAAGTATTGGCACGATGCCTGTAAAGAAACTGTACGGGATCTCCTGGGCAAAAAGAAATCAAGGTAACTATTAGTATGTGGAAAGTACTCGTTGTAATATGCACACTTGAATATCCATGCACCTTGTTCGTAGAGGATCCTATCAAATATTACCAATCTGAACAAGAATGCTGGAAAGTAGCAGATGAAAAGGCCAACTCGATGGTCCGTGACTTCAGTGCAAACGGATACACGGTTGAAAGTGCCGCTTCTTCCTGCGAGATTGAGTACCGACAAAATTCAGCGTAGGTTGACAAATCTCAAATAAATGCTATAATCGTTGTGTAATTCGGGTTTATCCTATTGTAGGAACTTTGCCCTCAGTTACAGCAATATATCTATAGGAGATTTTATGAGCAAAGTTAAAATGCTTCTCGATGTGGTAAATGAAGTCAAAAAAGAAGCACCAGAAGATGTTCCAAATTGGAACGCCAAATTAGCAGAATCAAAAGTTAATTTAAAAAATCAGTTAGACAAGGGCAGAAAATTACCTTTAGGCACAGAGGCACACCCGCTGGAGGATTTCGCATTTAATTATTCTGTGCAGAGAGACGTCAGGGCGGGACATGTCATGAACATAATGAAGAAGTTTGATCCACGAGTATGTTGTCCTGTATCTGCTGTAAGAAGGTCCGACAGCAAAACATTATACATATTTGATGGACAGCACAGAGCAGTTTCACTCGCATTATTGGGATATGACAAAATACCTGTTACAATAGTCGAAACAGATGAACCAGCATTTGATGCCGAAGCATTCGAGATAGTGAATGACTCAGGTATACTAAGGGCAGGGACAGAAGAGATACACAGATGCTTGTTACATAGATACAAGATGGGTGAAACTGAAACGGAGAGAGTGGTTACAGCACACATGGTTCAACAGGTGTTTGATTCTTGTGAGATTGATCTAGAGCCCAAACGTGTGAGAAAGAGCTCTGGCAAATGTGGCCCTAATAAACATTACTTCTCACATTTTGACTATGCATACAAAGGAATAAAGATGGCAGGCCCACTTGGCTTGACAGACGCTCTGTTGTCCATCAAGAACGTGTATGGTGACGAAGAGGGTGGAGAGATCAACCAAGGTCTGTTCATTGGATTAATGAAGCAGTATCAAATGGGCCAGGAGGCCAAGAGGCTTAAAAGGTTGCCCAACGATTGGATGACCAAGATGCTTGAGACTGCAAAGAAAGTTTGCCCTAGTGCATCTTTGATACACACTGCTACAAAAAAGCAGTGGCAACACGCAAACGGTGTTGGCTGGGACGCACCAGTGGCGATGGCTCACATGTTGAGAGAACTTTATCTTCTCGAAGATGGCACGTTTGAGCCAAGTTACATGCCAAATGTTACATTGAAATTGGAAGAGGGTGACATAGCCAATGACTCAGAGGCCCAGACTGCCTTTAACAAATATGTCAAATAGGTTGTGCTATTACAGATGTTTTGTGACAAAGTCAAAGAAGACCGACGAATATGGATATGGATTGCCTTGGAGAGACGTGCTGAAAGCAGTTGAACAGCATTATGAAGAAGGTGCAGATGCGGTTGAATTGGAAATGATAACCAAAGAGGAGTTCAATGATAGATTACCAAAACCTTACTAATCTGCCAGAAATCAACTTTAAAACTAAAGGTAGACCCGAGCTCAGCGAATTAGCCGAATATATAGACCACATGAAATCCGATTTGTTCAATGATAGATGGAGCCAGGCCACAAAGAAACACATCAAGACATCTTTGGTTTTGTACATAAGGTCAATGCAAAAACAACTGGCACCAATGGGTTATCATTACAAGGCCCAGGATATGGTGGGTAAGCAACACCTTGAGCATGTCATCCCACAAAATAAAATCATAACTGCATACCTGCATGACAAGATACCTGCAAAACTTGTATTACAGATGCCTTTGTGTATGATCGACGATGCGGATAAACATATACTAGAAGGTGACTGGCAAACAGCAGGTAATTGGGAACTTCCTTTCCGTAGATACAGTTTGGCAGGCTTCACAAAGTCTATAAAAGATGTGCGTGGAAATGACATTGATTTGGATACCTACACGTTAGATGATCACTGGAAAATGCTAGGAGTGGTTGACTTATAACCAAAATTGTGTATAATTAAGACAGCAATTCACCAGAGGCAGTCAAAGCCAGTCCTCATTTGTAAACTTCATTTGGAGACGCTTTACGTCGATGATGGAATTTGAAAGCCTTAGGTGGGGTGACAGCCCTACGCCGAAGGCGAGTCTGGACAAGACGTCCTGGTGTGTGCTATCCTATGCCAAGCGAAAAAACAAAAAAACTATTAGAAGAATTAGGCAACATTACCAGGAAGCCTAGTGCTTTCGAAAAACAAAAGTTTCATTCATACACAAATATGTTTTACACATCTGTGCCTCATGACATACACAAGTTGCCAAAAAGATATGACCAAGCAAAGAAACACAAAGATGAAGACGGTGACGAGTACATCATGATCGATAGGGTGTATGGCAGTATCTTCAAGGATGGACAAACCATGAGGCAGGCAGATGGGACCGTCTATAAGGGCAAACTTTATTCCAAACGTAGATTGATCGAACGGAAAAATATCCATAGTGAGGTTACTAGGTTCTACAGCCGATGCACTGTGACTGCTGACGATAGGTGGTTTGACAATGGTGGACTTCCAATAGAAAAACCAACCAAGTTGGAGCCTGAAAAGGTTAAATCTGCAGAAGAGATGGAAGAAGAAAATAGAATCAAATTGGAAAAATCTAAAGCCAAAGAAGCCGCCATTCTTGCAAACTTGAAATAAGTAGATTTGTAGCGCCATCATCCTGATGACGTCGGAAACAAAGGACGCTTGAGCCGTTGCTCTTTACTGAAAAGAACGCCCTTCCGTATGCATTTTCATTGCTAACAATAACAAAAACATTTATAATATTATATGGGCGAACTTATCGCAGTTATAGTTGGATTATTTGCAGGCACAGTCACAGGCATAGTGCCAGGAGCAGGCGTGACTGTTGCAATGATAGTAGCCACGCCGTTGTTAATGAACTTTGATATCACACAACTGTTGTTGTTTTACATGTCTCTGGCCAGCATGGTTCAATACACTGGCACGATACCTGCGGTGTACCTCGGTGTGCCAGGAGAGACAAACAGCCTTCCTGCTGTGATTGAAGGAACAAAATTTAACAAACACAGGATGGCAAAGTTGGCCATTGGAATATGTGCAATTGGGAGTTTGATTGGAAGTATTTTAGCAGTGGGTCTTTCATATGGCCTCGTGTCTGCTTTGGTCAATCATATCACTATCTTTTTCAGCAACACTACAAAATTTTATTTGTACATTTTCATCATTGCTTTTTGTGTCATCGTTTACAACAGAAGAAATATTCTTGTTAACACATCTATGTGCATACTTGGATTTGCCTTAAGTCTTCCTGGTGAAAGTGATGTGAGCACCACATTCCGTTTCACATTTGGTTTTGAAGACATGCAATTTGGCATTCCATTGATTCCTGTATTGATAGGTTTTTTGGTTGTGCCAACTATTGCCAAAATGTACTCCTCAACACAAGGCAGTGCATTCTTGCCAGGTATTGACATTAAATTAATGGCTGTATTGGAATATTTCAAACGTAAGTGTTTGTTCAGTGCCCTGCGTGGTAGTTTTATAGGATACATTTGTGGCTTTGTGCCTGGTGTCAGCACAGTTTTATCAACTAACGCAAGTTACTCGTATGAGAAAAAACTTCATCCAAACAACCCTGGCAAACTGATAGTGGCAAGTGAGACTGCAAATAATTCTGGACAGTTTGCAAGTATGTTACCTCTTCTGTTGATAGGAATACCCATCACTGGAAGTGAGATTGTGCTTTACAGTCTACTGGTAGATGCAGGTTGGTCTCCTTACCAATTTGACAATGTGACAAACAATGCTGACGTAATATTCAAAAAAATTGTGCCTTGGTTTGTATTTGCAAACATCATTGGACTTATTGTGGCATGGCCTTTGGCAAAAGTAATTTTGAAGTGTTTTGCTGACAAGAAAAAAATAATGATTGCACTACTTTCGATTGGTATGCTATTATTAAACACATACATAGGTTTTTTAGATTATAGATTTATATTTTATACAATTTGTTTAGTCATTTTTGGTTGTATAGGATACTTGTTGAGGAAATATGAGACGGTACCTCTGATTTTCATATTCATCTTAGGAAATGACATAGAAGGGGTGTTTTTAAGACAATGGTTAATATAGGAGAAAAAAATGAAACTAAACTTGAAAGATAACTTAGTGACAGTGTTCATAGTGTTGATTGTTACATTTGCATACTTTATGGTGTACAATCATGCCAAAGCACAATCTGAAACACTAACGCTGATCAATAACGGAAAGGCCGGTGGGTCATATAATGCCAGGACGCTTATGTACAAGGACGGCCTTGAAGCAAAGGGATATGATGTCAAATATGAAAATATCGGAAAGGTAAGCCAAGCAGTGAAGGTCTTCAAAGAATCAACAGAGCCAACCATAATGGTGTTTTCAAGTAACCAAGTGCATAAACAAAATTTGTATCATAGCAAGACAAATTTTTTGTTGGTAGAGTACCAGCAACCAATGTACATCTGTAAGACAAACAATGCAAAAGGCAAAACAAAACAACTGACTGTGGCACATGGCAAAGGCTATGATAAAAAATTGCTTTTCAAGATATTGGGTGATGATATTGTTTTGGTGCCATACAAAAATAGTGGTGCGATGTTGAAGGGTATCCTGGGTGGAGACGTTGATGCAATGATCAATAATCAAGGCAAAAGTCTAAAATACATGCAGTCTGGAAAAGGAACATGTGAGGTGTCATCTGAACTTCCGTTGATGATGGCCACCGTGATAGGTAACAATTTGAATGTAAGCATCATGAGAAAAATACTAATGGATATATCAAACAATAAGGCATTTACTGATTATAGGGAAGATCGTAAATTAGATAGACCTGTAGGCTCTTGGGCAAATGAATTGAAGATAGTTCAGGATTCAGAGACCAACTGGCAATAAGATGTCTCCAGGTTACATAGTAGGGGACACGCAGGTAGACAATATATGGCAAGCCTTTGATATTGCAAAGGAAAAAAATAGTCACGTTGAATTCAATTATCACAATGATGTATTCTGTAATCTTAAAGGCCTGAAAATAGACAATGCGTTTGATTACAAGTCCACGTATCTACAAAAACTATTCGAAAAGAAGCAGAACCTTTTTTATTCAGGTGGATCTGATAGCCACACTATTTTAAGACTGAGTGAAAAATTAGGTTTGAAATGGGAGTCTCTGATTCTTGTACTATCTGCTCCTACTTCCGATGGCGATGCTAACAATGAGTATTTGCCCGCCATTGACTATGCAAGGGATAAAAACCACAATCTTGATATTTGGAATTTTGAATTACCGCATTGGGAAAAGATTTATGCCGACCAATATTTTATGTACAAGAACGGCGGAGAAATAAATTTTAGGGCAGACTATGTGCATTTTTCAAAAAGTTTCGATAAAAATAAAAATTATGTAACAGGTCAGGAAAAACCAAATCTAATTTTTCATGATGGAAGATGGTATACCTGGTATGACAGCAGGACATATTCGGCCTATGGTGGATTGCATAATGTTAAACATTTTTTCATTAGTCCTGACATGCCTGAAATATATTTCCAGGAGTGTAGAAAATTACGGGATCTTTACGTCAACACACATGGCACTCCCGCTGATGGTAAAATTATTGGAAAGCATCAAGAGTTTCAAAGGGATATTCTTTTTGAAAATGCCAAGATACAAAAAGACATGATTGTGAATAAAAAGAATCTATTGGCTCTACAGCAATTATGGCAAATGGGTAGAAGCGATGTGATCTACAACTGGTTGACCATTATTCAATCACATAAGCAACGTCAAAACTATCAAGTTCAATGGAATCAATACTTTGGCCACACACCGTTAATATCGTGGTTGATAGAGATTGATACCCTTGAAAGCATTGATACTGCAAAATTTGGAGATATGATTGCTTAGAAACTCCATAAAACGTTGTTTATTTGCCTGGTTGACGGAAATACCATTACCATGTATAATAATGGTAACAAAAGGAGAAACATTATGTATAAATGTTCAGCAAAAGCAAGTTTGGTTTTAGATCAAGTAAGATCGAGATGCCAAGAAGACACGCAAACAAATAACAAGTGGAGAGGTAGATCAGGAAACTACATGTACATCATGGGCAGAGAGAATGCTGATGGTAAGGCTACAGGTGTAGTTCACAAAATATCAGAAGACGGCTCTCACAAATTATGTGGATCGTTCAAGATTTTGAATGATGGTATCATAACAAGGTTCACAGGCCTGTCGAAAGCAGATTGGAACAATGCTATGAGAAATGCAGAAGCGGAGTACAAAGCGAAGTACGAAGCAACAGAACAGACAGCAACAGAGCAAAAAGTTGCAGTGTAAATTTGATTTAGTGGGCTCGAGTACCCGTAGTGCCGACGAGGCCAAAGCCATAAAATTCTCGGCCCACTAATTAAATTATGATTAGAATTAAAACATATATCAAACTTATTATCATTACACTGATCCTCACAACTATCATTGTAGGTGGATCATTTTGGTATGGGACTTATAATCCAAACCAGAAGGTTATTAAAGATATAGAGAAAGAATTTCATAAAAAAGAAGTTGCAGAAGTGATCTACCTTGGGTTGGTGCAACCAGAATACGATTACAACAGTAAAGCCACTTTCATTGAGGCCACTGGTAAATGTGTAGATTTTTTGAACTTCACCACCGACAGAAAAAATAGGGTGCCAACTTCTATGATAATCGCTATGGCAGGTATAGAGAGTGCATGGGGGACGAGTAGATTTGCCACAGAAGGAAACGCATTATTCGGAGTAAGAACTTGGGACATGAGTACTCCTCACATGAAACCATTGGATCTTCCTGATGCTAATTTTGGTGTCAAAAAATATGATACCAAATGTGACAGCGTCAAGGACATGATAAGAATATTGAATAGTCATCCTGCATATGAAGAATTCAGGGCAGAAAGAGCCAAGCAGATCGAGGATACCAAATGGAATTACAAGAAGCTCTTAGACGGTATTACTGCATGGAGCACCAATCCAAAATACAAAGATATTATCTGGTCTGCAATAGTTGACAATAATTTACCATAGTGCTATAATATAAATATGGGTTATATCCAATTAAGATTAGCAAAAAGAATGAAGAAGAAAATTGAGAATAGCCGTAGGAATCGTGAGGCACAGGCCAACCATGAAGAATGGTTGCAGTCGCAGGGCCTAGACAACTATACACTGAAGAAAAGTTCAAAAAAGTTTAAAGGTTATGAGCCGCCTGAATACAAGACAGATCCGAATTACCCAAAAACTTCAGATAAGATTCCGGTGAATGCAGGTGGCAATAAAAAGATAGAACAACAGTATTCCGGTGAAAGAAAGTTGATAGGTATAGGACTTATGCACAAAAGTAACCTTGTGCCGATATGGGATCAAGAAGGCGCAGAAGAAATATCAAAGATGCGTAGAAACTAGCAGTAAATACCTACATGCTAGACAATGTCAAAGAAATACATATAGAACCAACGAGCCTTTGTAATGCAAATTGCCCAATGTGTGCAAGGACTGTGTATGGTGAAAAATTAAATCCATACATAAATTTGAAAAGTCTTCCATTGCAATGGTTCAAAGAAAATTTACATCCAGAAAAAATTAAGAATTTAGACAAAGTATTTTTTTGTGGTAATGTTGGCGACCCTGCATCCGCACCAGACTTACTTTTTATTATAGACTACTTCAAAAAGCACAATCCAGATCTCGTGGTTGGATTGAACAGTAACGGTGGATTGAAGACCACACAATGGTGGAAAAGGCTTGGACGATTATTAGAAGGAAAACTTGATTATTGTGTGTTCAGTATTGATGGTCTAGAGGACACTAATCACATATATCGTAGAAATGTGCGTTGGACCAAGATAATTGAAAATGCAAGTGCATTCATTTCTACTGGTGCCAGTGCTCATTGGGACATGTTGGTGTTTGAACATAATAAACATCAAGTTGATGAAGCCAGAAAATTGGCAGACAAATTAGGTTTTACTTGGTTCCGAACTAAAGAAACTGATAGGTGGGACACCTACACCAAAAACATAGGATTCCTTCCTGCATCGGATTATCAACCACCATCATACGGAAGAACGATAGAATGCGAGAAGGACAGAGATTCTAGTGTGTACTTGGATTACACAGGTAAGTATTGGCCTTGTTGCCACATGGCAGAAGCCTTTCTTAACAAAGTTGGAATGGAATTGCATAGTGATATTAGAGATTATGATAACATTGAACTCTTCAAAGAATACAAGGCACGATTGGTCACTGACACTCCCTTCTATATCTGTAGGAGAGCATGTGGAACAAAAGGCAAGCGGTCACAATGGAAGACAGAGGTACAGTTAAGATAATGGCAAGGATAGGAAGAAAATCAACGATACAATGGATCAAGGAAGATTATAGATCTAATCCATTTAGATTCTGTTGTGAGGTAATAGGAATGATTTCCAATCTTCTTGCATCATTGATTCTTATGTGGTATTCGCCAAATCCACCTATGTTCGTAGCCTATATTTTCTTTTTGATAGCAACAGTTTTCCTTATGTATGGTGCTTGGAGCAGACGTAGTTTTGGCTTCACATTCATGTATCTAGTATATCTTGGTATAGATGGTATTGGTTTTATTAAGACCATACTTTAAAAACCTAATAAAATCAACAGTTTTTGTCCAGATCAACTTAGGTTGACGTATTTGGAAATCATGCTATAATTTTTACATGATTAGATTAATAATACTATTTGCAATCTTCCTTGCGGTTTATCCGATGATAGGTGATGGTTGGGCACAGTTCAGCTCTGATTTCAATGTTGAAGCCGTGTCTGACTTTTTATCAGAGTCGATTGCAAAATTAAACAAGTAGGAAAAAATGAAGAACATGACAAAAATAATCTTGTTATTCGTAGCAGGCCTAATGCTGGCGCAGTGTTCGACTTACAAGATAAAACCAGACATGAGCAAAAGTGGAGTGGTAAACAAAACTCCCAAATGGTATGTCGATTACAAGCATGAAACAATGTTTAAGTATCAAGAAGCGGCAACGGCAGTATCTCCAGACATGGAGTTGGCTGTGAAGAAGGCGACTTTATTGGCTAAGGCAAAGTTAGTTGATAGAATAAACGGGGAGATGAACAATCGAACTACTATCAGCAAGAATGAAGCAGGCACAAATGAAGATCTTAATGTAGAGGCCAATTCACAAGATGTCCTTGTGAACGTGATCGAAGATACCCTTGCAAGAGGTTATGAAGTAACCAAACAAGAAATGTATCTAACAAAAAGCAAATCTTATAGAGTGTACGTTATGATCGAAGTCAGCAAAAAAGAAGTTGAAGAAATCATAACACAATTAAACAAAAATAAATTGGCTTCGATAGATACAAATGCAATTAATAAAGCGGCAAATGAAATACTGAACTAAGGGCAATATGAAAATCATTTATTATATTATTGCCCTTTGTTTAGGTATTACAATTTTATCATCCAGCGCCTACGCAGGTGGTCCCTGGAATAATCAATATTGTGATGTAGAAGTCACTAAGGTTAGGGTTGTTGATGAGCAAGGAAATGTATTACAAAATCTTACAGAAGAAAAAGTTAAATGTAACGACGGTGCATCAGATTTCTTATTTGATATGGGCATAGCGAAGGCCTGCGAGATTTACACTTGGGATATGCCTGTTGGTGAGGTCATTATTACACAACGACAAATTGCCTGTGAAAAAATGAATGGTGAATATGAGATTGTTCAAGGTTATCATAGTATCGATTAGTATATTGTTTTTTGCTTCTGCAATGGTTGAAGCAAAAGGACTGAAAGAAACAAATGGCACTATTGGAGATATGCCACCTCCTATTTGGCTAGGAGATGATCTGAAGTATAGTATGCCTGCATTCCTATTTCGAGCAACTCAGTATATGAGATTCAGTCTAAATAGACAAGAGAAAAAGATGCACGAATCTGCTGTCTTTTTTGCGTTAACAAACACCGAAAACGGTAGGATTGTAAGTTGGTACAGCAAAAAGCGGCTGGCCGCAGGTAAGGTGCGTGTAATTCATTCATATCCAATTTCGGGCGGTTATTGCCGTACATATCAAGCATACATCAAAGTAAACGGAAAAGAGAGGCATATGACCAATAATGCCTGCAAATATATAGGCTCACCTAGTTGGTCTTTTTATAAATAATCTGTATAAATAACAATATTACAGTAAGGAATTAAAACATGGCAGTAGTAGAACCAAAATCAACCGCAGTATCGTTGGCTCAACCAGCAGGTCAAATGTTCACAGTTGACATAGCGATGTCTACATTTTTAGATGATAATACAACGGGTGGTGGAAGATTATCGCCATGCCACGCAGATGATTTCGCAACAGCACCAACAACATTAAATGAGTCACTTAAAATTTCAAGAGGGCTTATTAGATTTAAATTGATGTTGAACAACTTACAAATAAGATCAAACGTTTCATTGCACAACATAGTAACTACCTATGCGGCTGATGAAGGTGATAGTCCAATCACAGATTTGAACTTTACACTGGTATTTGATACGGCAGATTTTGTTCCAACAACAGGAACAACTATTGACGGATCTACATCTAACACAACAAAAGCACAATTCATAAGAGATAAAATTGCTGAAGCACTGGTTGCCAATCACACAGAGAAAGCAAGTGTATTCGATCCTACAGCAGGCGCTGGAAACATACAGGACATAGAAGTCACAGTTGGTCCAGTGATAGTTGGAAACGAAGGTGAAATAGTTGAAAAAATCACTGTTAGTGAAGTAACAACGTTCAGACCAAACACAGCGAATCAGACTCCAACTGATAACGCATTAACATACTCAGCAGAGTAATAATTTTAAACTGAAAATATTTTTACAACCTATTTCTAGGTCAACTACGGTTAATTATTTTTTATTGGTTTCTAATCGTCTGCGTAGGTTATGCCACTGCCTGCTTCCGTGAATTCAGTGTCATGTAAACCTGATGCTCTGTAAGTGGCTTTCCAAGCCGCATTCCATATTGCGTAAGCGGCCTTTGTAGTGGCCCTATCAGCCTTAGTGTTGGCCGGTGTGCTTGTATTTGTTGCATGAGCAATACCATTAGGATGGCTTGGCCTTGTGGGCCTGTTTAATGTGTTTTGATATCCTGAAAGTAATGTTAGTGCCATATGCATATTTACCATTTAATCAATAGCATAAAAACTGCCTATATGTTATAGTAAATACACTTTATAAATGTTTATAGCAATACTAACACTCTTATCCGCTCTATCTATTTCAGGCGTAGCGATTTTCTATTCTGTCATAGGACTTGCCACTATCTTTCCTGGTGCATTTTGGCCAGTGGTCATTATGGGCTCGGTGCTTGAAGTTGGAAAATTAGTAACCGCCTCATGGCTTTATAGAAATTGGAGACACACAAGATTTCTCCTTAAGTCCTATCTCACAATAGCAGTAGTCGTCTTAAGTTTAATAACCTCAATGGGTATTTTTGGATTTCTTTCAAAGGCCCATTTAGAACAAAACCTTGCGGAAGACACCGTGACGCAGAGAATAGAAATAATAAATGGCAAAATTGAAAGCCAAGAAACTTACATTAAGAGGCAACAACTTGTAATTGAAAGAGCAGAGAAAACACTGACCAGGACTAACGTATCAAACACCGACGCAATTGAATTGGAGAAACAAAGTTTAAAAGATGTGCAGGATAAATTTAAAACACTACTTGCGGTCGAGACCAACGCTGTCAAAGAACTAAACGCAAGAATGACGATCCTTGATAAGGACGTAAGTGATGTATTAAAAAGTAACAAGTCATTTTTCAATGAAGAAAAGGCCGCCGCTGATTTGAAAGCAAGTCAGAAGGAAGAACGTGAACTTATTAACCTAAGGATATCTGAAGCACAGGCCAGAATAGCAGTGCTAAAGGAGGATTATGCTAACGATATCTCAATGATCACTGCAAGGATAGACAAACTACGAGAGGGAGTGGTTGAAGACAAATCTGATGTCACAGACCAAATAGCAAAGGCAGAAGCCAATATTTTGAACGCCCAAAACAATATAGATGACCTGGTTGTAGAACGAGAACCTCTAGAAGCAAAGATGATCAAACTTGAGGCAGAAGTTGGCCCTGTGAAATATATCGCCGCTCTTGTTGTTGACTGGGGGGTGACCAACGATGTAGATACCTCTGAAGCAGTAAGATGGGTAATACTGATAATAATATGTGTATTTGATCCACTTGCAGTTTTACTGCTTGTTGCGGCAAACCAAAGTTTAATAAGAAAATTTCCAGTAGAAGCACCTAAACCACAGGAAATTGTGGACCTTGAGAAACCTGATGACGAGGACATCACATTGAAATGGAACGAGGCAATGAATAAACAAGATGCCGCGGCACGGATGGAAGAGGCAACAGCACAGCTCAAAGAATGGAAGGAAAAATTGGAATCATTCAATATTAAGAGACCAAAACCTGAACAGGAGGCCGTACAAATAATCCAAGACAAAGATCCCAATGATTCAGCATGGGGAGAAGGCATAGTTGTGCCAGAAAAAAAAACTGAGCACAAAGAAAAAGTAGTAGATAAAGAAAAACAAATAGAGGAATTTAAAGCGAGAGAAATAGCCGAACAAAAGGCACTGGAAGAATACGCCCTGAACGCCAAGATCGAGGACGGTTTTGATCCAGCAGAAGTTGAAGGATATGAAGAATTTAACAGCAATTATGAT
>MDTE01063164.1_pt1 | contig 13090 bp, 8 predicted proteins | sample 811231 | NCBI WGS metagenome assembly MDTE01 (sample SAMN05326651, study PRJNA326480) | marine metagenome | isolation source: seawater | place: Indian Ocean: Red Sea | collected 2010
CAGCCAACCAATGTCCGCTGGGTGATCTTCGGCCTGGCATCGCTGGCCAGCTACATCAACTACGTTCACCGGTATTCGTGGGGCGTGATCAAACCGTACCTGCTCAAAGACGGTGTGATCACCGAAGAGGAAGTGGGCTGGCTCGATGGACTGATCGGGCTGAGCTACGGCTTTGGACAGTTTCCCGGCGGCCTGGCCGGCGACCTGTTGGGTCCGCACGTGGTCATTCCGGTCAGTGCCGTGCTCTGGTCGATCGTCACGGCCGCGCCTGCAGTCGTGTCGGCATTTTCCGGGCTGGCAACGATCCGGCTGGCAATGGGCCTGGCCCAGGCCCCCTGCTATCCATGCCTGGGCAAGATCACCCAGAGCTGGGTGCCCAGGGCCGTTCGCACCTCCCAGCAGGGGTTCATCTCGTCGTTCGCCGGCCGAGCCGGCGGTGCCTGTTCGTCACTGATCATCGGCACGCTGTTGATGGGCTGGCTGGGAATGACCTGGCAAACCGGCCTGGTCATCACCGCCAGCGCGGGAATCGTCTTCGCGATCGCATTTGCCCTGCTGTTCCGGAACTCTCCTCGGAAACATCCCGGGGTCAACGACGCCGAAGCAGAAATGATCGAAGAAGGAGAGCTGGTGGTCACCGACAACCAGCCGATCCGGTGGGACTGGTCGGAAGCCAACATCCGCAACATCGCCGCGTTCTTCGGTGCGTCGTTTTCGAGCACCTTTGCCGACAACCTGTTCGTCTTCTGGATGCCGACGTTCCTGGTCCAGGCGAAGGGATTCAGCCCGGCCGAAATGGGCCTGTTTGCCAGCCTGCCACTGTTCGGTGGAGCATTGGGTGGACTCTGCGGCGGATTTCTCAACGACTGGCTGATCCGGGCCATCGGCAACCGCCGCTGGGCCCGCCGGCTGATCGCCGGAGGATGCAAGGTGATCGCCGCCGTACTGATCTGCTGCAGCCTGCTGTTCGAGGACGGCCAGGTGATCATGGGGGTCCTGTTCTTCTGCAAGTTCTTCAGCGACATGAGCCAGCCGACCTGGTGGGGCACGGTCACCGATATCGGGGGACCGGCGGCCGGCCGGGTGTTCGGCATGGTCAACACCGTCGGGGCCGCCGGCCTGTTCGCGGCCGGTCCGATCATGGCCTGGGTGAAGACCGAGTACGGCTTCGACGGGCTGTTCTACTTTGTCGCCGGGGTCTACCTGGTGACAACGGCCTGCTGGCTGAACGTCGACTGCACACGGCGACTGGTGGTCGTCGACAGCGCCAGCGACTGGTGGTCGCCGACACTACCCGACGATCCTGTTGAGGAAACCTAGGATCTCCTCTGTCGCCTCGACCCAGTTCTGCTCGGCTGTCCGGCCGGATCGCTTCCGGGGCACCAGGTCGTGGTCCCCGTCAGGGATCCAATGGACGTGGATCGACGCGGAGAGTTCATAACCCGCCACTTCCTCGGGCGTCCCGAACCGGTCGCGATCGCCCTGCACGACCAATGTCGGGGTGACCAGCCCGGCCAGGTGTTCGGTGCGAGTTTTCTCGGGTTTGGCCGGCGGGTGAAACGGGTAGCCCAGGCAGACCAGCCCGGCCACCTCGCATTCGTCAGCCACCAGGCTGGCCATCCGGCCACCCATCGACTTGCCGCCGATCACCAGGCCGTCGGACCCCAGTTCACCGATCACGTCACGCCACGTCTCCAGCAACACCGGTTGCCGATCCGGAGGCCGCCGCGTCCCGTCCTTGCGACGTCGCACCATGTAGGGGAATTCGAAGCGGACCACCCTCACATCCCTGGCCGCCAGGCCGACGGTGATCGCCTCCAGGGCAGGAGTGTCCAGGCCTCGCCCGGCACCGTGAGCCAACACGATCGTATGAGCCGCGTGGCTTGGACCGTCGAAATGAAGTTGGGTCGATGGCATTCGGAGGGGTCGGCGGGCTCTAATCCGTTGTTGCCCCAAACTAGTTCCTCAACCGAGTGGTGTCACGACCATGCGTTGTCTTCCGGGTTTGTTGTTGCTGTTCGGCGGCGTGTTCGACCAGCCCATGGCGGCTACCGCCGAACCAGTGACTGTCGACCAGCTGCAGAAGGCCGTGTTTCACCGTGTCCCGGGAAACGCCGGACGCGGTTCCTGCGTCGCGACCGGAAAGCCGGGCAGCTGGAACAGCCGGTTTGTCGGTTCGCCGACGGTCGTCCATGACAACGGCACGTACTGGATGTGGTTCAACGGGGGAAAGGTGACATCTGACACCAGCTACCCGTACGAGATCATCGAACGAATCGGTGGAGCGACCAGCCGGGACGGGGTGAACTGGAAGCCGCTGAACGGCGGAAAACCGGCACTTCAACTCGGCCCCAAGGGAACTGCCGATCACCGCGGCATGTCACACCCTTACGTGCTGAAGGTGGGTGACCGGTTCCTGATGTGGTACGGAGCCATCGATGGCCGCAGCGGCGGGGACCTGGGAATTGCTCCCAAACACGTCCGGGTCGAACAGATCTGCCTGGCCAGCAGCCGCGACGGGATCCACTGGAAAAAGGAAAACGGCGGCCGGCCGGTCATGCCGCTCGGGAAAAAGGGCACCGTCGACAGCCTGCAGGTGACCGGAATGCACATCCTGAGAATTCGTGAGAAGGGCCGGACGGTCTACCGGATGTGGTACGGCGCCTACAACGGAGCACACCGCCTGGCTGTGGCCGAGAGTCCCGACGGGCTGAAGTGGACTCGCAAGTTCGGTGGTCAACCGATCGCCGGCCTGCGGGGAGGTTCCCAGGGACAGCTGGGACCCAGCGTGCACTACGACGGCCGTCGCTACTTCCTGCTCTACTGCGGTGACGTCGGCAACCAGTGGAAGACCTACTCGGCGGTCAGCGACAACGGTTTCACCTTCCGGCAGCTCAACGACGGCCGCCCCGTCCTGGGCCCTCCGCCCAAGGGGAACTTCGGCACGGCTGGACGCGGAGCGAACCACTCGGTTCACGCCTCGCAGATGATCGTGGTCAACGGCCGGGTGCGGACCTGGTACGGAGGCGAGGACGCGCTGCCACCCCATCACCAGAAGATCGGGCTGATGGAAGCGAAGCTCGTCCGCTGAACGACCGGCTACTCACCCGCAGCAGCAGCGGCAGCCCGCTTGCCGATGCAGTACAGGTGCTCGGTCGTCCGCAACAGGATCTGTCCCTGCGAGAAGATCGGCGTGGCGACAGTGAACTCGCCCAGTTCGTTGGCGGCGACGACCTTGAAGCTGTCCCCGGAATCCACGACGAACGTCTTGCCGTCCTCGCGAGTGATGTAGATCCGGCCACCGGCCAGGATCGGAGAACTCGAAAATCCCTGGCGATTCTTCTCGGCCTGGCCACTCCAGATCGCTTTCCCCGTCTTCACGTCCAGGCAGGTCAATCGACCACGGTCGCTGCAGACGAACGCGCGGTCGCCCTGCACGATCGGCGACGGCACGTCCGCGGCGGCCCCGCCCTTGTTCTTCCACGCAACGTGCGACTTGGTGACATCACCGTTACCGCCCAGGCGGATTGCCGTCAGGGTGTTGCCTCGCGAATACGGGGCCAACAACAGGTTTCCCGCGACGACCGGCGAGGAGATGCTGCGGAAGTACTTCTGGCCACCGGGGTTCAACCCGCCGACACGCCACAGCTCCTTCCCCGAGGCGACCTCGTGGGCGGTGACGTGGTCGGCACCCAGCACGAGCAGCCGTTCGACTCCTTCACGCTTCAACACGATCGGGGTGGTGTAGCTCTGGGCCGCCTCCAGCGGAGCCTCGAGGTTCCGGTCGTGCTTCCATGCCACCTTGCCGTCGGACTTGTTGAATGCGGCGACGTAGGAACCGCCGGTCTGCATCACCGCGACCAAAACCTTGTCGGCCGAGAGTACCGGCGATGTGCCGATGTCCCACCACAGGGTGTCCTTGCCCCAGGCTTTCTGCAGATTGGTCTGCCAGACGGCCTTGCCGGCCAGCGTCAGGCAGACCAAATCGCCGTTCTTGAAGTAAACGTAGATGTGCTTGCCGTCGGTCACAGGCGACGGGTTGCTGCCGCTGGCCTTGCGATGCTTGCCCTTGACCCCCGGACCACCGCTGGTCGTCTTCCAGATCGTCTTGCCCGACCGGTCCACCGCCAGCGTGGTGTTCTTGCCGGATTCCTGGGACGTCAGGATGATCTGTCCGTTCCAGATGATCGGAGTCGAAGTCCCCTTGCCGGGCAGCTTGAGCTTCCACGCCACGTTCTTGGTCGCACTCCAGTTGACCGGGTAGGTTCCCTTGGGAGCGACACCGTTGAGCGTCGGGCCCCGCCAGTTGGGCCAGTTGTCCGCCGAGACGGTGGAGGTGACCAGGAACAGCAGTCCGAAGACGATCGCACGGATTCTCATCGAAAACTCCATCGGCTGAATCATGACCTGGGCCGGTACCTGTTGCCGGTCTCCACAGGATAGCAAACCGTCCCGACGTCGGGCATCACTGTCCGGCGAATTCAGCCATCAAGCCGGGCTCGCAATGCAACGATCTGCCGGGCCATCCGATCGCGAAGCTCCAGGAACCAGGCATCATTCTGTGACCAGTTGGTGTTTTCGGGAAAAAATCTTCGGATGTCCGAGAGTGCCCGCTCGGCTTCCCTGGTGTCCACCGACTTTTTGTGACCGGCCTTCACCAGGTCCTCCAGCATGCGGGCGTACTCGAAGTCGTCCACCGATTCGCGGAACGTCGAGAGTCGCAGGGACGGGGTGATGGTGAAATCGGGCTTCTTCGAGCCGGGCGACCGGCGAGGCGGATAAAAGAATGCCAGCGACCCGTTGGCGTGCCGCGTGTAGGGATCCTTCCAGGGATCCATCGAATCTCCGTAAAGATGGTCCCAACCGAACGACTCCCACATCAACGCCCCGCTGCCACCTCGCTGAAACACGTCCAGCGCCAGCACCCGGTTGTTGATACCGGGCGTGTCGATGGCGATCCGGCTGGTGGTAACGATGTAGCACCACAACTTTCGGCGATCGCGAGGGATCTTGTAGTCCTCGAAGTAATACGGCATCCACCGATCGTAATTCTCGTCGATCTCCGGGCAGTAGGTGTCGATCAGTTTCGGGAATGGAAACTCCTTGAGGCTCTCGTTGCCAGGTGAGCCCGGATCCATCAGACCCAGCCCCTGCATGCACGCGACCACTCGGATTCGTGCCGTCAGCGGATCGGACTTCAGGAGTTTCAGGAAGTGGGCCAGGCGGGTCGGATTCTCGGTCTCGTCAATCAGCACGTGAACCCGGTCCAGCCAGCCGTGCTTGTCGAGTTCCCGGGCGGTCCGACGAAAGAACTGCATCACGACGTTGTCGAACTGCTTGCGGGTGACCTCGACCACGCTCTTGCTCGACTTCGGCTTGTCGTAGGCCACGATCGTCATCTTCCGCCATGTCTGCCAACCCATCGAGGTGTGGGGCGACGAGATTGCCGGGCCATCCAGCGGTGCGCCGGGCAGGTGGTTGAAGTGATTGCAGGCCGTGGGATTGGTGTGCAACAGGCAGAGGCTGTTGACCTTGCGACCATTGATGAAGTGATCGAGTTCGGCGTTGAAACGGGTGAAGTCCCAGTCCTTGAGCGTGATGAAATTGCCCGGCCGATCGACGTTGAACCCGGCCGGCGGTGGCGTCCAGTTCATCCCGATCTCGGTCAGCAGCGCCGTGTTCTTGGGGTAGAACTTCGATACCGCCATCCGGTCGTAGTAACCCCGGGTCAGCTTCAGGATGTCGGGTTTTGACGAGACGCCGTGATAGTCGATAACCCGCTGCGGGTTCTTGTTGAGGTGGTTGAGCCGCTTGACCATGTACTGGCCACCCATGTCGGATCCGAACGATGCGAATTCGGGCAGCTCGAACCCGTACACCTCCAGTTCAAACGGCACGTCCAGCCCCTCGTCCTTGAAGGCCACCCGCAATGTGCCTTTGTAGATGCCGGCGGGAGTGCCGGCCGGAACGTGTACGGTGATCCACACCGCACGATTGCCGTCGAGCGGATCGAGTTTCACCGGTCGATCAAGCGGCAAAAGCGGGTCACCGACATCGCCGCCGACCCGCGCCGGCGTGATGTAGCTGCCGGTCCGGATCGGCACGTACTCAACCAGGTTCACCTCGGTGTTTCGCATCGAGATCGTCCGGCCCGATCCGGTCACCGCCGAGAGCGTGATCGAGTCAAGTGTCGTGGAACTCGTGGGGGTCAGCACCAGCTGAAACGCCTGAGACTCGTTCGCAGCAGCCGTGACACGGATGCCGCGGCGGATCTGTCGGGGCGGGCGTCGCTTGCGGGTCATCTTGACCGTCGTTTCGGCAAACCACGCACGCACCGATTCCGAATCGCCCACCCGGTACCGTGTGTCACCGGTGTACTCGGTCGCCGCTCCCACCGACCGCAGTGTCGCCACCCGCTCGGGCACCTGTTCGCGACGGCGACGGGGAACCTGAAGATGATGGCTGCCCATCGGCTGGTAGTACACGTGGAAACGACGTGTTCCGGGCCGCGTGATATTGGCCATCAGGCGTATCTGGGCAGCACGAACACTGATGTCGTGAATCGTTCCGATGAACCGGCCCCGGACCAGCAGATCCATCGCCTTGCTGTCAGGAACGAACAGCACATCATGCGTCGTTCTGGACTGCGGCAACAGGGGGGCAAAATAGCTGATGCGATAGACGTGTTTCCTGAGCGGAGTGCCTGGAGGAAAGATCGGCTCGTAGGCCAGTGCCGGACACTTGCCGCCACCCGAACTCGTGAACCGCATCAGGTGATAACGTCCCGCGGTGACGGCTATCGTCTTCTTGTCGGCCTTTCCGGCCAGAACCTCGGCGGCCAGTTCCGGTCCGCTGGTGACCAGGGTGAATCCCCCGTCGACGTTTCTGTCGATCGCCTTGCCCGACTCGTCGACCTCGACCAGCTTCACCTGGTTGAAAGCGAGATAGTGAGGATCAAAGCGAAACGGTCCGACCCGATTGATCTCACGAGTGATCCGCTCGGCATCGATCGGCAACACCTGCCACCCCGCCGCGTCGGCCTCAAACTCGACAGGAAGACGAAACTGGTAAAAGCTGTCCACCCAGTCGTCAGCAGCCGGAACCGGTTGAACCAACAGGGCAACGATCGCGGACACCAGCAAAGACGGAAAACGGAGTGACAAACATCTCACGGCGGGTGACTCCTGTGGAACTCAGAACCCGATGATAGCGAATTGCCCGGTACGGCGTTTCCGGAGGATCGATGTCACGACCCGAACTCGTCACACTTGTCGAGAACCGGCCGAGCCGAAAGACTGAATCGATCACTCACCCGGTTCGCCACTGAAGCGTTGAACCTTTTCGAGGTCGGCCGCGACGTCACTGCCGCGGCCAGGAGACGACCCATGAACGCGACCGACAACAATCCCGCAAACGTTCTGTCGCGGGATGTGCCCGTGGCGGGGATCGGCCTGGGCACGATGGGGCACGGGATCGCCCAGGCCTTTGCCATGGGGGGCTACACCGTTCGGGCCATCGACGAAACGGAGTCGGCTGCGGGATCCGCACTGGCACGGATCACCGGCAACCTGGAGCAACTTGCCACCGTCGGTCTTTTGGTGGCCGAACAGATCCCCGACATACTCGGACGGATCACCGTCTGCGACACCCTGGAAGACACCGTCACCGGAACCGGCCTGGTGACCGAGGCGGCCTGGGAAAACCTCGACGTGAAAAAGCAACTGCTGGGTCTCATCGAACCACTCGTGGACGAGCACACCATCCTGGCGAGCAACAGCTCGAGTTTCCCGATCTCCGAATCCGCTCGTGACCTGGCGCATCCCGAACGGGCTGTCGTTACACACTGGTTCAATCCGCCCCACGTGATTCCCGTGGTCGAGGTGGTTGGAGGCGAGCGAACCAGCGACCAGACAGTCGACACGGCACTGGCAACACTCGAGTCGATCGGCAAGACCGCCATCCGAATCGACAAGGAACTGACCGGTTTCCTGGTCAACCGGGTCCAGGTGGCGATGTTCCGCGAGGTGTTCGATCTGCTGGACCGCGGTGTCGCAACCGCTTCAGAGATCGACCGGGCGATCCGTGGCAGCATGGGGCTGCGGCTGGCCGCACTGGGTCCGTTGGCGATCATCGACTACGCCGGATGGGACATCTCCTCGGCGACCTTCGCCAACCTGGCCCCCGACATGAGAGGTGACGCCGAGGTTCCCGGGACCATCAAGCAGATGGTGGAATCCGGTCACCTGGGAGCCAAGTCCGGCCAAGGGGTCTATTCGTATCCTGCCGAGACAATCGACGAGAAGATCCGGCAGCGAGACGCGGACTACCTGTCGCTGGTGAAGCTGCTGCATTCCGAGGAGGATTCGGCGTGATGACACCCGAGGACTTTCGGAAACACGGCCGCGAGGTGGTCGACTGGATCGCCGACTACATGGAGCAGGTTGATCAGTACCCGGTACTCTCGCGCGTCGAGCCGGGAGACATCCGGGCCCAGCTGCCCGACTCACCACCGCTCCAGGGCGAGGCATTTGACCAGATCCTGGAAGACGTCAACCGTGTCATCCTGCCCGGCATCACCCACTGGCAGTCCCCCAACTTCTTCGGCTACTTTCCGGCCAACACGTCGCCCCCCTCGATCCTCGGTGAACTGCTTGCTGCTGGGCTCGGTGTCCAGGGCATGCTCTGGACCACCAGCCCAGCCTGCACCGAACTCGAACAGCACGTCCTCGACTGGCTGATCGAGATGCTCGACCTGCCCGCCACATTCCATTCCAGCGGTGACGGCGGTGGGGTCATCCAGGACACCGCTTCGAGCGCGACATTGTGCGCGTTGCTGGCCGCCTGTTATCGCGAACAGTCCGACAATCCCCGCGACACCCGGCGGCTTGGGATCGATTCCTGGCAGGTCGCCTACACTTCCGACCAGGCCCACTCGTCAGTCGAAAAGGCCATGATGATTGCCGGGATCGGGACCGATCGCCTCCGCGTGATCGACAGCGACGAGAACTGGTCGATGCGACCCGATCTGCTCAAACAGCAGATGGACATCGACAGGTCTCACGGTCTGAAGCCGACCTTTGTCTGTGCCACGGTCGGCACGACCTCTTCGGGCGCCGTCGATCCACTGCCCGCGATCGGTGCGATCTGCCGGGATCACGGCGCCTGGCTGCATGTCGACGCGGCGATGGCCGGCACGGCGGCGATTTGCCCGGAATTCCGCGAGATGCATGACGGACTCGAACTGGCCGACAGTTACGCCTTCAATCCCCACAAGTGGATGTTCGTCAACTTCGACTGCGACTGTTTCTATGTCGCCGATCGACGTCCGTTGCTGCGGGCCCTGAGCGTATTGCCCGACTACTTGAGGAACCGAGCGTCGCAGTCGGGCGAGGTGGTCGACTTTCGTGACTGGCACATCCCCCTGGGCCGCCGCTTCCGTGCCCTGAAATTGTGGTTCGTGATCCGCAGCTTTGGCGTCCAGGAGCTGCAGCAGAAGATCCGCTCACACGTCGAGTGGGCAGGTCGGTTCGCCGATTGGGTCTCGGCTGACGACGACTTCGAGCTGGTAGCGCCGAGATCGTTGAACCTGGTCTGTTTCCGTCACAAGGGCGGTGACGACATGAACCGGAAACTGCTCGACGCCCTGAACGATTCCGGAGACCTGTTCCTGACCCACACCCAGCTCGACGACCGGTTGACACTGAGACTCTCGATTGCCCAGACCTCAACTACACTGGAACACGTCGAGCGAGCCTGGGCGGCGATCCGTGGGACGGCCACCGAGCTGGCCTAGGCCACGCCGCAGAAATTCATCGCCGCCAGTGCGTAGATGCGTGCCGAGTCGACCACCCGGGTGATCGACACGTTCTCGATATCGGCGTGGGCCGTTTCGTTGCTGGGACCGTAGTAGATCGTCGGCACGCCGCAGCCGTGGACGTAGAGATTGGCGTCACCGACAATCCGCCGTCCGATCACCCGCGGATCCTCGTCAAAGAGATCCCGATGCGCGGCACTGACGGCCTGCACCAGCGGATCGTCCACCGGTGTCTCGAACGGTTCACGTTCGTGCTCCATCGTCACCTCCGCCGTCAATCCCCCCGCTTCGGCGATCGGTGCCACCAGTTGCCGGAGTTCCTCGAGTACCTCGCCGGCGCTCCTGCCAGGCGACCATCGGCGAGTGCCGGTAAAACGACACGACACGGGCGTGCGGTTGAAGTAGTCGCCGGCGTGCAGGATGCCGAGGTCGATCCGTTCGGCACCGGCCAGCGGATGGACGTCTCCGTTGTCGAGTTCATCCTGGCAGGCGGCAACCGCGGCAACCAGATCGCCGGCGAAACGGATCGGGTTGTCCTTGAAATCGACGTACTGTGTGTGGCGACCACCATTGGAGGGCGTCAGCATGATCGTGAAGACCATCGACCCCATGCTCATCACCCACAGCTCGTCGTCACCCTCGACAATGATGATCCGCTCGGCGGCAATGCGGCCGTCGTTGATGTCGGCGATCAACGCCTTGGGCCCGTCCTTTTCGGCCTCGGGTTCCTCGTGTCCGACCACGGCGGTCAGCCAGAGATCGCCGGCAAGCGTGGTTCCCGATTCGAGCAGAGCCCGAGCGGCTCCCAGCACCGCGGCCATGCCACCCTTCATGTCGGTGGTGCCACGGCCGTAAAGCAGGTCCCCATCGCGGTAACACGGCTGCTCGGTCTGGTTGGGGATGGTGTCGAGATGCCCGTTGAGCATCAACGTGGGCCCGGCGCCCTGGCCACGAAGACACGCATAGAGATTGGGACGACCCGGCGTGACCTCGCGGACATCCACTTCCAGGCCCAGTTCCCCCAGCTGGCGTTCGTAGTACCCGCAGACCTCGGTCTCGTTCATGGTCACGCTGGGAATCTTCACCATCTCCTCGGTCAGATCCGCAATCCAGCCACCGTCGATCTCTTCAAGAACCGCTTCAGTCATCGTCGTCGTTGTCCGTCTCGAGGAATTCGTTGGGCCGTTGGAAGATCCCGATGCCCAGGAGTCCGTCCGGAGAATGTGCCTCGTGCACGCTTCCTGGGTGTCGCCACACAAAATTGCCAGCGGTGCAGACACCCTCGTCATCAACCAGGCTGCCCTCGATGATGTAGCTCTGCTCGACACCCAGGTGCCGGTGAAGCGGAAGCTTTGCACCCGGATCAGCCTGGAACAGCGCGGTGAAGCCCTCGCCATCGGGTTCCTGGAACAGGATCTTGATCCGGATGCCGGGAAACGGTGTCGACTGCCACTCCATCGCATCCACGTCGACGTAGACGGAGCCCGCTGGTGGGTTTGTGCTCATCTTTTGTCACCGCCCGGCGGGATTCTCCGAGACCTCAATCCCCGAGAGCATTGGCTGCTGACCGGTCTTGGGGACCAGTTCGATCATCAACCGATCTTTGACCGAGACATCGGAGATTTCGTGCACAACTGTCCCGTCCTTGCCGGCCTTGGCCGCATCGACGTCTTTGAGCACGACCTGTCCCTGGACGCGGACATCGAAGACCCGCTGTCCGGCCACGGGCTTCTTGGTCGATCCCGACGAGAAATACAACCGCACGGAATAGCGGGCTGGCTGATCATTCGTTCCCCGCAACGGCACCGCACAACGCATGATCCCGCGAGCTGATGACGAGAAGACCCACGACGCTGGCCGCGAGCTGATCTCGCTGGTATCCCCGTCGACACTCACGAATTCGCCTCCCTTGACGAAGGCCTCGCCCAGGTCGAGATTCAGTTCCAGGCCGGTCGTCTTGCGCGACTTGGGCCGCGGATAACTGAGCCAGAGCCTCCCGGTGGCGTCGCGGCGATCGCCAGGAGCTCCGAGGTTCAGCGCCAGCTTTTTGACAGGCGTTGCCGTGCCCACACCGCTGTAAATCCCCCACGGACGCCTGGGAGTACGCGGTTCCATGACTATCGTCGAGGCAATCGAGAACAGGCAAACACAGCCGGCACTTGCCTCGGGGATCATCACCAGGCCGTTGGCCGGGATCGCGTTGATCCAGCAACCCAAACGGTGGCCAGCAAAGTGCCGCGTGCCACTGTCGGACTGCAAGTCGTAAAAAGCCGTAAACCCCGAACGGAAGAAGAGCATGTTCGGGGTGGCCGTGTTCATGCCGCAGTGGTGCCCGGGCCTCATGAAGCTCCACGGCACTTCCTGCCCGGTCAATGGATGGATCCGGGTGATCTGTTTGCCGGTCTTCAACTCGTAGGACCACGGTTCGGCGATGATCCGGTTCCCCACGATGATCGGCCGGTGACGGTAGTTGGCGTCCTTGGACCACAGCTTGTAGCCGTTGACCGACGAGAGCGCCACCAGCCGCCGTTTCTCGAATTCGCCGGCGATGAACTGCTTCCAGTAGTGCCCGTTCGCGTTGGCACCCCCCAGCAGCAGCACCCCGTCCTTGTAAACCATCGTCAACCGGCCGCCGCCGATTCCGATATCACTGGTGTCGGTGACATCGACGGGCTGTCTCCAGAGCTCCTTGCCGGTCTTCGAATCAAGTGCCATCGCCGTGCGGGCATCGATCCGCTTCTGACGGTCCTCGGCCCGCTTCCGCTCGGCACCCTTGAGCTTCTGCAGTTCGGTCTTGTCCTGCTTCAGCAGCGCCTGACGCTGCTCGGCGGTGATGGTGCTGTCGATGAAATGGACTCGACCCGGCCCGAGGGCGATCGTGCGAAAATCGATACTTTTGCCCTGGTAGTTCCACAGGTGCTTACCGGTCTTCAGGTTGATGGCGAAGATCGCATCGGTAGCGTCGGTGGTCTGTTGACCTCGACGAGCACGGGCGGCGTCCAGCCGCTTGCGGCGGGTGGCGGTGCCGATCAACATCCCGTCCGAGAGTGCCACGTAACCCCACTCGTGTTCCTTCACGTCCTTGCCGGACGGCAACAGGTGCGTCGCCTGCAATTTGCCGGTGGCGGCATCGAGCTGAAGGCAACGGGAATCGAGCATCATGAACACGCTGTCATCGCTGGCAACGAGGTTGCCGGGAGCGTGATTCTGGAAGACACCGGTGCGAATGGACTTGCTGTTCTTGAACTCCCAGAGGAACTGCCCGTTGTAGGCGTC
>MDTE01155616.1_pt1 | contig 13090 bp, 15 predicted proteins | sample 811231 | NCBI WGS metagenome assembly MDTE01 (sample SAMN05326651, study PRJNA326480) | marine metagenome | isolation source: seawater | place: Indian Ocean: Red Sea | collected 2010
AAGTGCGTGAGGCGCAGATCGAGCTGGATGTCTCACGCGAAAATGTCGCGGTAAGTCGCGAGACGGAGCGACTCGCCGATGAAGTGCTAGACCGTGTCACTGCGCGCTACCGCGCGGGTAACGCCCAAGTCCTCGACGTCACCGAATCGCAGCTGCAGAAAACGCGAGCCCGTCTCGGGCTTCTGCGCAGCCGAGTGAATCACGTTCTGGCACAGGTACGACTCAACCACGCACTTGGACTCAAAGTTCTACGAGGCCGCCAACCATGACGACCACAACGAGAAAACCTGGTCGCCCACGAGATCGAACTCTTTCCCAGCGACGACGCGAGGAAATCCTACAATCTGCCACCGAAATCTTCGCTCTCCGCGGCTACCGCAACACTGACGTCCAGTATGTCGCCGATGCATTGTCGCTGGGAAAGGGCACCATCTACCGTTACTTCTCTTCGAAGCGAGAGCTGTTCCTGGCCGCCGCCGATCGCGGGATGCGACAGCTTCGAGACTGCGTCGGCTCCACTCGATCGGGTTCGGAACGGAATCTACGCCTATCTGGTGTTCTTCAATGAGCATCCGCAGCTGGTCGAATTGCTCGTCCAGGAGCGCGCAGAATTCAAAGATCGAACGAAACCGACGTACTTCGCACACCGCGACGCAAATATCGGCGAGTGGCGCAAACTGTTTCGTCAACTCATCGAGTCGGGTCGGGTGCGAAACGTCTCAGCAGCGCACATCACCGACGTGATCAGCGACCTCGTCTATGGAACGATGTTTACCAACTTCTTCGCTGGCGCACGAAAATGACCTCGAAACCAAGCCGAAGACATCATTGACCTCGTCTTTAACGGAATCCTCAGCGAGACGGAGCGGTAGCTGACTCTTCGATCTGATTACGCTGGATCAGAAACCGTAGCCCGGCCGCACGCGCACTGTCCTCGACATAGAGGAGATCTTCCACCCGAGCATTTCGATCCACGTCGACGAGCAACACGATGTCATCCTGCTGCTCGCTCAGCAAGACGAGCTCATCCTGCAAAGCACGAGGCGACAACTCTTTGGTCCTGAGCAGCACTTTCCCGGTCTCGGCAATCGTTATACGGACCGCTCGCCGCCGTTGTGTTTCCACCTGACTCGAATCACCAAAGAATGGGACACGTTGAATGAGCACCGTCTCCTCACTCTTTGTCGTGCGCACTGTCGAGATCATGAGAAAGTAAAAGAGCAGGATCCAGATCAGATCGAGCATGCTCTCCGGGAACGTGGCGCGAGCCCGTGTCCTTTTTCTCAGAGTCATAGCACTCCTTTCGAAGCAGCTTCTTTGAACACAGGGTCTCGGCACTCGCACTCTCTCGAATCAAGATGCCCTCAAGGAATCGAAACCATTCGTTCAAGTCTGAGCGAATGCGACGCTCAGCCCAACCAAGCGCGTAGGCAGCCGGTTCGGCAACAAGTGCGATGGTGAGTGCTGCCAGAGTCGTGTAGAGAGCGACCGCCATCGCGCGTGACGCGATCTGAGCGTTGCCCTCTGTGCCAAACGTCAGGAAATGCATGCACAGACCGAGAATCGTGCCGCACAAGCCAACCTTCGCCGCGTAGACGCCAAGGAACTCGAGCAGCTCGACAGGCCAAAGGAGACTCTGGACGATCGAGTCTTCGATCTCGACGGCACGTTCGCGACGCCGATGCACCAGGTTTGGTTCATTGCCAAGCGTATCGATCTCCCGAATCACAAACGCGAGATAGCGAGCCGGAAGCGAATGATCACGGAACGCGGCGACGTGCAACTCCTCCAGCTTCCATTCCGTTCGGCGATAGGCTCGCCTTCTAAACCGCTGTGCGCGACTCCACTCAGCGATCAGCAAGAACGCCGCGTAGATCGCCAAGAACAGCACCACAAAGAAAATGACGGCGAGCACCAACATGAGCTGGCCGCCTTCGCGAACGTAGTCGATCAACATATGGATAGCCCCGACGGATTCCGGTGGGTGGTGGACACATTCTCACCTTTCGTCCGAAGGATTCAGCACTCCGCTCATCCGACTACGCCCGTCATCTCCGGCATGCGAGAGGTAGACCCGAGCGTCTTCGACGAGCCCGTTGAGATACGACAATACGGCGAGCGTGTAAGCTTCGGTTGGGCTCAACGTGTCTATCTCTCTTTCGCCAACCGCCTTGGCGTAAAGTTTGTAGCTCGCAACGAAGTCACCTCGCCGATAGGCAATGTGAGCAAGATTGGTCAGGATGGCGGGCCGTGACTCGTCTTTAGTGACCGGAGCGTCGAGGGTGGCAATCCAGTAGCGCTCCGCCTCGGGATATCGACCCAGCTGAAACGCAATCTCTGCCTGTAACGCCCACAGCACTCCTTTGGGAGCGTAGTCACGCCCACGCGCGTCTCCGACCAGGCTCTGCATCTCAAAGGGATTGAGCTTCTGGGGCAACCTCAGAACGCGCTCACCGACATCCGTGGTCTCGACTTCCCGTGAGGCGGCGGACGAGGCTCGAAGGCTCTGAGCAATGACGTTCTTTAGCTCCAGCTCACGGATCTTCTCCCGAATCGCCACAATGTCGTCATCGAGCGCTTCGAGCTCACGCTCGAACGATTCGGCGTGAAGCTCATAGTCCTCTCGCAGTCGTGTCCCACTCTGCTTCAACTCCTTCTCGGGAATCCTTCCCGCATTCCGAGTCAGTGCCGCGGTACGCCGATAGAAATCCGCGCGCAGAACTGCCAACGACTCCTGGAGGTCCTTCCGCTCGCTCTCCTTGCGCTTGAGATGCCGCTTGAGGTTCGCAACGCGCGCTCGCGTGATGCGAATACGCCCGGCCGGCAAACCGTGTAGCACAGGCTCTCCTAACCGAATCGTCTCCTCCAAGTTCCCGCGCAACTCCTCCGACACATCCTGCGTCTCGACGCTCTCGGAGTCAGAACCTGCCTCCGTCGGTAGCTCGCCCTGCGCTGTCACTACGGAGAGTGAGGTGCCGAGCCCCAACACCAACGCCAGCATCACCTCAGGCACGTTCAAAGTACGATTCATGCGTCCACTCCTGTCACTACGGCTTCGTTGAGTTCAAAACCGAATCGGTGAATTGACGGTTCACGGAAAAATCAGAATTCGACGAGACTTCAGGAAGCACTAACATCGGCGCCCCAGACGCCTGCTCGAGTGCCTCCACCCGCAACCTGGCGAAGTTCAGCATGTTCTTCTGAACGCGGTCGAGAGTGTCCGCAAGGTTCGCAGGTGTTTGTGGCAACGGGCGCATCGCCTGATCGAGCAATTCGGCAGACACGTACTCGGGACGCTGCTCGGCAATCAAGCACGCAGTGGATACGCCCCTCTGCATGCGAACGAAAAACGAATCGATGCGTACCCACGCCACAGAAAGGTCATGCGAGAGTCGCGTTAACTTATGTAGTCTCGCGCGCTTTCGGTTCAGCTCGTCCTCACTTTTCCGACGCTCTCGCGAATCAAGTTCTCCGAGGAGAAGATCAGCGAGCCGACGAACACGCTCGGCCCGGAGCATGGGCCTCGCGCTCTCATAGTCGCTGGGTGCAACAGTGTATCTCCCGAAGCCAAGGCGTTTAGCCGTCTTAATCTCCGTTTCGAGCCGACGTGCTCGCTCGTTGACCCAGCGTTCGATCGTCGAAAGCGAACGCTCGACCTTTGCTCTGTAGGCAGGCAATCGTGACTCCAGCTGGCGAACGAGTTGGGCCGACTCTGGTGACGTTCGAAGCTGATTCGTCGAGCCGGTGTAGCCACGAAGATCGCCCGCGAGCTCCGCCAGCGCTCGGACGGCAGCTCTTAAGCTTTGGTTTGTCTCCATAAGTCGCCGCGGCAGTATGAATTTCAGTTCGGCGGCTTGATCCACCGCTAGCGTCACCGCGCACGGCGTTGTAACCGCGGTCGTGACCAACAGAGCTCTCGCCAGACTTATCGTGACCGTCACGCTCGATCGCATCGCTCTACCTCAAGATCTGTCGTTTGAGATTTAAAGCGCGTTTCTTCATCTTCGAAATTTCTGCGTCTTTCTTCTCAACGGCCTCATCCATTTCGACGACATTGAAACCGAAAAGCGACTCTTGAATTCGCGACTGCACACCAGTAAACAACTCCACCATAGAAAAAATCTTGGCGACCTTCTCGTTGACCGCCTTGATTGGGGTGCCATCGGGCAAACTCAGCGGATTCTCCATAAAGTGACGGACCCGCGCGGCGTCGACATTCATCTTGATGCCCTTCGCGAGAAACTCCTGCTCAGCCTCCAGTTGCTTCACCATGACCTTGGTCTTCGACTTGAGTACGTTGAAGTCATCGATCCAGCGGCCGAGCGCGCCGTTCATCTTCGCGTAGCCCTTCGCTACGGCGCCCTGTCGACGTTTGTCGAGCTTGAGTAAATCGAGGCGAAACTTCTCCTCTTGAACCTTTGCCTCAAGCTTCAATGCATGCAGCTTGTCTTCTCTGCTCACTGGCTCTTGCAAACCGACCACAAAAGCGATGTAGTCGTTCACTGCATCGACTGCAGACTCCTTTGCTGCGTTGACCTCTTCATCGATCGCGCGAGAACCTCGATGGAAACGGGCTTCCGTCCTCTTGAGGTAGTTCTCGAGCGAAGTCAGCTTTCGATTCGCGGAATCGATGCCCAACTCGATCAAGTCGCTGCTGACGAGCACATCGCCAATCGTACTAACCAGGCGTACCTGCATTTCCGTGATCAGCTTGTTCGCCTTGCTTGCCGCGACCGGATCATTTTGGTCGTCGCCAAGTTTCCTTACCTGGTCGGTGAGATCCTTGCCCAGCTTTTGAAGCTCACTGTCAAGGCGAAGGAGTGGTTCGAGTCCGCTACCGACCATGTCGATGTCGGTGCGAATGCGCTCAAAGCTAGGCACCGGATTGAACGTAGCCGCAAGTGGCCTCTCGACCGCCTTCGCGAGACGAGCAGCAGTCTTCGTCGTATTCTCGGCAGCAATGGTGCCCTCTACCAAGATCATGCAAGCGCCGATTAACACACACAACCCAGGCATAGCCGTTCGATTTCGAAGTAGAGTTGTTGCCAAAAGCATGGCCTGTGTCTCCCTAAGAATGAATCTTGATCGATGTCAAACGATACGATTATTCATGACTCGAACCGATCACCGACGGTGCATTCGCATCGCCCGAGAGAGTTTCGGGAAGCGTCGGAAGAATGTCAGCCAAAAGCCCCTCGGCACGCTCCCATTCACGGCGATCCATCGCCGCCACCGTTCGCTCCAACACAGAGGAGGATGGGCGCACTTCAGAATCGACTGCACATCCCACTACGACGGCGGTGGACGCGAAGCCAACCAACGCCGGCATGATGCTCAATCGCGTCGCCAACGAACCGAGACCTTCCGCACGCTGACGTGGGTTGGGTCGGCTTGTTGCGATCATGGCAATTCTCCTATAACAAGGTTGTAGATAGGTTGTGTCCCTCGAAACGCTTGCTTAGGACGTCTCGAGATGCGAACGCATTCACCGTAGGCGTTCATTTCTTCTGCCAACTCGCGTGCATGAATAGGCTCTGATCGTTCGGAGTCTGATCTCCCCGGCCAGGTTAAGTTTCAACTCAGTCGCCGACGGGGGGTTCGACATGCGTCGTCAAACCACATACAGCAGGTTGAGCAATCAAAGTACTCTTCTCGCGTTGATGATCTTGTCGACAACGACTATTGCCAAAGCGGACCTCTCTACAGAAGAGAAAGGCCAGCGCAACGACCAACTCAAGTACTTCTCGCGAATCGTCGACCTTGAGGGCGTTAGGGAATCGGAGAAACATGCGATTCTGGGCATGTTGATACTCCGCGAGGATGCATCGCAGAGAACCTCTAGTTGCTACCACGGAAACGCCCATAAGTCCGACGACGCTTTTCTCAACCACTTGCTCGAGTGTCTGCGCTGTAGGAAGGTCCTCGATTTGGTCCGCTTTGGTAGTAACGCGCAGATAGATCACTTGTCGGCACGTCCTTCGCAAAAAGCGGCCAACTTGCTGCACTACGCTGAAGACCTTGTGGACGACGGCCACGGATACATACGACCGGCCGATCAGCTAGGAAAGAGGCTGCCTCGGTCCGTCCGCCTCGTAGAAGAAGCCTTGCGGGACTCACCTGACTATCCACAAGCGCTGCAATTGCTCGGAGCCCTCAAGGAAATCGAGGGCGACTCGGCCGCCGCCGAGCTTGCATTAAAGAAAGCGATCAACCTCGATCTCAGCGTGCCGTCCGGGCTCAACAACTTTGCGCTTCTTCAAATGCGGCACCGAATGTACGAGCACGCACACGTGGTCCTTCGCTACGCGATGGAGCGGAATTGCAGCTATCGCACAGCAAGGCTACTCGCTTGGCTGCACGAAATTCCCATGGAGCAGCCAACGAAGCGTCCCATCAGGAAATTCCGCCGTGCACCAAAGCTCATCAGCACGCAAGAAGCTCGTGAGCTCATGAAGTGGGTGGTGCGGGAAGAAATCTCGAACGAACAACTGCGCCACGACCGCAAGTACCTCCGTCGACTCGAGCACGCTGCCTGCCCACCGTGGCGTCGTGGCTGACTTCGCACTGGAGCACAAGCATCAAATGAAAGAGAAGGAAGAAACCACTTATGCCTCGATCGAGCCTCGCCAAGAATTTCTTCGTTCTTTCTATCACAGCAGCTCTCATAACTTTTGCTGCCAAGGCTTCCTTCGCGCAGAAACTCTTCGACGAAGCCCGGTTCGGACTGAGTCACCGTAAGCCTTGGAAGACTGCCGACGCAATCATCTCACGCTACGCGCGTGATCAACTGCCGCCAACTAGTTCGCACGGCGGCACCCGACGACCTGGACAACCGCTCGACGAAGAGGGGTGCCTTTATCGAGCGCGGCGTGTCCTCTTCGCTCGCGACGGACTGCTTAAAAACGAAATGTTGACACCGGCGGAGCGCGTCGCACTGACGGACGATCTCCTGGCGATCGTTCATGGTTCGAATCGCCACGACGGCGAGGCGTTCCATCTGCTCGCAATACTTTCCTTTCACGAAGACAAAATACACCGCGCGACCGTCTACTCCGCCCGGGCAGCACGCGCAGCTCCGAAATCTTCTTGCTACGCTTCAAACTTCGGGTACTTCCTTCAAACAAGGGGGTCTCAAGACGAAGCCCAAATTCTCTACGAGCACGCTCGGAAGCTCGACCCGACCAATACAGCGACACACCTGGGACTTCTCACATTGTCGGCAGAGTCGGGTAATTTCGATGAGATCGAATTCCTGCTCGATGAATGGATTCGTTACGAACCGATTCCAACACTGCGCGTGCTCGCGGGAAAAATACGCAGCGCCATCCGGTCGATCCGACAGCGCAGAGCTGAATATGAATCCATGAGAACGACGTACGCGATCGACGCGACTGACTCTGACTTGAACACTCTTCGGAAAGTCCTTGGCTCCCTAACTACACCACCCACGTCAACGCGACCGCCAAGACCGTAGTCAAAGTTCTATTTCGGAGGTTCTATGAGACGCTGGCTCGGCCTGATTACGTTTGTCATCGCGGCCCTCATCTTCTACGCCTGCATGCGCATACCACTGCCATCGCCGATCACCGGAAGTCAGACGCCGACAGCTCCCTTAACGGAGGTCTTCTCTCACGAAGACTTCGTAACGAGTTCGACTGAGGCGCAGCCCACCGCTGCGACGCCGGCTCCATCAAAAACAGTCGAAACGCGTGAAATCTCTAAGCCGCGAAAGCGACAATCTTGTGAAAACACCACCCCACGGACGGCAGAACACTCACCAACTCCGAGCCCCAAGCCCCCGGAACCAGAAAAAAGCCGTAGGGAGGAAAAGGATGGCAAACCGAGCACCACACACACGTCGCCGATTTCACCACCGCCACGCATCACTCCGGCCACGGCCAAACGGCAAAAGCCGCTCGCACCAAAACAGAGAGCAGCCGTCGCAAGGCTGACAAACCAATTACGCCCCACTCCCAGCCAGCCAAAGGTGTTCTCGACGTCTACCAAGGCGACGACTACAAAAGACCCGTTCAACGACGCGGCAGAGTCTTTGGCTCAGCTTCTCAAAGAGTCGGTTGCAATGCAGCATGCGCTTCCGAGAAAGACAGAGTCAGCACCAAGAACGGAAACGGACCAGATCCTGGAAAATCTCAAACAATTGTTCGGATCACCCGAGTCAACACACTCTTCGGAGTACCTCGTCAGCTCGACCGCATCAAATCAGTTGACGACGACTACCCCGGCGACAACTCCTCCACAGTCACACTCTCCAAAAACCACCGACAACGACCAGCTCGCAGCCCTAGTTAACGCCCCCCAGCCCGACTCCATGGCGGCCTGGAAATACCGCGAGCAACAACTTCGCTCGCTAGCGAACAATTCAAATAGGGACAAGGCGAGTGCGATCTTCCGGATCGAGCCGCAGGACCCGACGATATTTAAACGTATCGCACTGCAGTATCGCATGGACGTACTCCTCGCGACGCCGTCAAAGAGCGTCTACACGATCGTTCCATACGACAAGGGCTTTATAGACAAAGCTCAGTACTTCGACGACGGTGCTTACCTCAAGCAGCAATACGGTCTCTCCGTCCAAGGCCTGGGCTTTCCTTGGCTCAACACTCTCCGTGAACGCCACGTAGCGACCCAGTTGATTCCAACCGCGAGTGTGGAAATCTCACTGCTCATCCCCAAGCTAGAAGCAGAGGCCATCATGGGAAAAATTGTTTTGGGGTGTCACGCGTTGGGTTACTCGCTCGACGAAGTCAACGCGTGCTACGGCACGTTCGTGGGTCGTTCCCTCACGGACAAAACGATTTTCGACTATGAGGTCACGCGCCTCATCCTAAAGGATGCCACCGAGGTCCGAGCCAACGCCGCAGAGGGAGCACCGAATCATCCGCCTACCTGAGCCGCGATCGCGCGCGACGTTTTAGCGCAGCTTGACACTTCTTCCCCGATTCATGATCATCGACCTCCCACCATACATCCAGGAGGCAATGAAATGTTTCGGATTTCACGAGCGCTCGCCTGCGCAATTGTTTTCTTCGGTGCCGGTTGCCACCACGCCGGCACGATAAGCTCGGGAGCTGGGTCTTTAGAAAAGGTTGAAAGCTTCCTTAGTGAACATGCGGATGCGATCGTGCTTCGCGCCTCGGAGAAGACGGCTGGCACAACAAGCTCAGTGGTCGTCAGCCCTCGATTGCAGGGCCGCATCATGACAATGTCGGTCGGTCCGTTGCCGTCGACGGGTTTCGTGCCGATGAAAACAATCATGGAGGGCGAAACCCATCCACACATGAACAACTTCGGCGGTCTCGATCGTTTCTGGATCGGCCCCGAAGCAGGCGCATACGGAATCTACTTTCCGCCAGACGCGGAGTACACGCGCGAAACGTGGCAAGTTCCTCCTGCATTTGACGTAGGCCCGTTCCCAGTGGTTTCGCAGAACGAAAACCAAATACTGCTGGAACGCGACATGGAAGTACAAAACTACCTGAAGGTCCGCTTCAACGCTCGCGTTCGCCGGGCGGTGGGAATTATCGAAGCGTCGACCCTTCCAGGGGAGATCGGCGTCGACCTGCCGGCCGACGTTCACTACGTTGGCTGCTATTCTGCAAATACGATGACCAACACGGGCACGACGACATGGGATCGAGCGACAGGCCTCATTGGAATTTGGATCCTTGGAATGTTCAACGCCTCCCCAAGCTGCGTCGTCATCGCCCCCTTTGATCGCGACGCCGAGGGGGTGCTGTTTAACGACGAGTACTTCGGAAAGGTGTCAGAAGAAACGCCGGAGCGCTTGAAGGTGGTTGCTGACGCGGTAGTGTTCCGCGCAGACGCTCAACGCACTGGAAAATTTGGCTTCTCGCAAAAGCGAACGTTGGGCATCGCGGGATCGTTCGACTTTGGATCGAATCTGCTGACGATCGTCAAGTTCACCGTGCCCGAAGAGCCGAGCGATTACGGCAACTCAACATGGGTGAAGAACCAACCGAATCCTTACGGTGGGGACGCGTTCCAAAGCTACAATCACGGTGACAACGCAGCCCCCTTCTATGAACTCGAGTCCGCCTCACCCGTCAAAGCGCTGGCTCCTGGCGGATCGGTCAGCCATCGCCATGCGACGTTCCAATTTCAGGGCTCGTACAAGTCCATGAAAGACCTCGCCAAGACGCTGCTTTCGGTCGACCTCGACGCAATCAAGGAATCTATGTTTCCGGCCGAAAAATAAGGTCACGCGCCAGCGGTTCACGACTTCATACACCGCTCGAAACACTCGGGCCGTGAACGTTTCGGCACAAGCTCGAACGGAATTAACGAGTAATCGATCTTGCCGCGAATGGGCTTCAACGCGATAACGAGGATCTCGTCGTAATCAAACGCGTGCCCCGTTTCCAACGTTTCCTAAGCGGGTACTCAAGCCTCTTTCGCCCCGTCGCCTCCGCCTGAACGAACAGCGCGAAGTTTGGGCGCACGAGCACGTAGTGAGCCACGGAAATGACACAAGTCTTTAGATAGCGATGTGCCCGACCAAACATGTAGAGCTGCCCAGGAACACCGCCCTCTCGGACAGCCCCGTCGCTTCGGCGAGCTGCCGCACAGGCCCGTCGTCGATGTCTACGCCTTGCTCGTCCGGCAAGCGACCGACACGAACAAATCCGCCTGGCAGCGCACTCTCCAAGATGCGACAGCTCGTCACGCTTGCTATCGAGGAGACACAGATAATCGTAAAGATCACAGGAGCCACCGTCACGCAAGGCCGTGGAAACTCTGAAACGATTGACTCCGTTGCACCGTCTGCTCGTGACGGCAACGATTGCTTCTTCTCTCCCATGAGACTCTCTTTGAGCAAGCCCTCCGGCATGGCAGGCTCTGCGTGAATTGCCTTGAGGAGACGAAAAAGTCGATTAGAATCGACGCGAGTATATTTAACTCTTTAAGAGGTCGCGACGACTGTTCCGAGGCGTCGGTTAACCCTATTCGCGCCACACGAAAGCCACACAAGCTATTCCCTGCCGACTGCTCATAAACTATATATATTGTCGCAAGGGAATCTTAAGCTCCTTGATCGGAGCCGAATCGCACACTCCGCTGCATGCGACGTTCTGGTTTCGTCGATAACGTCTTCGCTTCACAGCGAGTTGCGCAACTCGACTCCAACAGCTCCAGCCAGGCCCTACCCTCCGCGTTCCCCAGCCCGCTGAAACGATCGCCATGGCAAAGACTCATGAACCGCACGGACGGTCACTGGCACTCCTGACCGACCTCTATCAGCTGACAATGGCCTTCGCCTACTGGAAGGAAGGAATTGCGAAACGCCAGGCGGTCTTCCACCTCTTCTTCCGCAAGAATCCATTCGGAGGTGGATACGCTCTTGCCTGCGGACTAGCGTCGGTGATTGACTATCTTAGCTCGTTGCGTTTTCACAACGACGACTTGAGCTATCTGCGTGAGGTGCGCGGCAACGACGGTAAGCCGCTGTTCGAAGAGGGTTTCCTCAGTTACCTCCGTGAGCTCAAATTTTCCTGTGACGTGCTCGCCGTCCCGGAAGGAACTGTGGTCTTCCCGCACGAACCGTTGGTGCGCGTTCAGGGGCCAATCCTTGAGGCGCAGATTATCGAGACCGCGCTTCTCAACATGGTAAACTTTCAGACGCTGGTCGCGACGAAGGCAGCACGCATCTGTGAGATAACTGGCAACGAGCCGGTCCTGGAGTTTGGTCTACGCCGGGCACAAGGGGTCGACGGATCGCTCTCCGCTAGTCGCGCCGCTTATGTCGGGGGATGCGCAGCGACCTCCAACGTCTTAGCCGGCAAGCTCTACGGCATTCCGGTCAAAGGAACACATGCGCACAGCTGGGTAATGTCGTTTCCTGACGAATCGCAGGCCTTCGACGCGTACGCCCGTGCGATGCCGAACAACTGCGTCTTCCTTGTCGACACCTACGACACCGTAGAAGGAATACGCCGTGCAGTAGAAATCGGTACGGATCTGCGCCAAAAAGGCCATGATCTGGTCGGAATTCGACTCGATTCCGGAAACCTCGCCGACCTCAGCATCGAAGCTCGCAAGATCCTCGACGACGGAGGCTTTCCCAACGCGGTAATCGTCGCAAGTAACGATCTCGATGAGCACACCATCGCCGAGCTCAAGCGTCAGGGAAGCACCATCGGTGTGTGGGGGGTTGGTACGAAGCTAGCAACGGCATATGACCAACCAGCGCTTGGTGGCGTCTACAAGCTAAGCGCTCTCCGCGTCGGTGAATCGTGGAGCTACAAAATCAAACTCTCCAACGAACCCATCAAGGTCTCCAACCCAGGCATTCAACAAGTTCGACGCTATCAGAAGGACGGGACCTTCCTCGCCGACTTGATCTACAACGTTGAAGATACACTCGAAGACGAACGGACGCTCATTGATCTGCGAGACAGTGACCGCCGACTCAAACTTTCCGAATCCCTCCCTTACGAGCAATTGCTGCAACCGATCTTCGAGAAGGGGCGCGTCGTCTATCAATCGCCGCCGTTAGCAACAATTCGAGACACCGCTCGAGAACAACTGCAAGCGCTCGGGGAGCGCGTACGTAAGCTCGATACCCCTGAGCACTACCCCGTCGGACTCGACGAAGAACTTCACAAACTCAAGACTCGACTAATTAACCAGGCCAAGCCCCCCGTCGCCTAATAAGAAGGGACGGGCTCGTAATGCAACACTACAAAGTAAGGGCAGCAGTACTCAATCAGACGCCGCTAGATTGGGAAGGCAACAAAAGTAACATCGCTGCTGCGATAGAAGAGGCTCGACACTAAAGAGTCAGCTTCCCTGCCTGCCGGAACTTTGCATTACCGGGCACGGATGCGAGGACGCGTTGCTGCGACTCGCGTGGCAAACTCCGTGCCAACCATATACGACCTGAGTCGATTTGTCCGATTCGCATACCGGATCTATACTTCTCTGAACTACGTACGTGTGACGTGGCCAGAAGAACGAGGAGACCATCACGGATGAGCAGCAGCAGAAACGGAGTAGGACTGCTCGGAGTATTCGGCCTGATGGGGTTCGTGATCGTCACAGTGATCATCGT
>MDTE01047571.1_pt1 | contig 13088 bp, 15 predicted proteins | sample 811231 | NCBI WGS metagenome assembly MDTE01 (sample SAMN05326651, study PRJNA326480) | marine metagenome | isolation source: seawater | place: Indian Ocean: Red Sea | collected 2010
CAAACTGTATAGGCAATTGCTATTTTTCCAACATTTTGATCTCTGGTGGCACTTTGTAAAAAAGCATCTCTGCTAAAGAGATCTAGTTCATGAACTGATTTTGGAATTTTATTTGTAAAAGCAAAACACATGACGGCATGTATTTCTCCTTTATATTTAACTCCATATATTTTCCTACCATAACTTGTTCTAAATTCATTATCGAGTTCTGGTCTTACTGGGTCCTCATCTACATTACATTTCTTTAAAGTTATAATTTCAGCACCCTTAATCCAATCAAAAAAATTATTTACTTTAAGATTTATATCTTTTTTGCTTTTTCTAATTCTAGCTTTGATTCTTAGGTTGTTTATTTTGGCTTTAATCATTTTTTTTTAAAATGATCTCAAAATAACCCTTATTGGAATTTTCTATTGAGTCGAAGTCAATTTTTTTTATCTTGGCTAAAAGTTCCATGTTATTTATAATATAATCTGGAACAGAATATTTTAATATTCCAAGAAGATTAGATTGATAAGGGTTTTTTTTATTTTTAGATCTTGATCCTTTACCAGTTATAACATTTATTTTATTTATGCCTTCAAAATAGCATTTTTCAATTAGATCATGAATTGCCTTATTCGCCTCATCTAGAGAATATCCATGTAAATCTATGGTTTTTTCTCTTTTTTTATTTTTAATTTTTTTAAAATTATTGTCTTTGTTTTCGATATCATCTTTACTTTTAATAAAATTTAACCAATCTTTCTTATCTTTTTCTGTTATTTTTTTTTTCAATTAAACTTGCGTGTCTACCAAAATCCAATTAGGACTTTTTGATCTACTGTCTCTTGAAAATTTCCAAGTATCGTAAACCTTTTTTATTTTGTCTGGTGATCCAGATATTATTTTATTATCCTTGTCTTTTATACATGAAATAATTTCGCTTACAAAATCTACTGTTACTTCCAACATATTTTCTCTTTGTTCGTGTTCTTTAATGCTTGAAGAATTAATTCCTATAAAAGTGGTATCCGAAGTAATTTTTTTAGATTTTCTATCATTTATAGCGTCTGTAAACTGATTCAAAACTTTATTGTCTAATAGTGATTTTATATTTTTTAAATTACCAGACGCAAAATTTGTTATAATTGACTCGTAGGCTATTTCAGCACCTTTTAAAAATTCCTTTTTTGCTGTTTCGTCAAAGTTACTTGCATCCAAGGTTTCCTGCTTTTTTTTAACCGGATACTCATGAGCAAAACTTGTTGATATATTGTCCTCAAATCCTGTCTTTTTACCTAAAATACCCCTTAATCTCAAAAAAATGAAACCAGCTATCATTGCCAGAAGTATAATATCTATGTATTCAAAACTATAATTCATATTTAAATAATATTTACTATGTTGCTTAATTTCAACTGGCAAATTAGACTATATACAAATGAACACATTAATATTCTTAGTTATTTCAATACCTATAATAGAAATATACTTTCTTATAAAAATTGGCGCAGAAATTGGGGCTTTTAATACAATTGGTTTAATTTTTTTTACTGCATTCGTTGGTATTTATTATGCAAGATATGAGGGTTTCAGGTCTTTAAAATCTGGAATGCGTCAAATTATTGGCAATGAAGTTCCGCTTTATGAAATAATTTCAGGAGCAGCCATAGCATTTGCGGCTTTTCTGCTTATTATTCCTGGGTTTATAACGGACATTATTGGTCTATTTTTGATTTTTCCACCATCTAGAAAAATAATTTTTAAATTATTTGCAAATAAATATAACTCGGATGGAAAGAAAAAAAATAAAAATGACTTTATCGAGGGTGAATTTGAAGATATTGATGAAGATAAGAAATAAATACTATGTCAGAAAGTTTTGAAATCATATTAAACTATATTAAAGATCTTTCCATCGAAACTCCAGATGCAGAAACCATAATTTATGTAAAAGATAATATATCTAAATATCAAATGAATATTGACATCAATTCACAGCCAATCAAAAATAAAATGATAGAAGTAAATACTAAATTAACCTTCAGTGACAACACTGATAGTAAAAAAAAATCACTTTTTGAGATTATATATTCCTCGGTTGTAAGAATTAAAAAAGAAAATATTGATAAAAGAGAAATTGAAAAAATTGTTTTATGTGACGTGCCACAAGAAATATATCCAAAGTTGGAAAAAATTTTCTTAAATCTTTTAAGTGATGCAGGTTATCCGGGTATTAATTTTCAAAAAAAAATAGACTTTGAAAAGCTATATTCCCAAAGAACTAGTTAATAATAGTTTTTTTTTAATGAAGATTTTAAAAAATTTTTATGTAAATTGATCTCTTCCTTAGATGGAAGAATTAATCTTTTATTATATTTTGAGTTTGAGTATTGAAAATCATTTTTTAATTGTTCATTATTTTGGGCAAAGTTTAACATTGGTTCTTTCTGATCAATTAAATTGATATAAACTTGATAAAGTAGCTCACAGTCAATTAGGGCTGTATGTTTAATTCTTCTTGAATTATCTATTTTATATCTTTTGCAGAGAGCATCTAAACTGATCGAAGATCCTGGAAATTTATCTCTTGCTAATTCTAAGGTGTCTAAAATATTTATACTTTCAACTTTTTTCATTCCTAAAATTGAAAGTTCATTATTTATGTGTGCAAGGTCAAACTCTGCATTATGAATAATGATTTTTTTATCTTTAATAAAAGATAAAAAATCATCAACAATTTCAGAAAATTTTTTTTTATCAGACAAAAACTGATCTGTATAACCATGAACTTGCAATGCTTTTTCTGAAACTTTTCTCTGGGGATTCAAATAGCAATGAAATTTATTTTTCGTTGGAATTAGGTTATCTAGTTCTATACAACCAATTTCAACAATCCTATGTCCGTCTTTAACGGAAAGTCCTGTAGTTTCTGTATCTAATATTATTTCTTTCATTTTTTAAATATTTTTCTTTTTAACAACCTAACACTTTTTTTTACAGAAGATTTTGCAAAATTATTTTTAATAATATAATCTGATTTTTTCTTTTTAAATTCTAAAGGAAGTTGAATTTTTTTTAATATCTTTAATACCTTGGGGTTGTAATTTTTTCTTTTTTTTAATCTATTTAAAATTATTTTATTTTTTGACTCTACAAATATTAAAATATATTTTTTATTGTAAAGATTATTTTCTAGTAAGAGAGGTATATCAAGAACAACGGCCTTTTTATTTTTATTTTTTTTTAAAAAAAATTTAATTCTTTTTCTTACTAACGGATGTACAATTTTATTGATTTTTTTAATATTCTCTTTGTTTTTAATAATTATTTTAGCTAAATCTTTTTTTTTAAGTGGATATGATAATTTATATTTAGCAAACTTTTGTTTTATTTTTTTAAAACAAACTCTATTATGTTTGTAGATTTTTAATACCTCTTTATCTGCATTAAAAACAGGAAATCCAAATTCTTTTGAAACAAAAGTTTTACCTGATCCTATTGCTCCTAAAATACCAATTTTAATCATCTAAATTAAATTTAAAACCTCATCGTCAATTTCAGGCATTAGTTTATGCCAAATTGTAAAAGACTGGTGTGCTTGGTAGATAAACATCATTTTTCCATTTTCAGAAAAATTACCAAATATTCTTGCTTTTTTTAAAAAATTAGTTTCTTTAGGATTATAAATAAGATCATAAAACAACTTATTTGTCCCTACATCTTCGTAATTTATATTAATTTCATCTTCTTTTTTTAAACCAATGCTAGTTGCATTTATCGCCATATCAAATTCAGGAGTATCACCCCATTGAACAATTTCCAGGTCATTAAAAAAAAGTTTTAAATCTTCTGCTTTTTCTTTAGTCCTATTGCTTAAGATAATTTTTGAAGCTTTCATCTTTTTCAGAGATAAAATTATTGAAGGTACAACGCCGCCAGCTCCTAATATCAAAACTTTTTTATTGTTTACATCATATTTAATGTGCCTTATAGCCAATTCAAAACCTGCTATATCTGTATTATGCCCAATTAATTTATTATTTATTTTGTAAATTGTATTTACAGATTGTGTGGCTTTTGACTCATCTGTTAGCTCATCTAAAAATTTAATTACAGCTTTCTTATATGGAACGGTAACGTTTATGCCCGACAACTCATTATTTTTTAATAATAATATAATTTTTTCCAATTGCTCTTCTTTAACATGAAGCTTATCGTAAACAGCATTTATACTGTTTTTTTTCATCCAATAATTATGTAATTCTGGAGATAATGAGTGGTCAATTGGGCTTCCTATCACTGAGTATTTTTTCATTTTAAGTTTTCTAAATAATTTTTAATTTTATTAATTGGTAGTCCCATTATAGTGTTTAAATCTCCTTCTATGTTTTTAAATAAATTTCTTCCCTCCCCTTCTATTTGATAAACATTATAAGAAAATAAATTTTCATCACTTATTTTACTTAAATATTTTTTTAGTTCATCATCAGACATTTTTTTCATAGTTAATTTTGCTTTGTCTGTATAATTCCAGATCATATTACCATTTTTACATATACAAACAGAGCTAACAAGATAATGAGATTTACCATTTAGATTCTTTAATATTTCAAATGCTTTTGCTCTATTTGATGGCTTCGATATAATTTCTCCATTTAAATCAATAACACTATCTGCTCCTAAAACAATCTTATCGTTTTCATTTTGACTTACCTTAAGTGCTTTTATTTCTGCTAGATTCTTTGAGACTATTTCTGGAGACGCTCCATCGCTAACAAGATTATTTTTAATAGGTCCTTCATCAACATTGGATGGTATGACGGTACAATTTATACCATTTTGTTTTAAAATTTCTTGTCTTACTCTGCTTTTAGAAGCTAAGATTATGTTAATCATTTTTTTTTCCAATTTCAAAAATTTTTATAACGGAGGCGGCTGTTTCTTCTACTGATTTTCTTGTAACATCTATGGTCGGCCAATTATATTTTCTAAAAGTTTTTTTTGCATCTTCGATTTCGTTAGAGATTTTATCCAAACTCACATAATCAATATTTTGTTCTTCTTTAATTGAAGACATTCTATTTTTTCTTAAGTCTACCAACCTTTGGGGTTCTGTTGTTAAACCAATCACACATAATTTTTTAGGATTTTCTTTGAGAAATTTGGGTATAGAGTTTTCATTCACTAATGGGATGTTTGAAGTTTTATATCCCCTATTTGCTAAATATATTGAAGTTGGTGTTTTACTTGTTCTGCTGACACCCAACAAAACTATATCTGATTTGTTTATATCATCAGTCATATTACCATCATCATGATTCATGGTAAACTGAATTGCTTCTACCCTTTCATAATATTCTTCATCTAAAATATGTTGACCACTAGGAACATGCGATGCCTCTTGGTTTAAAAGTTTTGAAAAGTTTATTATCAAATCACCCAATGCCCCAAAACATGGTATTTTTTTCTTTTCTGCTGTGGTCGCCAAAAATTTAGATAATTTGCTATTAACTATGGTATATAAAATTATCGAGTCTTTATCCTTGGCGGCCTTATCTATTATTTTAAGAATTTGGTTTTCTGTTCTTGTAAAAGAAAACTGATGTACTTCATATTTGAAATTTGTAAATTGAGCTTTAAGAGCCATAAAAATTCTATCTATGGTTTCGCCTGTTGAATCAGATATTAGGTATATTTGGTGTTTATTTTTCATGTATAAACTGTTTATAACTTATTAGGAAATTAACTAAATATATTAAGCAGATTATTATTGTTGATTTTATTAAAATTTATCAATTTTAATCAACAAAAACAAACATGTTCAAAAAATTATACACAAAATGTTTAAATTTTATAAAAATTAATAAAATTCTTAAATATAAAGGCTTATAGAGAATTTTTAATGTTGATAAAAAGTGAATAAATTGTGACAATAAAATAATTTACATAATTCACATAATATAAAACAACTAACATAATATATATTTAATACTATTATATGAGTTTATTAGAAAAAGTTATTTTAAAAAGAACAACAAGCGAGAAACCTATATGGTTAATGAGACAGGCTGGACGTTATTTGCCTGAATTTAGAGAAATTAGAAAAAATAATCAGAACTTTATTCAATTATGTTTAAATGAGAAATTATCATCTGAAATTACTCTTCAACCTCTAAAAAGATTCGACTTCGATGCAGCAATAATCTTTTCTGATATATTGATGATTCCGTTTGCTATCGGACAGAAAGTTGAATTTAAAAAAAATTTAGGACCCTTACTTGGTGAATTAAATTTGAATGAAATATCAAATAGTAATGAGAAAAGTTTTACACAAATATTAAAACCAGTATATCAGTCAATTAATAACGTTTCAAAAGATAGCTTGCTCAAAAACAAAAGTATGATTGGTTTCATAGGAGGTCCATGGACTCTGATGGTTTATATGTTGAATAGGAAATCGCCAAAAAACGAATTAGATGCAAACCTATTTAAAGATGAAAAAAAAATTAATGATTTATTAACTATTATAAAAACTTTTTCAAAAATTCATATAAAAAATCAAGTAGATGCGGGCGCAAGCATAATTCAAATTTTTGATAGCTGGGCTGGTTTGATAGAAGAAAAAGATTTAGATAAATATTTATATAGTACCAATGAAGAGTTAGTTGAATATACAAAATCCCTTGGTGTATCTGTTATATGCTTTCCAAGAAATATTAAAGACTATAAAAAATTTGTTAGCTCAGTTAAACCTAGCGCAATTAATATTGATTACAATGTGAATCCAAAAGATATAGTGAAAGATATAGATTTACCAATCCAAGGAGGGTTAGATCCAAAAATATTATTAACAGACAGGGAAAATTTAAAAAAAGAGGCAAAAAAGTATTTAGAAGTATTTAGAGAACACCCATACATATTTAACTTAGGTCATGGAGTGTTACCAGATACAGATCCTTTGATGGTTAAAAGTTTAATTGATATTGTTAAGGATGCTTGATGAACAAAGATCATCCCAAGATAAATTTTGGAAAAACTGGAGTTTTAATAATTAATTTAGGAACCCCAGACAGTACAAATTGGCTTGATATAAGAAAATATTTAAAAGAATTTCTTTCAGATAGAAGAGTGATAGAGGTAAACCCAATTATTTGGCAAATAATTTTAAATCTGTTTATTTTAAATTTAAGACCTTCAAAAACCGCTAAAGCTTATAAAGAAATTTGGATGAAAGATAAAGATATGTCTCCTCTAAGATTTTATACGCAACAGCAAGCAATAAAATTATCTGATAAAATTTCAAATGAAAATTTAATAGTTGATTTTGCAATGAGGTATGGAAAACCGAGTATTAAGACTAAAATACATGACCTTCACGCCAAAGGATGTGAACACATAGTAATATTTCCTCTTTACCCTCAATATGCAGCAGCAACAACCGCAACAGTTTGTGATGAAGTTTATAGAACCTTAATGCAAATGAGATGGCAACCCAGCTTGCAAATAATCTCTCATTATGAATCTGAGCCATTATATATTAATGCATTAAAAAATTCACTAGAAAAAAAAATATCTGAAATAAATTGGAAGCCTGATTTAATTTTAGCGTCATACCACGGCATACCACAAAAGTATTTTGACAAAGGAGACCCTTACCATTGCTATTGTCAAAAAACTTCCAGGCTTTTGTCTGAAAAGTTTAAATTAATTAAAATAAAAACAACATTTCAATCACGATTTGGTCCACAAGCTTGGCTTCAGACTTATACGGACAAAACTTTAGAGAAACTTCCAAAAGAAGGTATAAAAAATTTATTGGTAATTTGTCCAGGTTTTGCCTCAGATTGTGTGGAAACTTTGGAAGAAATTTCAATACAAGGCAAAGAGAGCTTTATGAATGCTGGTGGTGAAAATTTTGAATTAGTTCCTTGCTTAAATGATCATGAAGATCACATAAATCTCTTTGAAAAATTAATAAATAAATATTTAAATAAAAAATGAACTCTTATTTGCTAATAAAATCTTTGCATTTAATAGCCGTAATATCTTGGATGGCAGGATTGTTATATTTGCCAAGAATATTTGTTTATCATGTTGAAAATTTTGAAAGACATGAAACTACACAAATTTTTGAGGTAATGGAAAAAAGACTTTATAATTATATAATGAGACCAGCCATGATTTTAACCTGGTTTTTTGGGGTGATTTTAATTTATATGAATGGTTTTGAAGTTTTTGCAAGTTTGTGGTTGCAGATAAAATTAATTTTAGTAATTATTTTGACCGCATATCATGAATACCTTGGAAGATGTTTGACATCTTTAAAAGATGGAAACAACAATAAAACAGCTAAGTTTTTTAGATTTATCAACGAAATTCCAACTATTTTAATAATTTTTATCGTTTTTATAGTTGTTTTTAAGCCAAACTAAGGTTGAAAAAAATAATTTAATATATATATTCTAATTATCTTTAACTAAAATCCCTTAATGAACATACAAGAATTAAAAGAAAAATCATCCGAACATTTGATATCCGAAGCTGAGAAACTAGGAATAGAAAATGCCAGTACTCTCAGAAGACAAGAAATTTACTTTGCAATTTTAAAAAAACTAGCTGAAAAAGGTGAAGAAATAACAGGTGGTGGAGTTTTACAATTGTTGCAAGATGGATTTGGCTTCTTAAGGGCGATGGAATCAAATTATCTACCCGGTGCAGATGATATTTATATTAGCCCAAGCCAAATAAGAAGATTTGGACTTAGAACGGGCGATACAGTTGAAGGACCAGTGCGTGCACCTAAAGATGGAGAAAGATACTTTGCTTTGCTTCAGGTAAGCAAAATAAATTTTGAGACCACTGATAAATTTAAACATAAAATTGCTTTTGATAATCTAACTCCACTCTATCCTAATAAACAATTAGTAATGGAAGTTGAAACAACAAAAATCGAAAAAAAACCTGACCTTACTCCTAGATTAATTGACCTTGTGAGTCCAATTGGTAAAGGACAAAGATCTCTTATAATATCTCCACCCAAAGCTGGCAAAACAATGATTTTACAAAGTATAGCAAATTCAATAACAGCAAATCATCCAGAATGCTATCTAATGGTTTTATTAATTGATGAAAGACCAGAGGAAGTGACTGACATGCAAAGAACTGTAAAAGGCGAAGTAATAAGCTCAACTTTTGATGAGCCAGCACAAAGACACGTTGCAGTCGCAGAAATGGTAATTGAAAAAGCTAAAAGATTAACTGAACACAAAAAAGATGTTGTTATACTTTTAGACTCTATAACTCGACTTGGTAGAGCCTATAATGCAGTTGTGCCAAGCTCTGGAAAAGTTTTAACTGGGGGTGTTGATGCTAATGCTCTCCAGAGACCAAAAAGATTTTTTGGAGCAGCCAGAAATATTGAAGAAGGCGGCTCTCTTACAATTATAGCAACTGCCTTAATAGATACTGGAAGCAGAATGGATGAGGTTATATTTGAAGAATTTAAAGGTACAGGAAATAGTGAAACAATATTAGATAGAAAGATTTCTGAAAAAAGAATTTTCCCAGCTATCGATATAACTAAATCAGGAACTAGACGTGAAGAGTTGATATTTGATAAAAATGATCTTCAAAAAATGAATGTTTTAAGAAGAATTATAGCACCAATGGGCTCGATGGACGCTATTGAATTTATTAACTCAAAGCTAAAGGGTACTAAAAATAATGCAGAATTCTTTACGTCAATGAATAAGCCTTCTTAAGAGACCTTTTAAATTTTTCCTGCTATACTTCTTTAATGACTATATATGCATTATCGTCAGGACCAGGCCTTTCAGGCGTTGCTGTAATAAGAATTTCAGGACCAGATACAAAAAAGGTTCTGTCAAAACTTACAAATGGCGATTTACCGAAACCAAGAGTTGCTACTCTTAAAAAGATCAACAAAATCAATACAAATGAACTAATTGATGAGGGTATAATATTGTGGTTTCCTGGTCCACAGAGCTACACAGGAGAAGATATGGCAGAATTTCATGTCCATGGTAGTCGTGCAGTAATTGAGACTTTACATTCATCAATCTCAAATATTGAAGGATGTAGATTAGCAGAACCAGGAGAATTTACCAAACTAGCATTTCTAAATAATAAAATAAATTTGCTAAAGGCAGAAAGTATCGGTGATTTAATTTCATCTGAAACAGAAATTCAAAGAAGACAAGCAATTAAGATGGTTACTGGAAAAAGTAATGAAATATATAATTCGTGGAGAGAAAATATGTTAAAAATTTTATCACACGTAGAAGCAAAAATAGATTTTCCGGAAGATGATTTGCCAAAAGATATCGAAGAAAAAATTAAGAATGAGGTAGGTAAAATTAAGAAGGAAATTATCAAAAATCTAGACGATCAAAAAACAGGGGAGAGAATTAGAGAAGGTTTTAAAATTGCTATAGTGGGACCAACAAATGCGGGCAAGTCTAGCATGCTAAATTATCTATCGAGAAGAGAAGTTGCCATAGTTTCAGAAACTGCAGGTACTACCAGAGATGTTATAGAAACACATTTAAATATAGATGGCTTTCCAGTAATAGTTTCCGACACAGCGGGAATTAGAGAGTCTAAAGATGAAATAGAAAAAAAGGGTATCAAGCTTGCTCTCAAAAAAGCAGAAGATGCAGATCTTAATATTGTTGTAATAGAGCCAAAAAATGCTGATTTTACAGGTTTTTTGAGAGATTTAATAAATGAGAGATCAATTTTAGTAGTTAATAAATCGGATTTGGGAGTAGATAATATGATAAACAATTTTAAGAAATATGATCCAATATACTTATCGTTAAAAAAAGAAAAAAATATTGAACAACTAGTTTCAGCAATTAAAGATAAACTTAAAAACCAGTTCTTAAAATCAGAAGATATATTGATTACCAGAGAAAGGCATAGACAACATTTGGAACAATGTGTTTTAAATTTAGAAAATTTTGAAAATAAAAATGCTTCACAAGATTTTGATAAAGCAGCAGAAGATCTTAGATTAGCATCTAGACAACTGGGAATGATAGTTGGCAAAGTAGACGTAGAAGAAATTTTGGGTTCTATATTTAACGATTTCTGTATAGGCAAATAATCGTTGATAATTAATCCTTATTTAAGAATATTAAGAGATTTCTTGTAAAAAATTATTTCAATTATAAATTATCATTATGAAAAACGAGTTAAGTTTTGATGTTGTTGTTATTGGAGGAGGACATGCAGGATGTGAAGCAGCTGCAGCCTCTGCTAGGATGGGTGTTAAAACAGCTTTATTCACCCATAAGATAGATACAATAGGAGAGCTCTCCTGCAATCCAGCAATTGGCGGCTTAGGAAAGGGACATCTTGTTAGAGAGATAGATGCTCTAGATGGATTAATGGGTGAAGTAGCAGACAAGTCAGGTATTCAATTTAGACTATTAAATAGAAGCAGGGGTCCTGCAGTAAGGGGACCACGAACTCAAAGTGACAGATCATTATATAAAAAATATATGCAGCAAAAACTTGTAAACTATTGTAATTTAAGTATTTTTTCTGATCCTGTAATTCAGTTTATATTTGAAAAAAACACAATAAAAGGCTTTATAACTGAGTCAGGCAAAAGAATACAAACTTCTAAGCTTATACTCACCACAGGGACTTTTTTAAATGGTTTGATACATGTTGGTGAAATAAAAACTCCAGCTGGAAGGTTTAACGAAAAACCATCTGTTGGTTTGAGTGAACAGTTAAGAAAACATGATTTTAATTTAGGAAGATTAAAAACAGGAACACCTCCGAGACTTGATTCTAGAACAATAAAATTCCAAAACCTTGAAGAACAATTTGCAGACGTTGACCCGTATTTTTTTTCATTTCTTTCAGAAAAAAATATAAACAAACAAGTTTCATGTAGCATTACCTATACTAATGATAAGGTTCACAACATAATCTCAAAGAACATCAAAAGAAGCGCTATGTACTCTGGTAACATAAAAGGCATCGGCCCAAGATACTGCCCATCTATTGAGGATAAGGTAGTAAAGTTTAAAGACAAAGGTCGACACCAAATATTCTTGGAACCAGAAGGACTGAACGACTATACAATTTATCCAAATGGTATATCAACGTCACTCCCTGAAGAAATACAGTACGAAATATGTAGTAAAATCAATGGTTTAGAGAATGTTAAAATAATTAGGCCTGGATATGCGATAGAATATGATTATGTAGACCCAAGAGAGCTATTTTTAACACTAGAAACAAAAAAAATTAAAAACCTTTACCTAGCTGGTCAGATTAATGGAACCACAGGATACGAGGAGGCGGCAGCACAAGGTTTAATAGCAGGCATAAATTCTGCACTTTCAGTAAAAAATCAGGAACCATTTATTTTAGATAGATCCGACGCTTATATTGGAGTTATGATAGATGATTTAGTAACAAAAGGTGTCGCTGAGCCCTATAGAATGTTTACTTCTAGAGCAGAATATAGACTATCACTAAGATCAGATAATGCTGACTTAAGACTAACCGAGAAAGGTATGCGAATAGGCTTAATTAGTAATAATAGATCAATAAAATATAAGGAAAAACTACTTAAATTAAATCAAATAACAAATCAAATGGATAAGCTGACTATTTCGCCATCTAAAATATCGGAATTTGGCGTAAATATAGCAAAAGATGGGGTTTTTAGATCAGCTAATAGAGTATTAAGTCAAAAAGACGTCGATATGAAGAAAATTAGAGAAATATGGAAGAATATTCCTTACTTTAGCAAGGAAATAGATGAGCAGCTTGAAATAAACGCACATTACAAGGGTTATTTAAAGAAACAAAATGCCGATATATTAGCTTTTAAAAGAGATGAAAATTTAATTATACCTAAAAGTGTTAATTATGATGATTTAAGTGGATTATCTAACGAAGTTAAGTCAAAATTCAAGCAAATAAGACCTAAAACAATGGGTCAGGCTCTTAGAATCGATGGGATAACCCCAGCGGCTGTATATATTTTGTTGTCTCATGTCAAAAGAAAGTCTATTAAGAATATAGCTTGATTGATTCGAACATTTTAGACTATTCAA
>MDTE01170321.1_pt1 | contig 13088 bp, 6 predicted proteins | sample 811231 | NCBI WGS metagenome assembly MDTE01 (sample SAMN05326651, study PRJNA326480) | marine metagenome | isolation source: seawater | place: Indian Ocean: Red Sea | collected 2010
AACAATTGTTGAAATGGGATTAGATATCCCAGAAGCAAATACTATTATCATCAATAATGCGCAAAATTTTGGTTTATCACAGCTTCATCAACTTAGAGGGCGAATTGGAAGATCTTCTAAACAAGGTTATTGCTTTGTTCTCATACCATCATCTGATATAAACAATAAATCCAAATCTAGATTACAGAGTTTTGTCAACAACTCGCATCTTGGAGCTGGTTTTAGTATAGCTAATGAAGACTTAGAGATTAGAGGTGCTGGTGAAATACTGGGCATAAAGCAATCAGGTCATATTGATACTATTGGAATGTCACTATATATGTCTATGCTTAAAACAGCTTTAAAAAATGACAATATAGAAATTAACCAATCATGCGAGATAAAGGTTTCTGTAACTAGCTTAATACCTGAATATTACTTACCCTCACCTGCTGAAAGACTTAAAATTTATAGAAAACTTTCAGCTGCTGATCTCAAAACTTTAAATGAAATTAAGGTTGATTTATTAGATAGATGTGGAAAACACCCGCCTGAATTAGAAAATTTATTTAGAATTACTAAAATTAGTATTAAAGCTAAATCTTTAGGTATAACAAAAATTGTTCAATCATCTAAATATCTAAAACTTAAATTCAGCAAAACTTTAAAAGATAAAACACTATCAATAATATTGAATATTGCCAGTGAAAATTTAGAAACATATGAAATCAAAAAAAATGGTGAACTTTGGATCAATTATAATGGTCAAGATGTGTTAAATTTAGTAGATGATGCCATTCAAAAATTCTCATAAAGTACTAATTTTTCTCTCATTCTTCATTAGCACAATCAAAGCAGAAGATATCTATAAAGTTGAAGTAATAATAATTAAATTTAATGACGTAACAACAGAAGAAAAATTTTCAAAAAATATCAATTTCTCGCCAATTATTGTGAACAATTTAAAAGAGAGAGAGCCGATAGTCGTACAAGAAGAATTTATAGATAATAATCTGATATCGACAGATATTTTAGATGCAAGTGTTACAACAGCTGAAAAAGATATCAATAATATTAATGAAATAGAAAAAAATATTTATGAATTATATGAATACACAAACTTAGAAAATTTAGATTTCTTAATTGGTAGGTTAAAATGGAGAGAAAATATTGAGATTTTAGATTCACTTTCCTGGTATCAACCACTGAAAGACCAAGAGGAATACACATTCCACTTTGACCAGGAAAATAATGTAAGCTTATATGTAAATATTTATGAATCTAGATACCTTCATATAAATCTTAAAGCATTTTTTGGACAATTGAATTCCGAAAAGGAAATTACAGAATTTATTAATGAAGATAGAAGGGTTAAAAATTCAGAAATAAGCTACTTTGATCACCCAAGTATGGGCCTTATTATTAGGATTGATAGAACTTAGGATTCTTGCTCTTGAGGATAATAAGCATTCTCATCAAATGAATGATCAGTGATATCCTTTACCGATCTTATTTCTGGAATTTGTTCGATTAAAGTTGTTTCAATCCCATCTCTTAATGTTACATCGATCATTCCGCACCCCTGGCAGCCACCCCCGAATTGAAGAATTACATCCGAATCTTCTGTAAACTCAACAAGAGAAACTTCACCACCATGCGATGCTAGCATAGGATTGATTTCATTGTATAAAATAAAATTAATCTTATCTTCAATAGAACTATTTTCACCAATATTAGGCATTTTTGCGTTGGGAGCTTTAATAGTTAACTGACCATCAAAATTATCTTCATCAAAATTAACGATCGCATCCTTAAGATAATCTATACTTTTTGAATCAATAAAAACATCTATTAATTCAAGATGCATAACCTCATCATTCTTATCAACCTCATCTATATTGCAAAAAGCCAAACATGTTTCGGCTTTTGGTGTTCCTGGCCGATCTATAAATATTCTAATGCCAAGATTGTCCTCATCTTTTCCATCAATAAGTTTTTTTAAATAAACTTCAGCCGATGAGGTAATTTCAATATTGTTTTTCATTTGTTTTATTCTTGAAGCACGATTTTAACTTGTTTTTAAATAATAAGAAAAGATTGATAATAAGAATTTCGTTTTAAAAATTTTAAATCTAATATTCATTGATAGCTGGGCATGATAGTATTCACTGTAATTTCATATATGAAAAAATATTTAAATATTTTATTATCTTCTATTATTTTATCTGGCTGTATTACTATGACTTCAAACACTCCCCCAAATCCAAAAAAAATACCATATGAATTAGAGTCTCATGGCGATGTGAGAATTGATAATTACTATTGGATGAGAGATGACTCAAGATCTGATCCAGAATTAATTAGCTACTTGGAATCAGAAAATGAATATTTTAAAAAATGGCGGAGTCAACATATTGATTATCAAAGTGAAATTTTTAATGAGTTAAAGAAAATGATTCCTGCTGAAGAAGAAACGCTCAGAGTTAAGGATGGGAGCTATTTTTACTACAGTAGGATTAAGGCTGATCAGCAATATTCAACATACTTTCGTAATGGAACGAATGAGGAAGTTCTTCTTGATGCTAATAAAGAAGCTGAAGGCCATGAGTTTTACAGCACTGCGGGATTAAATATTTCGCCTGATGAAAGCATGTTAGTTTATGGAGAAGATTTCACTGGAAGACGTGAATATACTTTAAAAATAAAAAATTTAATTAATAATCAATTACTCGATGATGAAATTGTAAAAGTATCGCCTAATGCTATATGGTCGAGTGATTCAAAACATATTGTATATGCTAAAAAAGATGAAGAGACGCTAATACAAAATCAAATATATGTTCATGAGCTTGGTACCGATCAATCTGAGGATAAGTTAATTTATAAAGAAGATGATAATGAATTTAATATTTGGTTATCTGAATCTAGAACAAAAAAATATATTTATATATATATTGAAAAAACTAATTCAAGTGAAGTGTGGCTTATGGATAAAGCTAATCCGCTAGGAGAACTTGAGTTAGTCTTAAAAAGATCAGAAAACCATCTTTATTCTGTTGAAGATGGTGGTGATTATTTCTATGTCCTCACAAATTATGATGATGCAAAAAACTTCAAAGTTATGCGTCTAGAAAAAAATGATTTTCAAGATATTAATAATTGGGAAGAAGTTATTGAAGTTCGTGACACTCATTACATTGAGGATATGTTAACTTTTAAAGATTTTGTAATTATACAGTCTAGATATGACGGTATACCAATCATTGAAGTCTATGACTTAGCTAATAAATCTCTAAAACAAATTAATATGAATGATGAAGTGTATGATTTAGGTCTAGTTTATAACAATGACTTTAACTCAAGCTTCTTTAGATATTCATATTCTTCACTCAAAACATCGCCCCAAATATTCAAATTTGATTTATATGAAAGTACTAATAATGTGATATGGAAAAAACAGGTTAATAATTTTATTGATACAGATTACGAAGTAAAAAGAATCAAAACAGTTGCTAGAGATGGGACTCTAGTACCCGTTTCAATTGTTTTTAAAAAAGGGTTAGATCTTAAAAATGCTCCTATGCTAATTTATGGCTACGGATCATATGGGATTAATATGGACTCAGGCTTTAGATCAACTATTACACCTCTTTTAAATAGAGGCTTTATATTTGCTATTGCACAAATAAGAGGTGGTGCTGATATGGGTAGATATTGGTATGAAGACGGACGAATGTTAAATAAAAATAATACATTTTTTGATTTTATAGATTCCACAAAATTTCTAACTGAAAATAATATCGGACATAAAGATAAAATCTTTGCTATGGGTGGGAGTGCTGGTGGTTTACTAATGGGCGCCGTTATAAATTATGAACCTGAACTATATGCTGGGATTGTAAGTGCTGTTCCTTTTGTCGATGTTCTAACAACAATGTCGGACGAGTCAATTCCTCTGACAACATTTGAATATGACGAATGGGGAAATCCAGCAAATAAAGATGAGTATTTCTATATGAAAACATATTCACCCTATGACAATATACAAAAGCAAAACTATCCTGCTGTTTTAGTAACTACTAGTTTGTATGATTCTCAAGTACAGTACTTTGAACCAGCTAAATATGTTCCAAAATTAAGAGAGTATTCAACCTCAGACAATCCAATATTTTTAAGTATAAATCTTGTTGGTGGTCATGGTGGGAAAAGCGGAAGATTAGAATCTCTTAATGAAACAGCTTTAGATTACTCGTTTATCTTGAATATTCTTGATGACTGACCGTTAACTAAAGCATTAAAATCCTCCACAGATATTTTTAGCTCTCTAAGAAGGATTTTTTCAGAAGTTGATAATCCACCTGTTGATTTATTAACTAAAAGTGTTACCGCACCATTTTGAATATCCTCTTCACCAAGTTCAAAATAATCATAAGGGCTGCTAGCATCTGGGTAATAATTGTAGAATTCAGCCGGGTCATATATAAATCTATCAATGGTTGTAGAGAAACCAAAGTAATAATCATCAAGAGGAACATCATTAGCAATGAAGTTAATTACACCATTGGTCATTTCAAGACTTCCACCAAGAACAAAGTCTCCATCATCATTATATAAGGCAATATAAACACTAGGTATATCAATCCTCTCTCTATCAGCACCAACCTGAAACGATACAGTAAATGATGAACTGTTTTCATTTGAAAAAGTTACTTTGATATTCCCTTGATAAAGGCCATCCGGAAGTGATGATCTGTCAACTGAAACAGAGTATGCTCCAAATCCATCAGCATCTATATTTTCTTCATTTATTAAAATAGCCGAGGGTATATTAGTTTCTAATTCTGAAACACTGAGTTCACCCTCTCCAATTTTATTCACATTAAATTGATATGAATCAACATCTAGTCCAAAATTTAATGAATTTATGTCTATAGTTCCGTAAGTGAAATCTAAACCTTCATCATCAATTATTCTATTGACTGCTTTTTGAAGATTTAATGCACCAAATCCAAAATCATCATCTTTACCAGTATCACCTATATCATCGGTAAGATGGCCATCGGCAAGGAGACCATCTACCTGAAAAGGCTGAAGAGTTGGAACTAGTGCATATAAGACTGCTACAGCTCCTGCAACATGAGGTGAGGCCATGGATGTTCCTTGAAGAAATTCCAGATCTTCATTTGTTCCAAACGCAAGAATACCATCACGATATCCATCTGCATTTATATCTGCAGTTAAGTCACCGCCAGGAGCAGCAATATCAACTTGATCATTGTATGTAGAATAGTAGGATCTTTGCTGAACCACGTCCAAAGCACCAACAGAAATAACATTGTTACATGATGCTGGATAACCATAAGATCCTGGATATTCTTGTGCGTCATTTCCGGATGCTGCCACTAGAGTAATTCCTCTGCTATATATATCATTAATAGCTTGTTGATATGAGTTACTACATGAGCTTCTAACACTTCCTAAACTCATATTTATTACCTTTACAGGAACATTACCAGAATATACCAATCCACTGATATTAGGTAAGCCTCCAGCATATAGAAGACCTTGAATGATATCACTAACAAATCCGGTACCATCTGCCCCTAGAACTCTTATTGGAACAGTTTGTATACCAAAACCATTAATATTTAATCCATCATTTAAAGCTGATATTGTTGTAGCTACGTGAGTTCCATGTGAATCAACACCAGCTAGTGAATCAGTTGGATCATTATCTATCCCATCTCCATCACCACCATTTTCTGCAGGAACAAAATCGTATCCCCCATCAACAAATGCAGATGTAGTGTATGCAGTTGATGTTACTGCAGGGGAACCAGTGTCTAGAACAGCCACTGCTACATCTTTAACATTAGAGCCAATAGCTGTTAAAACACTCTCTAGACCAATCTGCTGAAGTCCCCATTGATAATCCCAATTTGGATCTTTCGTAAATAATGCTCTTTCTTTGAAATCAAGTTCAAGTTTTATAGACGGATATTTTTCTCTGTAATATTGAAGTAATTTCCAATGCTTAAGGTAGGTTACTTGTGAGATATTTTCACTACTTGAAAGATAATCATCTTTAAAAATAGAAGCAAACTCATCTTCTAGATTAAAATTAAAAATTGATAAACCTTTTGTTTGTGACTTTTCAAAATTAATAAATTTAGTATCAAGATTTTCATCTAGATACTCAGGGGGCTGAACAAAATCAGTTTTCAAGTCAAAATCAGGTCCAAAGGGAACGTATGATATAAATCTTCCAAGTGCATAATTATTCTCTGGAGACTTTAATGTCGATACACCTGTAACATTTGATCCAAGTGTTAAAACGTATTTTGTATGACCTTGTGTAGCACTAACAACAGCATAGTACGTACCAGAACTAGGCAAAACTATTTGTTTATATGTAGATGTTGAGTTTGAAGTATAAGTAAAAGATGCCAACGAACCATCTTCATTATAGATAAGTAAATCTGCATCAAGACCATCTGTGGTACAACAATAAAAACTACCGTCTTGTTCAAAAATTAACCCTTCGATACTGAGCGTTAACAATAGATTTGGTGCAGCAGTAAACTTAAACCAATCTTCAGGATCTATATTTTGCACTTCCTCAGTTAAGCAAAAACCTAAATTGTCTGGATCTTCTAAGCAAAAACCATCATCGCCTAGAACGACAACCGTTTCAACATTGTCACCTATATGACCAATAACATCTGTTGGATTAAGAATAGTTTGGGCTGATGAAGCATCATTATTGGTTACTGGGGGATAATCAATTATATCTGGAACATCACCGTCAATGAGTGTATAAGGATTTGAATATAAGCTGCCAGAAATTGACCAGGTATCTTTAATATCAGTGACTGAAATGCTTAGATTTAGAGTAGTCTCAATACCATTAGTTTTATCCTCGACTGCTCTAAGTTGGATTTCATAAATATTATCAGAATTTGCATCTTGTGGATCTTCGAAATCCGCACCCTCAAAACTATTAAATCCAAGATTCTTTGAATCAGGATTAGTTCCAAAATATCTAAATAATGAGCCATCATCTCCAGCTATTGAAGTATCCCATGTGAAAGCATCTCCCTCTGGATCAGAAACAGTAATATTTGTAACTATTCTTTCATTTTCAGAAATGGAGATTTCGGGTCCTATACTAAATACAGGCCCCTCCTCAACATTTTGTATTGTTATTTCTACATTTTGAGTTGTTCTATTAAAACCATCATCAGCAAAAACAGTTATGGAATAGACATTATTTGTATCCGAATCAGTTGGATCTTCAAAATTAAACCCACCTTCATATGAAAGAACATTATTCAATATTGAAAAGCCATCAGAGTCGTCACCGCTTACCCCAATTGTTAACTGGTTATTTTCAGGATCAGAAACAGTGAAACTAGCAACTTCAGTTATATTTTCATTTATAGTGTAAGAAGTTTGTAAATCATTGATAACAGGTGGATTATTTACCTCTAAAACGGTAATACTGATTTGATTACTACTAGTAATTCTCTCACCATCTGATGCCTCAAGAAAAATTAGATAAGTATTATCTCCATTAGAATCAACTGGATTATTAAAATCAGGAGCTGTCTTAAAAGATAATGTATCCGAATCTAGGATGGTAAAAGCACTTGAATCTTCGCCAGATACACTAAGATCTACATCATCTCCATCAGCATCCGACACAGTGATGTTGATAACGTTAGATTGGCCATTTGTAACTTCAATGCTTTCTTGAAGATCAACAAAAACGGGATTGTTATCATTAATATTTAATATTGTTACTCTAAATTCAGGAGATACAGATGATAGCGAACCATCAGAAGCAATAGCATTTAATAGATATATATTATCTTCATTAGAGTCAATTGGATTTTCATAGTCTGGAGCACCGTTAAATCGTACAAGGTTTCCTTCTATAACAAATGCAGATGCATCTTCACCAGTTAACGAATATGAGAGAGCATCGCCATCTTCATCACTCACATCATCAGGTACATCTATTGTTTCAACATTAAAAGTATTTTCTTGAAATTCAAATGATGTACTTGGAATATTCCAAACTGGTACTTCATTAACATCAGATATATTTATTGTTACAGTTTGACTAACATAATTAATAACTGGATCACCAGCTATGCCATCTTGCACTTGAACATTAGTAAAGTAAGAATTCTTTGATTCAAAATTTGGACTAGATAGAAAACTCAGAACTCCGTCGGATGTAATCTGCATTGATGATGAATCACCTCCGCTAATGGAAAATGTTAAAGTGTCATTATCAGCATCTGAAGCAGTAATTGTAGCAGCAGTACTTTGATTTTCGGGGACTGTAAATGAAGAATTTGATGTAAAAACTGGAAGATTATCATTTATATTTGAAATAGATATTTCTACCTCTTGAGAAGTCGTATTCAAATCATCGCTAAAATTGACACTGAATAAATAAGTGTTATTTGAGTCCGAATCTTGAGGATTTTCATAGTCTTTTGAATCTGAAGTGATGGTTGCATTTAAACCATCAAAAGATAAATTAAATAAGTCTTTATCAATACCTGTAAGTTCAAAAGTTATTTCGTCATTCTGAGGATCAGATACTGTAAATGCAATTGATATATTTTGGTTTTCAATAAAAGATTGTGATGTAAGACCTTCTATAATTGGATTACCTTCATTATCAACATCCAATATTGTAATTGTAAGATCATCTTTAACCACATCTGTTCCATCAGATGCCTCTACAGTAATTACATAAACATTATCGGCATCAACATCGTTTGGTGATTCAAAATCTGGATTAGATTTAAATGTTATGACACCGCTGGAGGAAATTGATAGATAATCTTTATCAGGGCCAGATAACGAGTAACCAATAGCATCATTTTCTATATCTTCAACTTCAACTGTTAATACATTTGTTATGTTTTCATCCATAACTTTTGATGGGATGAAGTCAACAAATTCAGGTGCATCGTTTATAGAATTAATTGTTATGAAGACTGAGGATGAAGAAATAGTGCCATCTACAAATACGGTATATGTTAAAGAATCGGATCCAAAATAATTCTCATCTGGTGTATAGGTAACACTATTATCAGCATTTAATATAGCTGAACCGTGATCAGGTGAAGAAAGTGAAATTGAAAGACCATAATAATCATCACCGGTCTCAATAATGTCATTTTCTAATGGAAAAAAAGTTTCATCAGTATCTTCATCTAAGGAAAAGGCATCGTCATTTGTCGAGATTGATATTTTTAAGTCTGATTCGTCAATATTTTGATCAGCGGCAATCACTGAGTCTATATCATTTGTTAGAGTTTCTAGAAGATCTTGATTAAGAGAGCCGGATGCAAGCAAGTTTACGTAATCTATAAAATTATCAATTGCAAATGAATTTAGAGCATCTGTAATAGCAGAATCTGATCTAATGGAAATCCTTTGGATTAAAGCATGAAGTATATTCGATAGATCAGTCTTATTTGCAAGATTTAAATCAGAATTATTTGAATCTAAGTTTAAAGAATTAGATGAGAAAACCTGTTGAATATAAGAATCAATGAATTCTTTAGATTCTATATCAACTTCATCAAACAAATTAACAGAAACTGCAAGATCATCAAAGAAAGTCTTAGAATTGAGTGTTAGAGAGTTTGCTGTATTTACATAATTTTGTAATGCAAAAACTAATGTCGTAATTTGAGCATTTGTTTCAAAATATTTATTAAAGTTAGATCCTGTATTAACTACACTTATTGGATCAGTTGTATAGGTATCAATAAAGACATCTAAATCTAAAAGTCTATTAATATCACTCGACCCATTTACAGATTCAGTGTGGGCATAATCAAGAGAAGTAATTGCTGAGAGAATTCTTGGAGATATTTCTGATGCAGGGTGAGCAAACGTTAAATTATCGAGATTTTTATTTGTAAGGCTGTCTAAACCGCCAACTGACAAGATATCAACGCTATCATCGGGTAAAACAAATGATCCGTTTTCATCTGTAGTAGTTTCAATTTCCCCTCCATCAAATTCATAATTTGAATTAGAATCAATATAAACAGTTGAAGAATTTAAATATCTTAGTCCGACAACTTTTCCTTGTGAATTTCCTATAACGTTGACATTGACGCTCCTAGATCTAGAGTCACCAGCAGTATTTGAGCAAGTTATCGTAAATGTTTTTCCGCCTTCAGAATCTAATCTGATTGATTCATTACCAGACAAACCCTTAGATCCAGACCAAGCACCAGATGCAGAGCATGTTGAGGCATTGGATGATGACCATGTCAGGGTAACTAATTGGCCGATGTATAACTCATTTGCTGACGATGAAAATGTTACGCTTACTGGAGGCAATTGTGGTTCTGGCGCGGAACCGCCTCCTCCACCGCCGCCACAACTACTTATAACAAATAATATAGTTAGGGAATATAAAGATCTTCGCAACATTTATTTATTCTAAGTGACTTTTAAGGAAATTAAAACTTCAATCTTTTAAAGTGTTTCATATTTTATCCAATCAATTAAGAATCTCTTCTTATCCGGACATGTATCGGCTTCAGACAGATAACATAGATCGTTATTAATAATATAATTCCCAACAAAATTTCCACCTACTGCAACATTAATAATTAAATAGAAAATCTCATTAAATGGATAATTTTCATCAAAACCTAATTGATTTGATGTAATCTCAAATACTGTAAATTGATTATCTAGAAGGAACTTCATTGAATTTTCCTCCCAAGTAAACTCCATCTCATGAAAGCTTTCATTTAAATTATTCGATTGTGATAAAAGATATGAGCCTCCTTGATATTTATGATTTGATGGATCAGAACCATAATGAATAGTTGAAAGAATTTCTTGCATATTATCTCCACGGATCTCAACTAAATCTATCTCACCGCTTGCCGGCCATCCACCATATACTGACTCTAGAGGCATCATCCAAATGGCAGGCCACATCCCAACACCCTCTGGTGATCTAAATCTAACTGTAATTTTTCCAGGTTGGGTAAAATCAACCTTATTTTCTGTTACAAGTTTCGCGGAAGTATAATTAAAGCCATTTAATGACTCATTTAAAGGTGTTATTCTCAGACAACCGTTAATAACTGAAGAATTTTGTAAACTACTTGTATAATACTGCCTCTCATTATTACCCCATCCTGGTATACCGTATTCAGCTCCATTTCCAATAATTGCTGTCCAATTGTCATCGTAGTCAATATCTGTGAAATCATCCAACCAAATAATCTTGTCGGTAGGGCCATCATAATTTTGACAACTTATTGCTTGATAGGAGTTTGTGGGTGGTTCTATGTTTGGAATCAAGGCAGAGGGTGACCCACCTCCTCCACATGAAAAGATTACAAAAAATAATGGAATATATTTATATTTCATTAAATCTAAACTGTATATTCGTCGGAAAGCTCCTTGACCTCTTTTCTAAGAAAAAATAAAGCTATCAAGTTTGGTATTGAAACCAATGCCACACTTACATATGCAATATTCCATACGATTGTTGTATCTATAACGGCAGCTAAAATAAAACATAGAACATAAAAGTTTCTGTACCAAAAAACTCCCTTCTCACCAAAAATATATGCTGTTGACCTATCACCATAATAGCACCAAGTAATAGCAGTTGAAAAAGCAAATAAAAGTAATGAAATTGCTACTAATTTACCTCCATATTCACCAAACGTACCTTGAGAAAAAGCTTTTGCTGTTAGTTCAGCTGAACTTACCAAAGATTTACCTTCAACAATTACAGCTTCTGAAACCTTACCTTTTGAAACATTTAATTCTCCTGAAAAAAGATCATTACCGGTTTTGAAGATAATATCCTCAGCAATTGATCTCGAGTGTAAGACTGTAATTTCCTTTTCTGTTAGTTTACCATCCTCGATTATTAAGATTCCTGAAAATTCACTTACATCTGAATCCAATGATTGAACATAATTTGTTAACTGAGCCATGTGGTCAGGATATTTGTATGTACCATCGTTATTTTCTTCATCACTATAAGTTCCTTCAAGAATTACCATATCCGTTTTAGAAAAAGTAGTATCGAATTTTTCTGTCCAGACACCGCTTGATAGAATCACTAAAGCAGTCACACTACAAACAACGATAGTATCTATAAAAGGTTCTAGTATTGAAACAATGCCTTGATCTATTGATGTATTTTTTGATGATGCATGAGCAATAGGTGATGAACCTTGACCTGCTTCATTTGAGTATAAGCCTCTTGCTACTCCATACTTTAAACTCATTGCAAAACTTGCTCCCAAAAATCCACCTACCGCTGCTGATCCAGTAAATACTTGAGCAAATATTGCATTAAAAGAAGGAACAATGTTTTGATAATTTTCTGCAAGTATTACTAAAGCTCCACCAAAATATATTAAACCCATAATTGGAATTATTTTGCTTGCTACCGATGCAATTCTTTTAATACCTCCAATAATAATTATCCAAAGTAAAGCACCCAAAAATAAGCCAGTGAATATTTTTGGTACGGAAAACTCAGTACTCATCACAAGTGCAATATTATTAATTTGCGGCATGTTGCCCGATCCAATTGCAGTAATCATCATAAGAAATGCAAAAAGTATTCCAGCCCATTTCATGTTTAAAGCATGCTCTATGTAATACATTGGACCTCCTGATATGGATCCATCATCAAGTTTCGTTCTGTATTTATGCCCCATAGTCACCTCAACAAACTTGGTAGTCATTCCAAATATTGCAGTTATCCACATCCAGAAAATTGCTGCGGGACCACCCGTCCATATAGCTAATGCAACACCACCAATGTTTCCTGTTCCAACGGCCCCTGACATAGCTGTTGTAAGGGCTTCAAAACCTGAAGTTTCTCCTTCTGCATCATCGTTTTGACTCTTTCCAGAGACTAGATTCCAAGCTTTTCCAAAAAACTTAAATTGAGGAAACCCAAGATAAACAGTAAAAAAAATACCAGTTCCTACTAATAGTATTGGGAACCACCATGAACCACTGAGATATCCATCAAGAGTTATTAAAAAATCATTAAATTGAACCATATCTATTCCTCAAAA
>MDTE01146447.1_pt1 | contig 13087 bp, 13 predicted proteins | sample 811231 | NCBI WGS metagenome assembly MDTE01 (sample SAMN05326651, study PRJNA326480) | marine metagenome | isolation source: seawater | place: Indian Ocean: Red Sea | collected 2010
TCCTTCACATCCCAATGGAGGGCCAAACCTTCAACCATGCACTGGAATCCTGGCGGGATGAAGCCTTCAGATTTCGCGCCATGGGCCAAATCGGCCCCGCCCACTACACCGAGGAGATTTACAGCCTCATTGAGAAAACCAAGAGCCCGCTCCATCGATTCGAATCCGCTTCGGAGGAATCCGTTGACAAATCCCGGTGGTGTAGGCCCCTGGGCTGCGACATGGACGATCCCGGCAGCCCCTCCGTTGGACGCACACCCTTTGCCAAATCGGTCTAGAATTGCGTTTGACAAAAACTTGCCCCTAGATCGCCTTCAGGCAATGATCTCCGGTATCCCGTATGGTAAATTCCGATTCAGAGGAATCTCTCTCCCGGGTCCGGGCTAAGATCGATCAACTCGTTGAAGACGTAGGCCCCGAAGTCGCCGGGGAGCTGGCGAGGTCGTTTATTGACGAGCTCCCCCAAACCCTCTCACAGTTGCACAACCATCTTAAGGACAATGATTTAGTCGAACTTAAACGGGCCGCACACTCGTTCAAGTCAATGGCCCATTTCTATGGCCTGGAGTCGGTGGCGCAGGTGTCCCAATCCTTGGAACATGATGCTGCGATTGAGAAAACTGACCAACTGTCAACTTTGATGGAGACCCTTGAAGGGTCAGCAACTCAAGGTGCTGCTCAAGTCGCGGATTTGTTCGATGCTGGTTACGGGATCCAGATTCCTCCCCCTGCTACGGGCAGGCGGTAGACTCCCGTTCCAACTACTCCACTCACGAAATCCTTCGGGGATGCCTCAACGACCCATCCGAAACCCCGGACCCACAACCTTCCTCTATTTCCTCGCTGGAACGCTCGTCGCTGCTGGTGGACTGGTCGTTTGGGGAATGCCACCCGGGCCTGCCTTGATTGTCACCGTCAATGCAGTCACCTTTGTTCTCTTTGGCTGGGATAAGAGAATGGCATCAAGGTCCGGTAGCAGGATTCCTGAAACCTGTCTTCTCGGGCTCGCCTTTGTCGGAGGAAGCCCCGCGAGCCTTTTTGGACAAGTCGTTTTCCGACATAAGCGTCGAAAAACATCGTTTCGGCAGATCTCCTGGGGAATCGTCGCCTTTCAAATCCTCGTCCTGCTCGCCTACACCTCGATCAGAGCATGAGGAAAGAGGTCATCCAAAACCTCATCCCGGCCCCGTGAGCCCACTTTATCCGGTTCAGACGAATACAAAATGTAAACTCATCACCTGATTCAATTCCTGTGTCACCCACGGTAAGAACTGATCGGTGGCAAGGTCAGCTCCCACCAACCCCCCAATCAAGCCTGACAAGAATCCTGCGCAGCTGCAGGAATACAGCCATTGCCGGCGAGAAAGGGCCACTTCAAACCATGGCCGTTGAATGACGATCCAACCAGCAAGGCCGGCAAAGTATGCACCAAGGAGTGCGATGCTCACTGAGAGTAACCCTTGAAAAACAGCAATCTGAAGAATCATAATCATCCATGAGTGGGGTTGTGTCCTGATCCAAAAAACGAGTCGCCTGACAGTCGGCAACCGTCCCGAAATTCTATCAGCGATCCCCGCCCACAACACCAGTACATAGGATGAATTCTGCCCTTCAACCCATCTCATCGATCCTTGGACTTCCCATCAAAACCAGGGTTTCCACCTTGATGCGACTCCATCGCCAGCCTATCGTTCTTCTATGCGCATTAGATCAAATCGTTTAACCCTGACATTGGTTTCCGTTTTCGCGGTTCTTTGGGCAGGCCTCATCGATACCTACAGCGCTCAATCGCGAGCAACCAACGCCGCGAATTTCGTCGCCCAACAGCAGGCAGAGGAACGCTACCGCCGCCTTTACGCGATTATCGAAGATTTACAGGCTGCCAACCTCATGCTCCAGCAACGAATCGAGCGAATGGAAACGCAGCTCGCGAAATCCATTCAAAATGCAAATGACCAAAAAGCCGACACAGTGACCAACGATCAATTGGACCTGTTGAGCAACCGATTCACCAAAGAACTTCAAACTTTGGAGAACCGCCGGGCCGAGGATAACCGCAAGATCCTCCAAGAAATCAAAAGGATCGCCACCCGACCCAATCCGGTGCCTTCCCCCCGCATCGTGACCGAAAAAACGAAACCGAGTCCGCCTCCCTACACCGGTCCGGTCTACGAAATCACCATCGAGCCAGGTTATACCATTTCGGGCATCGCCCAAAAATACCGAGAGCAAGGCCATGAGATCTCGGAGGAGGACATCATCCGAGCTAACCCGGGGATCGATCCCCGCCGACTAAAAATCGGACAGGTCATCAATGTCCCCGCAGCGCCTTAGGTTCTGTGACGTTCAATCCCCACGAACGACTCGGAGCGTTTGATCGCGAGGCACCGAATCCAACGACGTTACCCCAGATCAACACAGGACTTGAAAACCATCCGCAAAGTCCATCTTTACCTCGGGTGCTTCTTTGCCCCTCTCCTCCTTTTCTACATCGGGACCGGATGGTACCAGACCGTCAACACCAACCGAAACAAGGGCATGGGCGAACTAGGAAGTTGGCGAGAACGATTGACCGCGATTCATGTGGATCAGGTCTTCCCGACCACATCGGCCGAAACCTATTCCCCGCAGCTTTTCCAAGGGCTCGTCATCGCCATGTCCATCGCCCTCATGATCACGATTGGCTTGGGGGTGTATCTTGCCTTCAACACCAGCAGGAGAAAATGGCCCGTTTGGATTTCGCTTTTTTTAGGGTTCCTTATTCCAATCGTCTTCCTCTGGCTAGGCCAATCGAGTCAAGTGAGTTTTGAATGAGTCCTGCAGCCCTTGCCACTGTCGGTGTGCTTCTTTCACTCCTGCTCTATGTCTGGCACCGACATTATTACGACTATCGAATCGGCCGCTATCATCTCTCCGTGCAATGGCTTGGCATCACGGTTCGAAGGGTTCGGTTCAGCGATATCGATTCCATTTCCAAGCGACAAAAACTTGCCGCCGAGAGTTGGGCCAACACCTGGCGTCCCCGTCATCGAATTCTGGTCATTCGACGCAAATCAGGTTGGAGGCGAGAGGTGGTGATCACGCCTGCCTACCGGTATGAATTCAGAAACCAACTGGAACAAGCCATGCGGGATTCGGGACAGTGAATCGCCAGCCAAACCTCATCCAATTGGAGAGAAACAAAATTGCTTTCTTATCACCGATGAGCAATAAATTTAGGAAACGTCCGCTCAAACGCATCATCATGTTACGGCACAACTATTCTGCGAGTGGGACCAGGTTTGTTCTGGGCCTAATTTCCCTTCTCCCCCTGATGGGTCTCGCCCACCCATTTCCCGGCAATGAAGCTAACCTTCAAGCGGCTCTCGGCCATCCCTTGACCAGTTGGGAACACCTGCTGACTACGATCGCCGCGGGTTTTCTCGGTCGGGCCATCGCCGACAGCCTCAACCTGACTTGGGCCAAGCTGGTGGCGGCATTCGCCGGGATTTACTGCCTCAGCCATTTCGCCATGCAGCCGATGCCGTGGCCAAGCTTCTTGGGCCTTATGACTGGCTTTGTTTTGTTGAGTGGCGTCGGTTCATTCTTGGAACGAGTTTGCGGGATTCGGTCGATGGAACCTCTTCTTCGACGATGGGGAACGGGAATTGCCCTCCTCTTTCTTCTGGCGACCTGGTAACCGGGCCTCATTGTGACCTTTCAGAGGGGTCTCGAATGACTGGGCTACCAGATTCAAACGCTCACCAACCAAGACCCCCGGGCTCAGGGGCCTAGGCGAAAGAGGTTTTCATGAATCGCGACGGGTTGACAGCGCGGGAGCTCTGCCGTCTGATCATTTTTGAGGCAGACACCCCGGCAGGCAAGGCGTTTGACGTCATCCTCATCCTCTCCATCGCAACAAGCGTCTTTGCCGTTTGCCTCGACAGCATTCCGACGCTTCACGCCCAGCACCAGGGGACCTTTCATTCTATTGAGTGGGCCTTCACCGTTCTCTTCACCATCGAGTATTTCCTTCGGCTCTGGTCGGTCCGATCTCCGACCTACTACGCCAGAAGCTTTTACGGCATTGTCGATCTCGCTGCCATCCTTCCCACCTACCTCAGCCTGTTTTTCGCAGGCGCAGAATTCCTTGTGGTGATCCGACTGCTCCGTGTCTTGAGGATCTTCCGGATTCTGAAGCTGGTTCAATACCTTGAAGGCTCTCGAACCATTATGCGGGCTCTTCGAGCCAGCCGCCCGAAGATTGTCGTCTTCGTCATGGCCATTGTGGTTCTCGTCACCATCATCGGTTCACTCATGTATGTGGTCGAGGGAGCCGCCAGCGGATTTACGAGTATCCCGATGGGAATCTACTGGGCCATTGTCACTCTGACGACCGTGGGTTATGGCGACCTTTCACCCATCACGCCTTTGGGCCGTTTTCTGGCCGCCATCGTGATGATCATGGGCTATGGGATTATCGCCGTCCCCACGGGCATCGTGACGGCAGAGCTGACTCGGCCGATCCATTCGACCACCACTCGCAGCTGTCGTAATTGCTCTGCGGAAGGACACCTTGATATCGCTGAACATTGCTATCGGTGCGGCGACCCTTTGGAGATCAGCGATGACCATCCAGAATACTAACAGGCACCCTCTGAACTCGGTTAGCCCACCGTTCTCAGCCGCCGGTTTCGTCTCAGGCCCCATGCCTCTCCAAACCAGCCCCATTTCAACTCTCTCCAAAGTCGCTCCCCCGCATCATCGAGCCGTCGAAACAAAGAGGGCGCTCCGGAGACAGGGATGATGCCGTATTCAGGCAAACCGCTGGGTTGAGTTCTCTCAACACAGATCGGTGGCGGTTCACTCGCTCGCCAAGATTCCCAAACGATCCAGGGCCGCCAACGTCTCCGATGGAGTGACATGAACGATCCCGTGCCAACCACGAGCAATCGCGGCGCTTATGTTTTCTTCCTTGTCGTCAATAAAGACCAAATCGGCTCCCGATTTGCCGACGACAGATTCCGTGATGCGATAGATATGGGAATCCGGCTTCATCGATTGATGCTCGTGGGAGAGAACATAACCTGAGAAGCGATCAAAGAACCGGAAAAGCCGCCGGATCGTTCGAATCGCGATCTCATTGGTATTGGAGCAAATGTAGGTGGGAATTCCCTTCATTGAAATCCGCTCCTGGGCTGCGATCATCTCATCCAAGGGAGTAAAGATCTCCCCAAACAAGCATTCGAAAGATTCGTAAGATCCCCGATAGCCAGTGACGTTTTTCACTTGCTCAAAGAAGACGCTCGAACTCGTTCGCCCAGATTCATATTCAACGAGAATCGAAGACTGAACGATCGCCTCCATGACGTCATCAGCGCTCACCGAAGCGTCTTGAGCCAGTCCCTCGGCAAAGACACGGAAATCAAAATCGAGCAACACTTTGCCCAAATCAAACACAACGACACTCGGAGAACTCTTCACCATCGGGTCACCCTCATGTCTCATCGGAACCAACCTCTATCGCCCGTCGCCCTTCGAGGGCCCGCCCGATCGTGAGATCATCGGCAAACTCGAGCCCCCCTCCCACCGGAAGCCCATGAGCCAGTCGAGTGATGCGCCGACCGTCAGCTTGAAATCGCTCCGCCAAATAGTAGCTCGTCGCATCCCCCTCCACATCTGAACCGAGCGCTAGAACAAGTTCCTTCACCGCCCCTTGCTCGAGTCTTCTCTCGAGCTCCGCAATTCTCAAATCCTCAGGACCAACCCCATTGAGAGGTGAGATCTGTCCCCCCAAGACATGATACCGCCCTCGGAAGACGGCGGCCTTTTCAAGTGAAATGACGTCAACCGGTCGAGCCACAACGCAAAGGAGACCGTCTTCTCTGAGGGGATCTTGGCAAATCGCGCATGGCTGGGACTCGGTTAATGAGCCGCACTCCCGGCAAAGCTGAATCTTCTCTCGCGCCGAGAGGAGGGCCTCCGCCAAATCCTTCACCCACAGGGCATCACTCTGCACAATGTGCAAAGCCAATCGCTCGGCCGACCGTGGCCCAATCCCCGGAAGCTTACCGAGGGCCAACTTGAGCGTCTGAAGCGGCGGGGGAAGCTCTGCCATAGCCTGGTCGCTGCCAATCGGACCTCGAGTCTCGTCAGCCCTTCTCAGGAACTAGCCCATCAGCCCCGGAATCTTCAGTCCGGAGGTAAGCTTTCCCATTTCGTCGTTTGACACTTCCTTTGCCTGATTGAGAGCCGTATTCACAGCCGTCAAGATCAAGTCTTCCAGCAAACTGATATCTTCAGGACTCACGGCTTGAGGATCGACCTTGATCGACTCCAACGTCCCGTCACATTTAGCGACGACTTTGACCGCCCCCCCTCCACTGGTTGCCTCAACCGTGCGATTTGCCAGAGCGGCCTGCGCCGCTTCCATATCCTTCTGGATACGCGTCGCCTGCTTCATCAATTTCCCGATACTCGACATAACACTCTTTCTTCTGAATTAGTAACCCCCAATGATCCTACGAGTTTCTTTGGGTTTGCACAATCTGTCCCTTAAAGACCTCCAGTGCTTCCTTGATGAGGGGGTCGTTACGAAACGCCACCAAATCAACCGAAGCCGGCTCAGCCGGTTTTCCTGGTGCAGTGACCTCAGGCGGGAGTGAAACCGAAGCCTCAGACCGTTGAAGGTCCGGTTTAGGCGGAGCCGCCTGAACGGCCTCAAAGTGAGCCGCCAGTTCGGCCGACTCCTGGTAGAACAAACGAACGGATGGAAACCCACAGTGCTCCAAAGCCTCCCTCAGTAATGCTTTATTCTTACTCCCCTCGAGCAGCGCGATATGGTCCTTTGCTTGGGGTGGAATTCCAATGGAAAGCTGTCCTCCTTCCAGCAACAAGGGCACAGCCGCTTGAAGATAGCTATGGGTGAAAGGACTCTTTTCCTCTACGTAGGCCAAGACCTTGGGCCATGCTTCTTGGATCCCCGCCCAGTCTCCCGGCGCGTCAGCCCTGTCCAAATCCTCTGCCGACCGCCGATCGGCCTTTGAAACCGCCCCTGCAGGTTGGACCGTCTCAGGGGGTGTCGGGGAACTTATTCGCGAGGGCTCTTCCCGCTGGCTAACCGCTACCCCCCGCTGAGATTGAGGACGACCATCGGCCTCCACCGACTCGCCCGCACCCTCTGACCGCAAAGACTGAAGCGTCTTCAACACCTCGTTGAGCGGCACCGCTCTCAGTCCCTCCATCGCTTTCATCAAGGCCATCTCAAAAAAGATTCGCTTGGCAGAGGCTCCCTTCATTCGGTAGTCACAATCCGTCAACCCCTCAAGAAGACGAGCCAATCGGCTCGCATCCACTTGGCCCGACAGCTCGGCCAACACGGCCATCTCAGCCTCCGAAGCATCCAGCGCGGCACTTCCTGATTTGGACAACTGGAACAACATGAGATTCCGAAAAAAGCCCAACAGATCGCTCAGCAGCCTTCCCAATTCTTTCCCCTCGTCCGACAGGTGATCCACGGCCTCCAGAACCTGAAGAGAATCCCCTGCCACCATGGCTCGCGCCAACTCGAAGACCTGATCCCGGGAAGCCATCCCAAACATCGACAAAACATCCCCTTCGACGATCGACTCTCCACAAAAACTAATCAATTGATCCAAGGTGGATTCGGCATCACGCATGCCTCCATCAGCACCCCGCGCAACGGCCTGCAAAGCAGCCGATTCGACCTGAACCCCTTCCAAGGATGCAACGTGGGCTAGATGTTTCTCGATCAGCGCGTTTGGAATTCGGCGGAGATCAAATCGCTGACAACGCGACAGAATCGTTGGAAGCACTTTCTCGGGCTCCGTCGTCGCAAACATGAACTTCGCATGGTCCGGAGGCTCTTCAAGGGTCTTCAAGAGGGCATTGAAGGCTTCCTTGGTCAGCATGTGGACCTCGTCGATGATGTAGATCTTGAACTGAGACGACGCGGGGGCGTAGCGAACGGTGTCCCGGAGCTCGCGAATCTCCTCGATGCCTCGGTTACTGGCTCCATCAATCTCAAGGACATCCAAAGATCGCCCTTCGGCGATTTCCTGACAAACCTGATCGTCGTCAGAAAACTCTGTTTTCGGTCCATTAGTGCAATTGAGGCACTTCGCAAAGATCCGTGCCATCGTCGTCTTGCCAGTTCCCCGTGGCCCGCAAAAAAGATAGGCATGGGCAATTCGCCCCAGGCGGATCGCCTGTGACAAGGTCCGAGTCACATGATCCTGACCCACCACATCCTCAAACCGCTGAGGACGATACTTTCGTGCTATGACCTGATACGCCATTGATTCGACAACGGGGGACTCTAGCCGCCCCGCGCAAGGGATGCAACCAATGACCCCGGTCCACCCGGTTCATGAATTGAGACAAAAAACCGGAGACAAGGAGAAGAAAGCCAAAAAAGGGAAAAAATGCCAGGGTGACCACAGCAAATGCGGAGCAAACTACCGTTGCTGCATTCCTGCCCTGGCGGGGTTCGTAAGTCCACACTCTATGGGCCCTGGCCCAAGCATTAAGCCTCAGGGCTGCCAACCCGGCAAGCGGAAAACTGAACCATGGTCACCGAATGATCCGAAACGGTTTCGAGATTCCTGGATTGATGACGGTTTCTATGCCGACCATACTGCCCCCATGCCATCCTTTGATATCGTCTCAAGAGTTGAGCTCATCGAAGTCAAGAATGCCGTTAACCAAGCGAGCAAGGAAGTCTCGACCCGCTATGATTTCAAGGGGAGTGACGCCAGAATTGACCTTGAAGGGGAGGTCATCAAGCTCAGCGCCAAAGACGAACATCGCCTCCAGGGACTGGTGGAAGTCGTCGTCTCAAAACTCGCCAAACGCGGGGTCTCCCTCAAGAACGTCGACCAGAGTAAGAGCGAGATCTCACCCTTGGGCCACGCGCGCCAGACCATTAGTTTCCAGCAGGGAATTCCTGGGAATCACGCGAAAGACATCAGCGCCAAAGTCCGGTCCACTCAACTCAAAGTGACAGCAGCGATTCAAGGGGACATCATTCGGGTCACGGGCAAATCCAGGGACGATCTCCAGAAAATCATCTCCTTCTTGAAGACCGAAGACTTTCCTCTCGAACTGGCCTTCGAAAACTTTCGAAACTAAGCCTGGCGTCTCGAGTGTCGTCTCTCGTCGCCCCCTCCAGACCGGTTCCGTGGCCCCAGCGCCCAACGACAGCCTCCTTCAGTCAGGCCGAGTTGACTTGTCCTGCATCCATGCGACATCTGGATTGTTGGGGGACGGAATGTTGAGGGGAATGAGACGCCCGCGCGTCAGTTTCGGCATCGTGCGGGGATCGACCCATTTTCGAATTTCTGAATGACCATCGGCAAAAGAAAACCCCCCTGCGCCATTGTGGTAGGAGGCTGGATAATCGATGATCCGATGACGGGTTGGCTGATCCGGCCAACCTTCCATGGCAACCACAAAGGTCCCATCATTGATGCTATCTTCCCGTTCGTCCAAGAAGACGAAGGTCAACGAAGGGCCTGGGGCCGTCAGGCTAGAGAGCTTTGTAAACTTTCGCCAACCCCTCGCGTTCTCACCTCGAGCAATTCCCCACCCCGGACCATTCAGCCACATGTTCATCGCCATGCTTCGCACTCGAGGAATTACGGTCCCTTTCACATTGCAGGCACTCTTATCGGCCGGACACTTAAAAACAGTGGTCGAGTTAAGATAGGGCCAAAGGGGACTTTGCTTGATCCCTGTTCGCCGGGCATCGGGGTCATGATCGTCCGCCCCATTGCAGGGCAAAGACAACCGTCCCCCTCCCGTCCATTCCGGACCCTTGAGCCAGCCCTGGTCTGAAGAGGCGGGAAGAAAGCCTTCGTTGTCATCAACATACAACTGCCACCCCAGGGTCAATTGCCGATGATTATTCATACAAAAGATCCCGTGAGCCTTTTGCTTCGCCTTGCCCAAAGCCGGCAGCAGGATCCCCGCCAGGATGGCGATGATGGCAATCACCACCAAGAGTTCAATCAAGGTGAATCCAAAGAGAAGCCCAGCTCGTCTCCCGATCCGTTTTTTCTCGAGCAGCATCCTCGCAGCGTGCCGTCCCCGTTAAGACTGTCAACCGAGAAAAGCAATTGATTTGACCCGAAAAACGCGTTGAAATGTCCTCCAGACACCCTCATTCCGAACCTGCAATGAACGCAAGCTGGCTTCTGCCTTTCGGTCTCTGCACCGCACTCCTCTCAGTCCAAGGCGGCTCCGCACCCTCTGCAAAGGGACGTGAGTTCTTTGAGTCAAAAATCCGACCTGTTTTGGCTGAGCATTGTTATGAATGCCACAATAGTGTCGACACCCAAAAAGGAGGTATTGCGCTCGACTACCGGGCAGCAATTCAAGAGAGCAAGATCATCATTCCGGGCAACCCGGAAGCGAGCCGTCTGGTCCAGGCGGTGAAACATTTACCCAACATCGAACCCATGCCTTCCAAGGCTCCTAAACTGGCTTCCATTGTCATTGATCACTTTGAACAATGGATTCGAATGGGAGCGCCGGATCCCCGGTCCAGTAAACCCACACGGGAACAACTCAAGAGCCAAGTCCATTGGGAAACCGTTCGTGATCAACGGAAGGCATGGTGGTCCTTTCAACCACTTCAATACCAGTCCCCGCCTCCAGCCTCCGCTCTGGAATGGAACGCAAACCCGATCGACCGGTTTCTTCACGCTCAATTCGATCGACTGGGACTTCACCCCCAGGAGAAGGCCTCTCCGGAACGACTGATTCGACGCTTGCATCTCGTGTTGATCGGGATCCCCCCCAAACCCGAGGTGGTCGAGGACTTTTTTCGTGATCCCTCGCCGCAGCACTACCGCAAGATCGTCAACCAACTCCTGGCCTCACCCCAGTTTGGAGAACGATGGGCTCGTTACTGGATGGACTGGTTCCGTTACGCAGAAAGCCATGGCAGCGAGGGGGATCCCACCATTCCCCATGCCTCTCAGTATCGCGATTATTTGATTCGAGCGATTAACCATGACACTCCATACGACCAACTGATTCGGGAACACCTGGCCGGCGATCAACTGGCGGAACCCCGTCTCAATCCAAGCCTCGGAATCAATGAGTCCGCCATCGGCCCCGCTCACTTCCGCCTGGCTCCGCACGGATTTGGGGTAACAGACGCGTATGACGAGCAGATCACATTCACCGACAACCAGATCGACGTTCTCACCAAAGCCACCCTGGGCCTCACCGTGTCCTGCGCTCGGTGTCACCATCACAAGTTCGATCCCGTCAGTCAGGAAGACTTTTATCGCCTCTACGGCATCATGATTAGTAGTCGACCCGCGATCGTAAACATCGACTCTCCGGCCCGACAGCAACGTCACAGGAAGGCGCTGCAAATGCTGAAGCAGACCCTTCGGCGACAATTGAGCACCTTTTGGCTGAACCAGACTTCCGATTCCATAGAGCGCCTCCGGTCCTTTGAGTTTGCCGAGCAACCGGGACGACTCAAGCAGGGCAAACCCTCGCCCCTCTCCGATCATCAAGCTGAAGTCAATCGCAATCCAAAGGCGCACCCTTTCGGAATCTGGAAAGCCTTACAGGGCCTCAACCTCTCGGAATGGTCTCGGGTTGTCACATCGCACGTCAGTCACTTCCGCACCGTCACCGCCAATAATGAGCGCCTCAAGAAATCGGCAACGTTCTATGCGGACCTCCGTGACCAAAAAACCTATGATTCGTGGTTCAAAACCGGAAACGGTCTCGCTCCAAACGTCAGCCCGGCCGGCTCGTTTTCGGTCGCTGGGACGGGACCCAATGCGCTGATCGGGATTTATCCATCCGGTGTTTATACTCACCTCATTTCCGACAAACATACAGGCGTTCTCGGATCCATCTTTCACCGTGCCAAAGGCCGCTGGACAGGAGTACGGGCAGTCGGCCGATCGGCCACGGCTCGGTTCTCCGTCCGGAGTTATCCCCTCACCCACGGAGGGCTCCATCCCGCTCCGGTTCTTCCCGATAGGTTGGCATGGGTTCAAATCAAGAAATACTTCTATTGGAATGATGAAATGGGTTACTACCGACTCGAAACCGCCCTCGACAAAACCGCCGGCGTTCGGGGCGGCGGAAAGGAACGGTCCTGGTTTGGCATCGTCGAAGTTTACGGGGGTGACGAAGCCATGGAGGAGTCGGGCGTTCCACTTCTTGCCTTGGTTCCCCATCCCGAATCAATCCGAGATCGCGCAACCCTTGAGGACGCCTACCTCTCGGCACTGGAAAACGCGCTTCAGGCCTGGCAAACCGATTCGATCACCGACCGGCAAGCCGAGTTTCTCGATGCGTTCATTCGATTCGGCTTCTTGCCGAACCAGTTGACCGAACTACCCTCGCCCATCCTGGCGACGATCAAACACTACCGGGAGCTGGAAAACGCCATTCCGATTCCCCAACGCGCCCCCGGCGTCATTGAAGCCGAACCCTGGAACCAACCGCTCCTCACCCGCGGCAATTATCGCCATGAGAAAGAGCCGGTTCAGCGCGGGTTTCTCGAGGCGTTCGGCGGGGAGCCTTATCCCCCCGGGTCCAGCGGTCGACTCCAATTCGCCGAAGACCTTCTGGCGGAATCCAATCCGTTGACCTCGCGAGTGATCGTCAACCGACTTTGGCATCACACTTTTGGCCGGGGATTGGTGGCATCCGTTGACAACTTTGGCCGGATGGGAGACCAACCAAGCCATCCCCAACTGCTCGATTACCTTGCCCTACAATTCCGCAACCAGGGGTGGTCAATCAAACAATTGCTCCGAGAACTGGTGTCGAGTCGGGCCTTCCAATCCAAAAGCACGACAAGCGCTGAGCAGCGGGAACGGGACCCGAACAATCAATACCTTTCCTACTTCTCCCCTCGACGCCTGGACGCGGAAGCTCTCCTCGACACCCTCCAATGGGTCGCCCAGCATCTGGATATCACAAGACCTGGGCTCGGCCAAAACGGTCAATCCAACCAGCGAGCGGTCTATCGGCGGGTCAGACGAAACTTCCTTGATCCCTTTCTTAAGGCCTTTGACTTGCCGATTCCGACCACGACAACCGGTCGCCA
>MDTE01072693.1_pt1 | contig 13084 bp, 11 predicted proteins | sample 811231 | NCBI WGS metagenome assembly MDTE01 (sample SAMN05326651, study PRJNA326480) | marine metagenome | isolation source: seawater | place: Indian Ocean: Red Sea | collected 2010
ATTCACGCGGTAGCTTACTCTGATAAGGATGAATTAAAAGGACAATACCTTGATACAACGCGAGCAAATTTTCTGAGGACGATGGATGTTTCCTGTTATTCGTTCACGGCGTTGGCAGGAAAAGCAGCAAAGCTTATGCCGCATGGTGGCAGTATGATCGCGCTGACATTTGCGGGGTCGCAGCGTGTTGTGCCAAATTATAATGTAATGGGGGTTGCAAAAGCTGCTCTTGAAGCAAGCGTCCGATATCTCGCTGTAGACCTCGGGCCTCAAAACATTCGAGTCAACGCAATATCAGCTGGACCGATGAGAACACTTGCCGGCAGTGCCATTAGTGATGCCCGCCATATTTTTCGTTGGAGTGAGAAGCACTCGCCAATGAAAAAAAATATTGAGCTTTCTGATGTCGGTGGTGCGGCACTTTATCTAACGTCTGATCTTTCACGAAGTGTCACTGGAGAAATTCATCACGTAGATGCGGGGTATAATATTGTTGGTTTGCCTGCTCCGTCGGTTCTCAAAGAATAACCTAAACAGGATAGGATGTGTTTTATCTCAATTTTGTGGATTATTATTAAAGAATGTCAAATTACAGGTAATATAGAGAGGTGCCCGGATGCCACCGCCTAACTCTCCGTTGCAAATATTACGCAGTGCGGATTTACGCCCTACGCGCCAACGCCTTTCGCTTGCGAAAATGCTGTTTGATGAATGTGATCAGCATGTAACTGCTGATTGGCTATATAATAAGGCTTTGTCTAATGGAGTAAGCGTCTCTCTGGCAACAGTCTACAACACACTTAATCAGTTTACGAAAAAAGGGTTGTTAAGGCACATTATAGTTGATTCAAACAGTAGTTATTTTGATACAAACACAAGCCATCACCACCATTTTTTTTTCGAAGAAACAGGCCAATTAAAAGATATTCCTTCCAATGTAATTAAGATACATGGAATTCCGTCGTTACCGGATGGTGCGACTATAGACAGTATTGATATTATAATCCGTGTTCGTTAGAAGATAGAATGAGCTTAACGCCACATTTTTTATTTTAGAATCGTTCAAAAGTATTGACATTCGTACTGGATAGGCCCATATCCAGACCGTGTAATTTTATTATTTTTTTAACCTTGGCGACAAGGGCTTAGATTAACGAAACCGTCAGGAGACTGAAATGTCTGAACTAAAAAATTCTAAAACAGAACAAAATCTAAAAGATGCTTTCGCTGGCGAATCCCAGGCCAATAGACGGTATCTGTATTTTGCGCAAAAAGCCGATGTTGAGGGCTTTAATGACGTTGCTGCTGTTTTTCGTTCCACGGCTGAAGGAGAAACAGGACATGCGCATGGCCATCTGGAATTCCTTGAGGAAACTGGCGACCCTGCAACAGGAGAACCAATTGGTCCCACAGGGGATAACTTAAAAGCTGCTATTGCAGGGGAAACCCATGAATATACAGACATGTATCCTGGAATGGCTAGAACAGCTAGAGAAGAAGGATTTGACGAAATAGCCGATTGGTTTGAAACATTGGCAAAGGCTGAGAAATCGCACGCTGGACGTTTCCAGAAAGCTTTCGACGCAATGGAATAAATTTTCGCATGAAGCGAAGCGAGTTTATCTATTGGGGGGCTACGATAGCCCCCCTTTATATTGGTGATTAATTGATTGACTGGCGACAGGAGCGAGAAAATGCGGGAAGGTAGCCTGGAAGCACCGATTAGAAAGCCAATCAAATGGGAGACGCAAGATTTTTTTAATGAAGAAAAATTGGATATTGAACTGCGTCGTGTCTTTGATGTTTGCCACGGGTGTAGACGGTGTTTCAATATTTGCGAAAGCTTTCCTCGTTTGTTTGATTTGATAGATGAGTCTGTTAATGGTGAATTGGATACAGTTGATAGCGCACATTTTAAAAAAATTGTAGAAGCCTGCACCTTATGTGATATGTGCTTTATGACAAAATGCCCATATGTTCCTCCGCATGAATTTGACATCGACTTTCCGCACCTTATGCTCCGGTTTCGTGCGATAGAGTTGAAAAAAAATAAGGTTTCTTGGATAAAGAAGCGGATTTCAGATACGGACTTAAATGGAAAGCTGGGTTGTTATTTCAGTGGAATTTTGAACAAGTTTCTTGAATGTGGAAATAGAGTAACGCGGTCAATTCTGCATACGTTTCTAGGGATTCATAAGAATGCGATTTTACCAACATTTGAGGAAAAACGCTTTACTGAACAAATTGGCCAGAGTGCAATCAAGCTAAACAATACTGCGCCAGCTAAAGGTAGAAAGGTTGTGATCTATGCAACTTGTTTTGCGGAGTATAATAATTCGAAAATAGGGTTAGCTGCAAAAGCGGTTTTAGAAAAAAATGGTGTTCAGACGGAAGTGGTATATCCAAAATGCTGCGGAATGCCTCAGCTGGAATATGGAGATTTAGCCGGTGTTGCAAAGCGTGCTGAAGAAATATCTGTTATTTTAAGAGACTGGATTGATAAAGGTTATGACATTGTAACTGTAGTCCCTTCGTGTACTTTGATGCTCAAATTTGAATGGCCCTTAATTTTGCCAAATAATCAAGATGTAGAGAAACTTTCAAACTCAGTTTATGATATAACGGAATACCTAGTTGATATTTCAAAAAATGAGGGTCTAGCAGAGGGTATGTCGCCAATTGGGGATGTTACTGTACATATTCCCTGCCATTCGCGTGCCCAAAATATCGGACAAAAGGGCGCTGAAGTATTGCATAAAATACCTAATACTCAAGTCACGGTTCTTGGCCAATGTTCAGGCCATGGCGGAACCTGGGGAGTGATGAAAGAAAACTATGAGGCTAGTTTAAAAGTAGGGAAACCAGTTGTTCGAAAGGTTTCGAGAAATATAACAGAGAATATTGTATCAGAGTGTCCTCTGGCACGTGATCATATATTACATGGCTTAGAACTATTAGCTGATACGCCACCAACAATCAGTATAGCCCAACACCCAATAGAGCTAGTAGCGCAAGCATATGGTTTAAATGGATTTAGAAAGCAGGAAAATTTGTAATGGTTAATTACAGACTTACCCGTAAAGATATTATGTCTATGTCAGATTATAAAAGAATTCGGAATGAACGCCGTCAAGAAATCAGAGCGATCAAACGAGACAGGCGGTTAAGTTGCGGTCCAGATGCAACTTTTTATTTTGAAAATTACGAAACAATGCATCACCAGGTTCATGAGATGCTTTATATTGAAAAAGGAGGCGATAGTCAGATTGAAGACGAATTGCTAGCATACAATCCTTTAATTCCAAATGGACATGAGCTTGTTGCTACGCTGATGTTTGAAATTGCGGACCCGATCGTTCGGGCAGCTACACTTAGCGAGCTTGGTGGTGTCGAAAAAACGATTAGTCTTCAATTCAGCACTGAAAGTATTCCAGGAATTCCCGAGAACGATATTGATCGAACTTCGTCAAAAGGAAAAGCATCTGCGGTCCAGTTTGTGCATTTTTTATTTTCGCAAGAACAAATTAAAAAATTTAAAGAACCAAATGTACAGCCGAAAATAGCAATTACGCACCTAAGATATAACCATAGCGCGCTCATGCCAAGCAGTGTGCATAAAAGCTTGATTGGTGACTTAGACTAGCGCTAGTTCATTTTACCACTTCATTTTTACCAACGCCCCAAATTTCCGCCCGACGGAGCCATCCGCTCACTCCTTTTACGCTAACACGACACCAGCTAACATCCGATGGGCAGTAGTTTAATTTAACAACGAGGCCTTCTTCGAGCCGGGCAATAGCGCGGCTCTCGCTCGTTGGCTTATTTCTTAAAGTTCGTATCCTACCTGTTACAATCAATGTTCGTTTATTGGTAAGCATGCTTTGGTGAACCCAGCCTTTCGTTCCTTCCCAATCACGGATAAGTCGCCAAGTGTGATAGTTTTTTATAATTTTTACCGGGAGCGCTTTTCGATGAAAGACTAATTCAACAGGATACCTTACCCCTGGGCCTGTGCGAAGATTTACTTCATTGGAACGTAGGCTTGCAAAACGGGGGGGCAATTCAGTTTTTTTTGTTTCAGCAAAAACTTTTATGCCTGCAAAAATATTTATGGCAAACAGAAAGCCCAATATATAAAGATTGTTCAAATACTTCATAGTAACTGGCTGAGAGTTAAACAGTTGATTTGCACGACAAGTATATGCCGTTTAGACAATAATCGGTCAAGGGGCTAGACAATTTGTCTTGATATTGGTAGGCGTTAGAGCGTTCAGTTGGGAGTAAAAAGATGGCAAATCAAAAACCGGTTGTAATTATAACTCGAAAATTACCGGATTCTATAGAAACAAGAATGATGGAACTTTTTAATGTTCAATTAAACTTAACAGATAAATCTATGAACTCAGACCAACTCATTGATTCTATAAGAAATGCCGACGTTTTAGTGCCAACAGTTACGGATCACCTTGATAGTGATATTATATTTCAGGCGGGAGCAAAACTAAAGTTAATTGCCAACTATGGTACTGGAGTTGATCATATAGATTTGGAAGCAGCTCGCAAAAAAGGTGTTACTGTCACTAACACTCCTGATGCTTTAACAGAAGACACAGCAGACATGACCCTAGCTCTTATGTTGGCTGTTCCCCGTCGCCTCACTGAAGGGGAACGGCGTCTTAGGGCAGGGGAGTGGAATGGTTGGGCGCCAACGTCAATGCTTGGACATCGGATTTACGGTAAAAGGCTTGGTATTATCGGTATGGGCCGAATCGGTTTAGCGGTCGCAAAACGTGCAAAAGGCTTTGGGCTCTCGATCCATTACCATAATCGTCGTCGTTTGCATGATGAGATTGAACAAACGTATGAAGCGACATATTGGGAAAGCTTGGATCAAATGTTAGCGCGGGTTGATATTATTTCAGTGAACTGCCCTCATACTCCTGCTACGTATCACCTGCTTTCGGCCCGTCGACTAAGGTTACTCCAATCACATGCTGTAATTATTAACACCGCGCGCGGTGAAATTATAGATGAAAATGAATTGACAAGGATGCTTGTTAATCATGAGATAGCGGGTGCAGGGTTAGATGTTTTTGAGCATGAACCCGCTGTCAATCCAAAAATGCTAAAACTTGAGAACGTTGTTCTTCTACCGCACATGGGTTCTGCAACCTACGAGGGGCGAATTGATATGGGGGAGAAAGTATTAATAAATATTAAAACGTTTATTGATGGGCATATCCCCCCGGACACTGTTTTACACGACAGCACTTAAAGGCAGAGACAATCTAAGCCAGCTTTTATATCAAGCTCTAAATCTTCTATGTCTTCAAGGCCTACTGATAGTCGCAACATACCATTAGTGATACCGAGGCATTTTCGCTCTTTTTGCGAAAGTCTCTGATGTGTTGTGGTGGCAGGATGCGTAATTAAGCTTTTCGAGTCTCCTAAATTGTTAGAAATTTTTATAATGTCTAAATTTCGGATAAAATCGAAGGCAGACTTTTTTCCCCCGCGAACCTCAAATGTAACTATGGTCCCACCTTTTTTCATTTGTTCAGCTGCTAGGTCATGTTGAGGGTGGGTCGGATGTCCTGGATAGAGTAGTTTAGATATTTTTGGATGATTTGATAATAAAGTTGCTAACTTTGTCGCGTTTTCAGTAGCTTTAGAAACGCGTAAATTTAATGTTTCGAGCCCTTTGAGTAGAACCCAGGCGTTAAATGGAGATAATGCAGGGCCGGTGTGACGCATCCATGGCAAAATATTATTTGTCAGGAGGTTTTCGTTATTTGAGAGAACCGCTCCCCCAAGGGTACGGCCTTGCCCATCAATATGTTTTGTTGCTGAGTACATTACGATGTCAGCACCCAGGTCTAATGGTTTTTGCAAAAGCGGGGAGGCAAATGCATTATCAACTATCAAGCAGGCACCGGCTTTGTGCGTCAGTTGAGAGAGAGCAGACAGGTCAATAATATCGAGGGTTGGATTTGAAGGTGTTTCAACAAAAACACATTTTGTTTTAGTCTTTAGAGCATTTTTCCACTCGTTGAGTTCTTTTCCATCAACCAGCGTGGTCTGAATACCATACCTTGGGAGGAGCTCTGTTATAATAAATAAGCAAGAACCGAATAGAGCTTTTGAAGCAACCAATCGATCACCTGAAACTAGTTGTGAAGCAAGAATGGAAAAACATGCTGCCATGCCAGATGCTGTTGCAACGCACCAATTGGCACCCTCAAGCTTAGCCAGTCGATTTTCAAACATAGTTACTGTTGGATTAGCATAACGTGAATAGACGAAGCGTACGCGGTTACCTTTAAAGGCTGCTTCCGCGTCTTCCGGGGAGGGATAAACATACCCTGAGGTTAAGAAAAGCGCCTCAGAAGTCTCCAAAAACTGTGACCTCAATGACCCTTCATGAACCAATCGGGTAGCTTCATTCCAGTTTTTTTTATTTGAACTCATATTTTTAGTTTCACTTTTAAAAACCAACCTATATGGAAGAAGGTTAATTCTACTAATTTTCCTTTAAGAACCATATTATACATTTTCTTTTATACATAGAAAATTTCCGTTATTCTTTTTGGTAAATCGTTTGTAGCCTGTCTAAGGACATGCGATATATTGTTAGTATGCCTAAAGTGCTTCACGCTAGTGAGGAGGTTAGAAGATACGTTTTGACAGGATGCTGATCGGTATTTGAGAGGTCGTTGCAAACTTAAAAATGACGATATAGAGGTAGGAAAATTTTATGTCTAATCTAGCTGCTACTGACAAAATTTTTTTCACGAAGTTCGATTTTGATAGAAGAAAAGTCGAAAAAATTCTAGATGAAACTTTATTAGGTACGGATGATGGCGAGTTGTTTCTTGAGTATTCCCAGTCTGAAGCAATTTCACTTGACGATGGAAAAATAAAAAGTGCGAATTTTGATGTTTCCCAGGGATTTGGCCTTCGGGCTGTTTCTGGAGAGGCTACGGGATATTCTCACGTTTCAGAACTATCTATCGGAGCTCTTGTTCGTGCGGCGGATGCTGTGAAGGCTGTGAAGAGAGGTCATTGTGGGAAAAGTCATTTGGCTCCACTGCCTACAAATCAGGCTTTGTATATTGATGAAAACCCACTTGGCCAATGCAACTTTGACGCTAAAGTAAGACTTCTTCTTGATATGGATACCTATGCAAGGTCATTGGATCGTCGAATTCGGCAATTCTCGGCTTCTATTTTAGGCAATTGGCAAGCAGTTCAAATCATTCGATTGAATGGATACCGAGTTGCTGATATTCGCCCCTTAGTTCGACTCAATGTTCAGATGGTCTTAGAGGACGGAACGAGAATGGAGTCAGGGAGCCATGGAATTGGAGGCCGACACAACTATGATAGTTTTGTAAATGAAACAACTTGGAAAGAAGTAATTGACGAAGCATTCAGACAGGCTACCGTTAATTTAGATTCTACTGATTCTCCTGCTGGTGAGATGGCAGTTGTACTCGGACCTGGATGGCCAGGTATATTGCTTCATGAGGCGATCGGACATGGACTGGAAGGTGACTTTAATAGAAAAAAAACGTCAGCATTTGCAGGCCTTGTTGGCACAAAAGTGGCCTCCCCTGGTGTCACTGTAATTGATGATGGTACTATCGAAGGCCGCAGAGGTTCGTTGTCCATTGATGATGAGGGAACTCCAACGGAATCTACAGTCTTGATCGAACAAGGAATATTAAAGGGGTATATGCAGGATCGAATGAATGGGCGATTAATGAATGAAAAAAGTACCGGGAATGGTCGCCGTCAAAGTTTTTCTCATGCGCCGATACCTAGAATGACCAACACATTCATGCTTGGAGGAGAAGAAAATCCAGAAGACATTATTTCATCCGTTCAAAAGGGATTATACGCAAGCTCTTTTGGCGGGGGGCAGGTTGATATAACAAACGGGAAGTTTGTATTTTCATGTACAGAATCTTATTTAATAGAAAAAGGAAAAATTACAGCGCCAGTAAAAGGCGCAACACTCATTGGGAGCGGGCCCGATATTTTGACTCGTGTCTCAATGGTTGGAAATGACATGTTGCTTGATTCTGGAATTGGAACCTGCGGCAAGGAGGGCCAAGGAGTTCCAGTGGGAGTTGGCCAGCCAACATTGCGAATTGATAGCATTACCGTCGGCGGTACAAATGTTTAGTCTATTATATTAGCATAGCGTTCCAACCTAAAAATGCCCGCTTAGTAAGCATATTCAGTAAATACATGATCTATATTTTTTTTCCATCGGCCCTTGTAGGCAGATATTAATTCTTCAGCTGGAGTAACCCCAGAATTTACAATTTGGAACAATGGGTTTAAAAAGTGAGTTTCATCCATTCCAACACTATCCTTGCAGCAACGATTTTTCAGGCCCTGGTGGGAAATTAACAAGACTTGTTCTGCTAGCTCAATAAGACGTTTCCCACGAAATGATGTGTTAAGTGCCTTTATAGGAACCTTGCTTCGAAGTTCTGCCATGTCATTAATAGTCCAGTTTTTTACTAGATTCCATGCAGATTCTCGAGCATCCGCGTCATAAAGGAGACCTACCCAGAACGCAGGTAATCCGCAAAGACGATTCCAAGGGCCGCCATCCGCACCACGCATTTCCAAAAATGTTTTAAGGCGGACCTCAGTAAAAATAGTGCTGAGATGGGTTTCCCAATCTGAGAAGCTAGGTCTTTCTCCTGGGAGCTTTTTTAGACCCCCGCTCATAAATGCAAGAAAAGAATCTCCAGAAACATCTATATATTTTCCATTACGAACCACAAAATACATTGGAACATTAAGGGCGTAGTCAACGTATCGCTCAAATCCAAAATCTTCCTTGAAGACCAAAGGAAGCATCCCACATCTGTCGGGATCAGTGTCAGACCAAATGTGACTTCGATATGAAAGATACCCAGATGGTTTTCCCAGATAGAAGGGGGAGTTTGCCCAGAGCGCTGTCGCGATAGGCTGTAACGCGATACCAATTCGAAACATCTGAGTCATCGTTTTTTCAGTATCAAAGTCCAAATTGACCTGTACTGTGCAGGTATTTACCATCATATCGATTCCGCGAGAACCTTTTTTAGGCATATAGGAACGCATGATTTTGTATCGCTCTTTTGGCATCCAAGGAGAAGCATCAACTGACCATTTTGGCTGATGGCCAAGACCTAGAAAACCAATGTTCATTTCTTTTGCAATAGACTTTACTTGCTGCAAATGCTTTTGTACTTCATCGCAAGTTTGGTGGATGTCTTTTAATGGTGCCCCAGCAAGTTCAACTTGTCCGGCCGGTTCTAACGAAATAGAACAACCATCATGTGAACTCAAGCCAATTATGTTACCATTCTCAAATATTGGTTCCCAACCGAAGCGAATCATTCGCTGTAAAAGCTCCTGAATACCATTTTCTCCTTGATAAGTTAAGGATGAAAAGTTTTTTAAATTGAAGGCAAATTTCTCGTGTTCAGTCCCTATTCGCCAGTCAGCTTTTTTCTTACACCCTGCCTTCATATAATTAATAAGTTCGCGCTTATTTACGACAACTTGATTTTTTAGATGTGTAGGGTTAGGCATTTGATTTTCCTTAAAAAGCCTTTAGGGCGATAGATTACTATTCTCAGGTTGACCATGCCAGTCTCCAATCAGTGCCTGGCAGCACGAAAGAGCTGCTATAGCTGCTGTTTCAGCTCTAAGCAACCTTGGCCCCAGACTGACTGATCTTGTAAAATGGAACGATTTTAGCAAATCAAGCTCGTTTAGAGTAAAACCACCCTCTGGCCCAGTTAAAATCACCATTGGGAACTCTTGTTTTTTTAAAGTTTCCTTTATGGCTTTGCCTTCACCTGTTTCATCCATTAAAAAAATTGGAATAGTCTCAGTCCACGACTCTAGAAAATTAGCAAGCTTTATTGGAGGGCGGATAGTTGGTAAGCTCAATCGCCTACTTTGTTCAGCTGCCTTTGTTACATGAATTTGAATTCTCGATACATTAATACGATGCGTGATGGTTCTTTCAGTAATAACTGGGATAATTTCTGAAACGCCAAGCTCTGTTGCTTTTTCTACAACAAAGTCCATACGTGCTTTTTTTAATGGTGCAAAAGCAAGTTTAATATCTGGTTCCGTAACTTGAGGACGTATTAAATGAGTTATTTCAACGGCACATATTTGATCTGACCTGCTTTTTAATTTTCCAGCCCATTCACCATCAACCCCGTTAAACAATATTACCTTATCTCCCAGATTTCTGCGCATTACAGTTTTCAAATAATAAATTTGCTCTTGAGTTGGGGTTATTTCTTTTTTTTTAGTAAGGGAATTTTTTGTAAAAAGGCGAACGACCATATTAATATTCCTGATATACTAATTTATTATATTGCGCTGCTCAACAAAAGCATATTATAGAATGGCATATATACTTTATGAAAGATAGCTCGGAAATCTCACCAAGTGATATCAAGTCAAATAGCTTGATTGAAAAATTCGTTCCTAATATTTTTCTCCCCTATTCAAGGTTAGGAAGATTTGATCGACCAATAGGGGTATGGTTGTTGTTAATTCCCTGTCTCTGGAGTGCGTCGTTTGCGTCAAGAGGATTGCCAGACTGGAATTTGCTATTATTGTTTCTACTTGGAGCGATCGTGATGCGAGGGGCTGGTTGCACAATAAATGATATCGTTGATAGAAAATTTGACCAGATGGTTGCTCGAACGGCATCTCGCCCAATACCCTCTGGCTCAGTAAGCCTGAGGGGTGCGCTTGCTTTTTTATCGATACAGTTGATAATCGGTTTGATTGTTCTCGTGCAATTTGATCGCGATACCATCCTTATTGGCCTTCTTTCTATCCCTTTGATTGTGTTATATCCATTTTCTAAGCAGTTTACTGATTGGCCACAACTTTTTTTAGGGTTGGTTTTCAATTGGGGTGTTTTGCTAGGCTGGTCAGCAGTAAGACAAGATATTAGTTGGGCTGCAATTCTTCTTTATTGTGGTGCTGTTTTTTGGACCCTTGGGTATGATACAATCTATGGCCACCAAGATCGTAACGATGACAAATTAATAGGATTGAGGTCATTAGCTCTAAAACTTGAGGCCAAGACCAAACCCTGGCTATGTTTCTTTTTTTTAGTCGCTACGCTTTTCTTTGCTATGGCCGGGTGGTTAGTTGATTGTGGATGGCCCTTTTATGTAAGTTTGTTAGCTGGCGGCACACATCTTTTCTGGCAGGTAAAAACGTTAGATATAAATGATCCTGCGAATTGTCTTCAGCGGTTTAAGTCAAATCGCGACTATGGAGTTATTATTTTTTTAGGAATCGCTTTCGGGTAGGCGAATCCCCGTACGTAGCAATTTTTTTACCGTTATGCATTATGCACCTAGGCGTCAATGCTAATAGGTTCAAATTTCAGGTGAGTAAATCTTTGTTAAAGGGAAATCCGATCGATTTTGTAGAATAATGTTCAGCTCAAACTTTTCGGTAAAACGTTATTTTGGGGTCACTAGTTATAGTCTAACCCTTCTAATATATGACCTTAGAATACCATGGAGTTTTATTTTGTAGAGATATATTTTGAAATATCTATTACATCAACTTGAGATGCATCCAAATATTTTTTCGAATAGCTCTCATAGACGCCCGAAGTGAGAAATAATTCAAATAAATCCGAATCAAGGTGCTCATTATTTGTCATATTATACATGATATCTAAACATTCTGATAACTTCTTGGGTTTTTTGTATGGGCGGTCGTTGGCGGTCAATGCTTCAAAAACATCAGCTACTGCTAGTACCCGTGCAGGGATAGACATGTTTTTACCAAGCAAACCTCGAGGATATCCCGTGCCGTTCATTTTTTCGTGATGCCCTCCGGCGTACTCTGGTACACGGGCCAGTTTTCTTGGGAAAGGAAGGGTCTCTAGCATCATGATAGTTTGTGCAATGTGATCATTTATCTTGTACCGTTCTTCATCTGTCAGCGTTCCACGCTTAATACAAAGATTATAGATTTCGCCAAAATTATACTTATATTTAGGGATCTTCACATTAAATCGCCACAAATTGTTTTTAATATCTTCGCCTTTGTTTTCGTCATGAGGAATCTTGTGAAAATGGCGATCAGCTAGCACACTTTCTTCAGCTGGTAAAATCTCTTTGCCACCTCCTTCAAGCAACAGGGATTCATGAGGTGAGAGCCCGATTCGATTGCTAAGCGTTCGGATCCATTTAAGTTTTGCAATAGATTTTATACGTTTAACGGCCGATGCTTCCATATCTTCACCACCCAAATTGCAGTCTGCAACGAATGCAAAGTCATCATCGAGGTGGTGCAATTGTTTTTTAAGATTATCCAGTACTTCTTTATGGCGGCTGTTTTGATCTATGATGTTTCTAAGGGCATCAATGACACGGTCCCTCTTAATCACTTCAAAACGGGTTCGGATTTCGTGAATTCTGTTATAAATCATTTCCAGTTTAGTTGATTTGTCAATTACATGTTCTGGGGTGGTGACTTTTCCGCAATCATGAAGGAGAGAGGCAATCTCAATTTCATATCTTTCTTCTGGTGTAATTGCAAAATTAGAAAATGGCCCAGACTTAGCATTTTCCAGCGCCTCTATTAGCATCATCGACAATTCAGGAACGCGTTGGCAGTGACTTCCTGTATATGGGGACTTGGCATCAATTGCAGAAGCAATCAGCTTAATGAAGCTATCTAGAAGATTTTTTTGAGCCGCTATAAGTTGTTGATTATCTAACGCGACAGCAGCTTGTGATGCTAACGCTGAGATAACAGGTTGAATGCTTTCATGAAAAACAGTTACTTTTCCGGTTGAAAAATCTCTCGCGTTCAATAATTGTAGAACTCCAATTATGTCGCCCTGGTTGTTTTTTAATGGAACCGCCAAAAATGATTTTGATCGATATCCAGTATCTCGGTCAAAGATCTTTGTTCCAGAAAAATCATATTCTTCATTTTTATAGGCATCGGCAATGTTTATGGGCGTTCCCTTTAATACAGACGCTGTTGCAACATTTCTTAGATTCTTTTCTCCTCTATC
>MDTE01044173.1_pt1 | contig 13083 bp, 14 predicted proteins | sample 811231 | NCBI WGS metagenome assembly MDTE01 (sample SAMN05326651, study PRJNA326480) | marine metagenome | isolation source: seawater | place: Indian Ocean: Red Sea | collected 2010
AGAATCGCCAGAAACACTGCCTAAAGAAATTTATAATGAAGTTAAAAGAGAAATAGCTAAGAGAATATTGAGTGAAAAGAAAGAGAAATGGTGGACATGTAAAGAGTTTTATTTTGAATGTGACAATTTAAGAGAAAAGTATTCAAATGAAAATGACCAAGCAAAACTAAAATTTTTAGATGAATTAAATGAATTTGTAATGTCAATCCAAAAAAAATATGAAAATGCTTAATGTGGATAATTTAAAAATACTTATTTTGCCACTTGAAACTTTGCTACCAACTTATATAAAAGACTAATGGCAACAATTAGTGTTACAGACGACAATTTTGATACAGAAGTTTTAAAATCTTCGAAACCTATTCTCGTAGATTTCTGGGCTGAATGGTGTGGACCATGTAAAATGATAGGACCGGTACTTGAGGAATTGTCTGATGAAATGTCAACTCAAGTAACCATTGCAAAACACAACATTGATAACGAACCCAATACACCAACGAAGTATGGTGTAAGAGGAATTCCAACCATGTTACTGTTTAAAGATGGTGAACTTAAAGCTACAAAAGTTGGAGCAACAACTAAATCAGATTTAAAATCTTGGATAGAGCAAAATATTTAATTTAAATTTAAAACTTCTCCAACCAAATAAAGTGAACCTGCAATAAGACAAATAGTGTCTTGATGTTTAGAGTTTAAGTTAACAGCGTCTTGAATAGATGAAGATAGATTTATTTTCAATTTTAAAGCATTTAATTTATCTTTAAGTTCCTCTTTTGAAATTGATCCTTCTTGATTTGGTATATCAATCAGAGTTATTGATCTAACTATACCTTTAAAGTGCTTCATAAATTCATAATGTTCTTTGTCTTTCATCATTCCACAGATTAAGTGAACATCTTGTTTTTGTTGTTTTATCCAATTAGAAATAGATATACTGGAACTTTCATTGTGACCTCCATCAATAATTAATCTATTTTTGCCAGAAATATTTTTTAATTTACCAGTTTGTAATTCCTGCAACCTTCCTTTAAGCTCAATATTAGTGATACCTTTTTTTATATGTTCATCTTTAATATTAAACATCTTTCTTGATGCTGCTATAGATGTACTTATATTATAAATCTGATGATCCCCCAGTAGATTAGGTTCTGGAAGTATAATTTCTCCCATATCGTCCTGATAATGAATAAAACCGTTTTCTAGCTTTGAAATATTAAAATCTTTCCCAAAAAAAAATTTATTAGAGGAATTGTTTATAAGAGCTTTCTCTATTTTAACTTTTATTTCTTCATTTAATTGTCTATTAATAAATATATTCGAATTTAATAGTTTTGATGTTTTTTCAAATATAATTCCGTCAATCGTTTTATTTTTTAACCATTGTAAATGATCTGTATGTATTACTCCGATTAGAGTCATAAGATTATTTTTAAAAACATTAGTGCTATCAAATTGAAAGAAAAGTCCCGCTTCAATAATATTTACATTATCTTTATAGTTTTCTGCATATTTTAAAAATGCACAAGTTAAAATTTCAAATAGGCTTGCTTTATCATTACCTAAAATTTTTTCTACATAGTTTAAAATTTTAACAAGTTCTTCTTCTTTTATCTCCTTATCATCAAAAATAAATCTTTCAGCAAAAGATTGAAGATGTGGAGATGTATATAAGTTACACTTATAGCCTGCTTTATTTAAAATAGATTTAAGACTATAAGCCATGCTTGCCTTGGCATTTGTGCCAACTATATTAATCACATTTCTAAGTTTATTTTGTGGATTTCCTAGTTTCTTTAAAAGGCTGAAGGTTCTATCTAGAGTTAAATCAATTTTGCGTTTATGATGCTTCTCTAGTTTTGATATTAAGTTCTGAAGATTGTTCATTATTAATTGAATTTACTCCAGAATTTTTGTTTAGCAATATTGATAATATCAAACTTATTTCTTTTGCTAAATTTATTCTTTCTACAATTCTATCTACAAATCCATGTTTTAAAAGAAATTCTGCTGTTTGAAAATCTGGAGGTAACTCTTCCTTAACGGTTGCTTGAACAACTCTACGTCCAGCAAAGGCAATTAGCGCACCTGGTTCAGAAAATTGAATATCTCCCAACATTGCAAAACTTGCAGTGATTCCTCCAGCAGTGGGATCAGTAAAACAAACTAAATAAGGCAACTTATTTTCTTTTAATTCATTAATAGCTAAAGTGGTCTTAGTCATGCCGGCAAGAGCAATCGGGCTTTCAAACATTCGTTGACCACCTCCACATGGCCAGAAAACAAAAGGAGTCTGATTATCTATTGCATGTTGTACCCCATAAATTATAGCTTCAGTTTCTGCGGCCCCACTAGATCCACCGATAAATTCAAAGTTTGTCGCCCCAACAGTTATTTGTAGTCCATTTAGATTTCCTTTGGCAATAACAACTGCACAATCTTGATTTGTTTTTTTTCGTGCGTCTTTAAGTCGATCTTTATAAGTTTTAGTATCTTTCCATTGGAGTGGATCATCTTTTGGAATTGGAGTTTTTAATAACTCATAATTATTTTTTCCAAAAATAATATCAAATCTTTGTATTGGGTTAATTCTGTGGTGTTTATTGCAATGAGGACAAACAAATAGATTTTCTTCTAATTCAGATTTTAGTATTGGCCCTTTGCAACAGCTTGTCCATGCACTTGATTCTCTTTCTAGTTTTGTTGGGAATTTTTTATTAATATTTTTCTTTATACTTTCACCAAGTTTTTTTATTTTATTTATCCAATTCATAAAATTTTATTTTTTAACTTATTTACTACTTTATTTACATTTGTGACAGGATTTTGTCTTTTATTAAGACTTTTTGAAATTTCTTTACAAATTGCACTTCCTACCACTAATCCATCAGCAAACTTGAGTTTACCAATAGTTTTTTCAGTTATTCCAAAGCCTATTACACATTGTTTTCGTGGAGCAATTTTTTTAATTTTTTTATAATTTTTAAGAATTTGTTTAGAGGTTACTTTTAATTTTCCTCCAGTTGTAGATAACATAGATATATAATATATCATTTCATGAGAATCATTTATAATTTTTTTTGCTCTATCAATTGTAGTTGTTGGAGAAATTAATTGAACAAAATAAATATTTTTATTTTTGCATTTTTTTGAAAAAATCTTATTTTCTGGCCATGGCAGATCTACAACTATTATTCCATCAACACCTGATTTTTTACATTTATTTAAAAATTTGTTTTCACCATATTGATAAATCATATTGTAATAACCCATTAGTATAAGGGGTCTCGCAAATTTACTTCTTTTAAAATCTTTAACTATTTTAAATACGTCATTTATTTTAACTCCATTTTTAATTGCCCTATAAGAGCTAGTTTGAATTTGCCCCCCATCTGCAATAGGGGTATTATGAGGAAAACCAAGTTCGCAAATATCAACTTTTTTTGATAAAGACTTCAATATCTTAAGAGAATTTATCTTTGTATTATCACCTGCAACTGTATAACTTAATAGTGCTGGTCTTTTCTCATTTCTTGACTGTTTAAAAGCTAAACTAATTGAATTAGACATACTTCTTACCTAGTTTTTCCTTTAAAATTTTTTTGTCTTTATGCGCATCTCCACAACTATTTACAATCAATATATTATCTTTACTTAAATTCTTTGCTTCTTTAATTGCAATAGAAAATGCATGACTAGGTTCTAACGAAGGGCTTAAACTTTCAAACTTTGTAACAAGCTTATAGGCATTTAATGCATCTTCATCAGATGCTGCAGTATATCTTGCTCTCCTTGTATCTTTTAAAAAACAATGTAGGGGAGATACTCCAGGGTAATCTAGACCAGCAGATATAGATTCTGTTTCTTCTATTTGCCCTTCAAAGTTTTGATTAACATATTGAGCAGCACCATGAAGTATACCAATTTTTGATCCATAAGTTAGTGGTGCAGCATGTAATTTACTTTTTGATGGACCTCCTGCCTCTACACCAATTAATTCGACTTGTTTTTTATCATAATCCATAAACTCACTCCAAAAACCGTAGCTAGATGATCCACCACCCACACAATTATAAAGTTTTAATTTTTTTGGAATAAGACCAAATTGATCTATTATTTGGATTTTTAATTCTCTAGAAATTTGACTTGTACTCCAGCCACATATTTTCACAAATATATTGGGTCCCACTGTGGAACCAACACACATAGCTGTAGTATCACAATTTGCAACCCAATATCTCATACATTCAGATACTGCGTCCACAAGTGTTTGGCTACCAGTATAAACTGGCACAACATCAGCACCGTTTTTTTTCATTGCTTTCACGTTTGGCTGTTGTCTCTTGATGTCCTTAGCTCCCATAAAAATTTTACACCTCAAACCAAATTTTTTAGCAGCCATACTCAACATTTTTCCCGCATATCCAGCGCCTGTATCTCCCACTATAAATTTTTTTCCAGCTTTTCTTGCCAATAAACAATGCACAGTAGCATTATATATCTTATGGGCACCTCCATTGGCATCTGATACAACTTTACTCCAAATCTGAGCTCCGTTTAAAAAATTTGTTAAATTACTTAACCTTATTAATCTGGTTGGTGAGCCTATCCAATTATTGAAATAATAGTCCCTTTCGGCTAAAAATTTTTTATTATTTCTAAGTTTACCAAAAAGTATCTCTAAGTCATTTATAGGTTTTTTAAGAGTTTCGGGTACAAAATTTCCACCAAACTTGTTTCCCCACATACCAAATTTATCGTGTTGGTCTATTACAGGAATTTTTTTTCTAAGTTTCATATCTTTTTATAGTTCGTAAAAAATAGTCAATTTTATTTAAATCTTTTTTACCTTTTTTATTTTCTAATGATCCACTTAAATCAATAATATAATCTTTATTTAAAATAGGAATATTATCAATATTTATGTTGCCTGCTATCATCATTTTAATATTATCTTTTATATTTTCTAACCACCTGTGATTAAAGCTTATAGATTTATGGTATCCTTTGCCATCAAATAGAATTATATCAGATATCCCCTTATAAAGTTTATATTTTTCAACATCTTTTTTATTTTTTATTGTCAAAGCAGAAATAATCTTTTTTTTGTATTTTTTTTTAATCGATTTTGTTTTTTTTGGATCAACATCGTACAATTGATAATAATCAAATTTCATAGTTTTTATTTTTTCTAAGACTTCGTTATCTGGATTTACTAATACTGAAACAAAATTAATTTTTTTTTTTTTTAAATTTGTTAATTTTTTCAATTTTTCTAAATTTACATATCTTCTTGATTTTTTATAATTAGTTATAAATCCTATAAACTTTGGGGGATATTGATGATGAATTATAAATTTTAATGTTCTTAAATCAGAAATACCACAAATCTTAGTATATTTAATCATAGTTTAAATGATTAATTAAAATTTGAAAATTTTTCTTTATATTCCCTTTTGTGATTGGCCTACCTATTACAAGCCAGTCACTTCCATTTTTAAATGCTTCAACAGGAGTTGTTACTCTCTTTTGATCATTGTTATTTGAACTTAATCTAATTCCGGGAGTTATAATTTCCTTTTTAAAAACTTTTTTTATTAATTTAGCTTCTTTAGCACTACATACTAATGCGTCGAGTTTTGCTTTGCTAGCTAATTTTGCCTGGTTTAAAACCAATGAATTTATTTTTTTATCGTACCCAATTTCTTTTAAGGATTTATTGTCTAAAGATGTCAAAGTTGTTACCCCAACTATCTTAGTTTTGCCTGAAACTTTTTTTACAGCTTTAAGTGATTCAAGTCCTGAACTTATATGGATAGTCAAATAATTAACTTTTAAGTCCCTAATAGCTCTTACTGTAGCCAAACAGGTATTCGGTATATCGTTAATTTTTAAATCTAGAAATGTAATTTTATTTTTTAATTTAGTTAAAAATTTTCTACCATTTTTTGAGTTTATAAACTCTAGTCCAAATTTATAGCCGATTTTTATTTTTTTACTTTTTGTAATATTTAAAATTTTTCTGACTACTTTTATGTTTGTCGTATCGCAAGCAATAAAGATTTTATTTTTTTTCATTTAATCTTTTTTTCCATTCTTTTGAAGATTTAAATAAGATATTTTTTTTTTCTGGAACTTCTACTTTTTCAAGGGTTTTTGGATTAAGTGATATTCTTTTTTTTTGAATTCTTGGCTCAAACATCATTACATCTCTTAATTCAACCCTTTCACCATTGGATAATGCTTTTATAACCTCACTAATAAAAATATCAAAAAGCTTGTTCAAGTCTTTTTTTGAAATATTTGGAAAATTTTCTGATAGTTTTTTTATTAGCTCTGGTTTAGATACTGACAATTTAAAACTATTCTTCTTTCTTTTTATTGTCTAATTTTTCAGAAAGTGATGAAAAAGGAAGATTTTTTCCACTTAATGGACTTGAAAATTTAGATACAGCCTCTTTGTTTTGCATTTCTTCTAATAATTTGATGCTAAGTGAAATTTGTCTTTTTTCAAAATTTATTTTTGAGATGGCAGCATCTATTCTATCCCCAGGTATAAATCTATTTGATCGAGCGTCTTCCACATTTATCGCAATTTGGCTTTTTTTAATTAGTGTTTCCAAGCTTGTACCCTCTGGAGAAACTAATAATCCTTTTGGACTTGCTGATATTACTTTTACTGTCAAAATATCGTTAACTTTTTTATCTTTAAATTTATTGAATGGATCTTCTTGAAGTTGTTTTACTCCAAATTTAATTTTTTGCTCTTTAGATTTAACTTCTATTACTTTAACCTCTATTTGATCTCCTTTTTTATATTTTTTTATCTCCTCCTCTGGTTTAGCTGTATAAGATAGATCATTTGCATGCAAAAAACCATCTATTTCTAAATCGGGAATTTCTAAATATATAGATAAATCTTTTATATTAGAAATTTTAACTTTTAAATTAGAGTCTTTAGGGTATTTACTTTCAAAACTCTCATAAGGGTTTCCTTTAACAAGTTTATGTGAAATTGAGATTCTCTTTTTTTCTTTATCAATGTCAGTTATTACACAGTCTATCTCTTCATTAATTTTGAAAAATTTATTTGGACTAACATTTTTTTTGTTCCAACTTATTTCGCTAGAATGTAATAAGCATGTTAATCCTGGTTGAAGCTCACAAAAAGCACCATAGTCTACAACTTTAATTACTTTAGCTTTATAAATTTTTCCAACTTCATAATTAGAAATATTTTCAAAAGGATCTGGTGTTAGAGCTTTTATAGAACATGAGATTTGCATTTTTTCATTATCTATAGAAATTACTTTAAGATCATGCCTCTCACCAATTGTAAATACCTCATCAGGATGATTTATTCTTGAGTAAGATATTTCTTGCAAATGAACTAAAACATCAATTTCGTTGTTAACTTCAAAAAAACATCCAAACGAACTGTATCCTTTGACAACAGCATTTTTAATTACGTCTCCAACCTTATATTTTTCCAAAATTAATTTTTTGTCTTCTTTTTTAAATGAGCTAATAACTTCTCTCCTTGAAACGCATGCATTGCCACGAAATTTATCAAGCTTAATTATTTTAAAATCTTGTTCTACTCCAAATAAATGATCAAATGATTTTAGAGGTTTTGAGTCTATCTGAGAGCCTGGACAAAACATTAAAGAATTTGTATCAAGATGCTCAACAATTACCCCACCTTTACACTTTGAAACAATTTTACCTTTTACATTTTTGTTTTCTTCATATGCTTTTTCAAGAATATACCATCCTCTAATTTTTTGTGCTCTTGATGCGGATACTATCACTTCACCATTTTTGTCCTCAATTTTTTCCAAATAAACCTCAAGTTTGTCATTTTCTTTAATTTCTTTATCACCGTAAATTGTTTTAACTTCAGCGATGTCAATAAGTGCTTCGCTTTTCATACCTTGTATCATGAGGTAAACATGTTTTTCTGAGATTTTAGTTATTATACCAACTAATAACTTTCCCTCTTCAATTTTTGTTTTAGAAAAATTATCTATTAAAAGTTTCTTAAATTTCTCATTTTGAGTATTTGAAATATCTTTGTATACTTCCATTAAATTTTAAGTTTCCTATCCATAATTGCTTTTATTTTTTTAAAGCACGCTTTCTTACTTAATTTCGTTGTATTAATCAAGATTGAATCTTTTGTTTTTACAAGTGGACCATATTTTCTTGTACTATCTAATTTATCACGTTTTTTAATACTTTTTAAAACCTCATTATAAGAAATATCTTTTTTGAGTTTTTTATATTCCTCAAATCTTCTCTTAGCTCTTGTATTTATACTAGCAGTAATAAAAAATTTGAACATAGCATCTTTGACTTGTACTGAGGTAATATCTCTTCCATCTAGAACCGAGCCATTAAATTTTTTTGGTGGATTATATGCGCAATTTTGTTGAAAGTTGTGAACTATATCTCTAATTTTCTTATCTCTTGCGACTGTTGCAGCTGAAATTGCAACTTCATCTGTGAGCAATTTTTTATCATTTAATATTTTTGTATTTAATTTTTTCATGTACTGCTTTATTAATTTATAAGTAAATTTTTTTTTATATTTAATTTTTATTAGTCCTATATGCCTATATATTTTACCAGTATCGAGGTAAAATAATTTATAATGTTTTGCGATTAATTTCGACTGGGTGCCAGCGCCAGCAGCAGCAGGCGAGTCAATTGCAACACTTATAAATCTTTTTTTTTTCAATTAAATTTTGCTCCTAATTTCTTTATTAATTGTAAAAATGTTGGAAATGAGGTGTTTATTGAATCTTTATCTTCTATTTTCCACTTGCCACCAAAAGTTAACGCGGCGATAACAGACATCATAAATATTCTATGATCTTTTGAAAAATTTTTAATATGAAAACTATTTTTTAATAATAGATTAGGATTTCCAAAAATACTTATATTATTCTTTTTTCTTACAACTTTAACACCGATCATTTTTAAAAAATTAATTGCAATGTTTAACCTGGGGCTTTCCTTTTTATTAAGCTCATCTAAATTTCTAAATTTTGATATACCTTTAGATCTTGCAGCAATAAGAAAAATTAAAAGAAATTCATCTATAGCAGAACTATTTAGACTATCAGGGCAATCAATTGATTTGAAATTTTTTGTGCTTTTAATTTTTATATCACCTACAAATTCTCCCTTATATTTTTTCTTGTTTTTGATTTTTATATTTGCTTTCATAGTTTTTAATATCTTTAAAATTCCAATTCTTGTCGGGTTTATATTTACATCTTTAATAAATAGTTCTGAGTTTTTCGATAATAAAGTCAATACTATAAAAAAAGATGCTGAGCTAATATCTCCTGGGAGTTTATAATTAAAAGATTTAAATTGATTACGACCTTTTATTTTAATGAAATCATAGCTTTTGTTGCTTTTAACTTTAATCGGATAATTTAAATATTTAAGCAGTAACTCTGTATGTGTTCTTGATTTCTTTGATTTAATACTTGTTACACCTGGAGTATTAATTGCGCTTAAAATTATACAAGTTTTAACCTGAGCACTCCCTTTGTTTTCAAAATACTCAATTGGTCTTAAAAGACTCGATCCTAAATACTCAAGAGGAAGAAGATTTTTTTTAGATTTTATATTTACACCAAACATTTGAAGAGGTCTTATTACTCTTGAAAAATCTCTTTTAGAAAGGCTTTGATCTCCTATTAATTTTATTTTTTTTTCAATACCAGAGCATAAACCTAAAATACATCTAGCTAATGTACCAGAGTTCCCTGCATTTAATATGGTATTATTTTGAAATTTAAATCCATTTATGCCCAATCCATTAATTTCAACATAGTTTTCTCTTTTTACTAATTTAACACCAAGTCTCTTGACTGCGGTTAAAGTGTTGTTAACATCCTCAGAATCAAGTAGATTAAATATTTTGGATTTGCCGATTGCTATTGAGGATAAGAGAATACATCTTATGCTTAAACTCTTATCACTAGAAATTTCAATTTTGTTTTTAAATGGCTTAATTATTTCTCGTATTTTAATTTGATTTTTCACCAGAAATTAAATTTTATAGCCTTCACCGAAATATGCCTCAATCGCTTTAGTGTCTTTAACAAGTTCTTGAGGTGTCCCTTTTGCAACAATTTTACCTTCAGATAGAACCATTGCAGAGTCTACACATCCCAATAAATCTCTACTACTATGGTCTGAAATCGTAACTGAAATTCTATCAAACATTTGGAGGCTTACTATAATCTGTTGTATCATTCTTACACTCTGAGGATCTAAGGCAGCAAATGGTTCATCTAGTATTAGTATCTTGGTATTTTTAACCATTGCCATTGCTAAAGTTAATTTTCTAACTTGTCCCCCTGAAAGAAATTTTGATTTTAATTTTATAACATTTTGAAGTTCAAATTTTCTAATGAGATTATTTATTTTAGTAAGTCTCTCTTCTTTCAGTGAGATATGTAACTCGGCAATTGCCATTAAATTATCATAAACGCTTAAATCTGACCAAGAGCCTCCGTATTGTGGTACCCATGAGATACCAAATTTAGAACATCTTTGATGAGTTGGTATATTTGTTACATCAGTATCATCAATGAATATTTTGCCATAAGTTGGCTTTATTAAACCTATGATGGAGTGGTAAATTGAACTCTTACCTGCACCGTTCGGACCGAGTAAACCAGAAATTTCCGATTTTTGAATACTAAAATTTAATTTTTCAACAATTTGTCTTGTTCCATAAGAAATTGTAACATCTTTCAGTTCTATTGCTGGTCTTTCCTCTTTAAATGACTTAATTCTAAACTTTTTAATTAATATACTCATATTTTGCAGTTAGATTTACTTTCTCATTTTTATTTTTCATTTCTAACCTAATATCTCCAGTCAACATATCAATCAATATTTTATCTGAATTAAGACTTAATTTTTCTGATTTATAACTTACATTATTACATATTTCGCAAATCTTCTCTGAAAAAATTAAATCAAGATTTTCAGAAAATATCGTATTATTGAGATAATTAATATTTACATTATTAAAAAAAAATGTGTCATGATTTAATTTATTATATATAGCGTTGGTTGAGTAAATATAAATAATACCTTTATTTTTAATTGTAATCACAGATACCACTTCATCAAGTTGAACTTTATTACTATTTTTTGAGCCTTCAAGCTCAACAACCGCTTTTTCAGCATTTAAATAAAATGTGTTTCCATTTTTATCTGTTGAATTATATTCCACGTTAACTAATTCATTAACTATATCTTCATTAAAATCGTTAATTTTTGTGTCATTTTTTTCTATAGCTTTTGTAAGTTTTTGGTTTGTATCCCTTAAATATTGATAATAAAAGAATGATAAAATTGAAACTATTACCAATAAAATAGTAGCTTGAAAAAGTAACTTTATTTTCATTTTATGAAATATTAGCTTTAAGAATTTTATGCATATGTATCAATCCAACAGTTTTTTTCTTATTTTTTTTAAACACACATAATGCTGTAATCTTTTTGTTATTCATAATTGACAATGCTTCAGCAGCCAACATATCTTCTTTTACAATTATCGGGTTTTTTTTCATTACTTTTTTGATTAACAAATTTCCAATATTTTCAGATTTGCTGCTTATCCTCTTAAAATCACCATCTGAAATTATTCCTGTTGTATATCCAAGATTATTTTTTGCTATTAGAACTCCAAGATTTTTTTTGTTGAAAACTTTTAAAGCAGTTTTAATATTAGAATTTTGATTTATAAAAGGTATATCTTTTCCTTTGTACATTAAATCTCCAACTGTTTTTAATTTAGCACCCAAACTACCTGAAGGATGAAAGAGTCTAAATTTTTGTTTTGAAAACTTTCTTTGTTTTATCGTTGATATTGCAAGGCAGTCTCCAAAAACTATTTGTGTTGTGGTGCTAGAGGTCGGAATATAATTTCCAGGACCCGCCTCTGTGACGCTAGGTAATAAAAATCTTAAATTACTTGACTTGTATAATAAAGAATTTTTTTTTGATGTTATCCCAATAAGTGTAATACTTTTATTCCTTTTTGCATATTGAATAATATTTTTTAATTCTACAGTCTCACCACTATGACTTATCAATATTAATACATCTCCAGAACTAATCATGCCCAAATCCCCATGTGAACATGAGCCTGCATCTACATAAAAAGATGGTATTCCCAAAGAGGAAAGTGTAGATGAAATTTTTTTTGAAATTATACCTGATTTACCCACCCCTGAAAAAATAACTTTACTTTTGCACTTTAATATAGAGCTAACTATTTTATCAAAATCTTTGTTCAAATATTTCTTAAGTTTTTTTAGAGCATTGATTTCTGTTTGAACTACATCTTTTCCTGTTAATGAGTAATTTTTTTTCATATTAAATTTAATGTGACCAAATATCTTCCGTGAATAATGCTAAATCTAAATCAACCCGTGTTTGAATGCAATTTATAGCTTTTTTGTAAAGTTCGTATCTATTTTCTCTAATCAATATTTCTTTTAATCTTGAGCAAATTTTATGAAGATAAATAACATCTGTAGCACAATACTTTAGTTGTTTTTCGTTTAAAACTCCACCGAAGTCAGTACTTTGAAATTGTTTACTTATTTCTACACCTAAGAATTCTTTGACAAGATCTTTAAGGCCATGTTTATCGGAATAACTTCTGGCTAATTTACTCATTATTTTTGTACAACTGACATTTTTTACATCGACATTTAAGTATTTTTTTATAAATGTCATATCTGCTCTTGCAAAATGAAAAATTTTCTCAATATTTTTATCAATTAGTAATTTTTTCAGATTTGGAGCATTATAATTTTCTCTATTTAATTGAATAATATGCGCATCATTATTTCCAGATGATATTTGAACCAAATAAAGTTTATCTCTATTTACATTTAGTCCTGAAAATTCGGAGTCTATAGCTAAAGACTTATTGTCATCTAGCCTTATTTCATCTGGCAAATCATTTTTATGTAATTTAATATCAATTTGCATTAGATATATATATATGAAACCTAAAGAAATTCTAGTATTTGGCGCTTC
>MDTE01123245.1_pt1 | contig 13081 bp, 11 predicted proteins | sample 811231 | NCBI WGS metagenome assembly MDTE01 (sample SAMN05326651, study PRJNA326480) | marine metagenome | isolation source: seawater | place: Indian Ocean: Red Sea | collected 2010
GCATCCGTCGGAGGTGCTCAAGAAGGGTGACGAGGTCGAGGCGATGGTCCTCAACGTCGACCCCGACAACCAGCGCCTGTCGCTCGGGCTGAAGCAGCTCGCCACCGACGTCTGGGACGAGTTCTTCGAGAACAACAAGGTCGGGAGCGTGGTCGAGGGGAAGGTGGTGCGGATCACCAACTTTGGCGCCTTCGTCGAGCTGGCCGAGGGGATCGAAGGGCTCATCCACGTGTCCGAGTTCGACGACGAGCACGGCAAGGACAAGGTCGAGCTCAAGGTCGACGAGGTGACGAGTATGAAGATCATCAAGCTCAGCCCCTCGGAACGGAAGATCGGTCTCAGCATCCGGGCCCTCAAGTCGGACGACTACGAGGCGGATTGGGAGGCGTACGGCGGGTCGGGTTCACCTGAGGTGACGCTCGGAGATCACTTCGATCACCTCAAGAACCAGACCGAATAGGAATAGCGGTCCGGCACGGAGGGCATCTTGTCAACTGGCGGCAGCATGACGAAGGCGGCACTCGTTGAGGAAGTGTCTCGCGTCGCCGACCTGACCAAGAAGCACTCCGAAGTCATCGTCGACACCGTCTTCCAGAGCCTCATCACCGCGCTGCGGCGGGGCGAGAAGATCGAGTTGCGCGGCTTTGGCAGCTTCCGGCTGCGTCAGCGGGAGCCACGCAAGGGTCGCAACCCGAAGACCGGCGACCGGGTCGACGTGCCGCCCAAGAAGGTGCCCTACTTCAAGCCGGGCAAGGAGCTCAAGGAGCTCATCAACAAGGAGACGGCGGCCGAGGCCTCGGCAGAGGTCCAGCCGGACGAGCCCCCCGTCCCGAGCTCTGATTCCGGTACCACCAGCTACTGATATCCGGTGGAGAGACTCTGGGCCCCCTGGAGACTCGACTACGTGACGAGTGCCGCCGCCGCGTCTGACGACGGGTGCGTGTTTTGTGCTGCCCAGGCGATGGACGATGCCGACAGGCTGATCGTCGCCCGAGGCGAGACCTGCTTCGTCATCCTCAACAAGTACCCCTACAGCAACGGTCACATCATGGTGACCCCCAACCGGCATATCGGATCGCTGGCCGAAGCGAACGAGGCCGAGCTGGCTGAGCTGATGGTCTGGATCCGGCGCGGCGAGATGGCCCTGACCGAGGCGTATCAGCCGCACGGCATGAACATCGGGGTCAACCTGGGCCGCCCGGCTGGCGCGGGGGTGCCAGGCCACCTTCACGTTCATCTCGTGCCCCGCTGGACCGGCGACACCAACTTCATGACGGTGGTGGGGGAGACCCGGGTGGTGCCCGAATCTCCGCCCAAGACGTTGGAACGGTTGACGCCGATCTTCGCCCGCCTGGCTTTGGACACAGCCAACGGTTGATCGGCGCTGAACCGCGGGACTCACGATCCCGTGGACTACGGAAGGTCACCCCCGCCAGTAGTCAGAAATCGACCTGTCCTAGAACACCGCGATCGGGTTGATCGGCGATCCAGTCCCCTTCGGCACCCGAACCGGACTGGCAATGAAGAGAAACTCCCATCGTTGCAATCGGGCCGCGGTCTCCGCCACTTCCTCCAGATCGAGGTTGTCAAAGAGGTTCATGCCTCGCGCCACGATCGTGAACTTGTGGACGACGGTGACGTCGAACCCGGGAATGTTGTCGCGGACCTCGTGGGCGGTGTCGCCGCCGAGGAGCGCGACGTCGCGCTCGGCGAGGAACGGCAGGAACGATGCGTCCAGACCCGCGGTGCCGGTTTCCTCCTGCAGCGCCTCCCGTCGCGCCCAGCGGCCGGTGCGTATCAAGAGGATGTCGCCTGCCTCGACGCTGACCCCGGTTTGCTGCTCCCAGGTTTCGATGTCCTCCTGGTACACGCGGGTGCCCGGCTCGAGATAGGCACGCCTCGGAGCCGCGGCACATCCACCAGGACCGCCTTGGGGCGCCACCTCGGCCTCGGCGAAGGCGCGGGCCTCGGCTGCGAACGTCGCCTGATCGTCGGTCAGCTCCAGCCGCATGGCAGCCATCATACGCGACCCGGCGAGCCCCATTCTCGGGGAACGTCACGGGTCGGCAAGGCGTCTGAAAGCCAGTGGTATCATGAGGATGCCAGCACCCTTGAGGATCCAGCGTGGCGAGACGGATCCGGATCGAAGGAAGGGCGACCATGTCCAGCATTCGATGGTGGAGACTGCGTGCCTACGTCGTGGGGACGGTGACGATCCCGCTTGCGCTCCTGCTCTGGCTGACGGCGCCAGGCCTGGGTGCCGCCCCGGCGGGCGCGCCGCAGTCGCCCGACGAGCAGCCGCCGGCCGAGACCGAGAGCGCCGACCAGCAGAGGGGGAAGACCGACGCGGCCGAGTCGGAGCAGCCGGTGTTTCGGTCCGAGATCAACTACATCCGGGTCGACGCGATCATCCTGGACGACGATGACAACCCGGTTCTCGACCTGACGATTGACGACTTCGAGATCTTCGAGGACGACATACCGCAGGACATCGAGAACTTCGAGCTCATCGAAGTCACGGGCGAGTTCAGCCCGGATCTGCCCCCGCCGTCGAGCATCCGGAACGAATACGACCAGGATCGTGAAGCGTCGCGGTCCGACTCGCGCATCTTCGTGTTCTTCCTCGACGACTACCATGTGCGCGACTACAACGCCATGCGGATGACCGAGCCGCTGGTGGAGTTCGTCAGGACCCAGCTGGGACCGAGCGACCTGGTCGCGGTGATGTATCCGCTGACGCCGCTCTTCGACGTGCAGCTGACCCGCGACCACGAGCAGGTCATCCGGGCGCTCCAGGGCTTCGAGGGACGCAAGTGGGACTACGACCCGCGGAACATGTATGAGCAGCAGTACGCCTACTACCCGACCACGGTCGTCGAGAAGATTCGCAACGACGTGAGCCTGTCCGCGCTCAAGGCCCTGTCGATCCATCTGGGCGGGCTGCGGGAGGGGCGCAAGTCCGTCATCGTGCTGTCGGAGGGCTACACCGACTACGTGCCGCCACAGCATCGCGACGAGTCGGCGCTCGGCGGCGCGCTCGGCCGGTCGATGAACCGCTACAACCCGCTGGCCGGGGAGAGCCGGGGGGAAGAGACGATGCGGTTCTTCTCGGACTCGGGGATGCGGGCCAATCTGGTCTACACCGCCGACATCGCCAACCGGAACAACACCAGCCTCTACATGGTCGACCCTCGAGGGCTGGCGGTCTACGAATACGACCTGAGCCAGGTGGCGGTGTCGCATGACACCGATCAGGCGATGCTGCGCAACCTCCAGGACACGCTCTACGTGCTGGCTGAGGAGAGCGACGGGCGGGCGATCGTCAATCGGAACGACATCGGGCCGGGGTTGGCGCAGATCGTTCGCGATTCGAGCGCCTACTATCTGCTGGGGTACACCTCGTCCGAGCGTCCGACCGACGGCAAGTTCCACGAGATCGAGGTCAAGGTCAAACGAGAGGACGTGCAGGTGCGGGCGCGGAAGGGGTACTACGCGCTGACCGAGTCGAACGCGGCGCGGGTGCTCGCCCCGCCGAAGCCACCCGTGCCGACTGAGATCGACCGGGCGTTGACCCAGCTGGCCGAGCCGTCCCGGGGACGACTCGTTCGGACCTGGGTGGGGACCAAGCGGGCCGAGAACGGCAAGACCCAGGTGCAGTTCGTGTGGGAGCCGGTGCACGAGCGCCAGAGCCGCAGTCAGGAGTCGGCATCGCAGGTGATGCTGATGGCGATGAGCGACCAGGGCGCCTACTTCCGCGGGGACCTGCCGGGGGATCGGCAGACCGCCGCCGAGTTCGAGGCCGACCCGGGGGAACTGGAGTTGAACGCCGCCATCGAGGACGAGTTTGGCGACGTGATCGATCGGCGAGTGGACGAGGTCGTTGTGCCGGACTTCACCGGGGTCGACCTGATGCTCAGCACCCCGGCCGTGTTCCGGGCGACCAACGCCATCGAGTTCCGTGAGCTCGCGGTCGAAGTGGAGCCGCTGCCGACCGCGACACGCTATTTCCGGAGGTCGGACCAGTTGCTAGTGCGCTTCGAGACCTACACGCCGGGCGACTTGGTTCGGCCGGAGGCGCAGCTGCTCAGCCGCGAAGGGACGCCCATCGTGCCGTTGACGGTCGAGGACGCTCCGGGAGGGGGACATCAGACCGCGGTCACGCTGGCTCCGTTCCCCCGCGGCGATTATCTGATCGAGCTGTCGGTGACGGTCGGCGAGGAGCGCGTCCGGGAACTGGTTGCGTTCCGGATGCAGGGTTAGCGGCTAGGTCGCGCGGACAGATGGACAAGATCCGGGTCATTATCGCCAAGCCGGGGCTCGACGGACACGATCGCGGCGCCAAGGTCATCGCACGCGCTCTGCGCGACGAGGGCATGGAGGTGATCTATACCGGCCTTCGTCAGACGCCCGAGCAGATTGTCGACGCCGCTCTCCAGGAGGACGCTGGCGTGATCGGACTGTCGATCTTGTCTGGCGCCCACAACCACGTCTGTCCTCGTGTCATGGAGTTGCTGAAGGAGAAGGGGATTGACGACGTGCTGGTGGTGGTCGGTGGCATCATCCCGGATGTGGATCTACCAGGCCTGCGCGAAATCGGGATCGAGGGCGTGTTCCAGCCCGGGACGCCGATGCGCGACATCGTGACCTTCATCCGAGAACATCACCGCCCGGTGCCTGCCTGAGGACTTGATGTCACACACGCTTCTGCTGGCCGACGACAGTGTCACGATTCAGCGGGTGATTGAGCTCACCTTCGCTGACGAGGATATCAGCGTGGTCGCGGTAGGAGACGGACAGCAGGCGATCGACCGGATCGCGTCCGAGCCGCCCGACATCGTCCTGGCCGATACGGGAATGCCGGAGCGTGATGGCTACGACGTGGCGGCCTACATCAAGCAGGACGCGTCGCTGAAGCACATTCCTGTCGTGCTGCTGACCGGCGCCTTCGAGCCGGTGGATGGCGACCGGGCCAGGGAGGCCGGGTGCGACGCCGTGCTCGTCAAGCCGTTCGAACCACAGGTCGTCATCAGTCGGGTCAAGGAACTGCTCGGTGCCCGTTCGTCAGCGCCGGCGCCGATCCCCGTAGCCGCCCAGGACCCCGAGCCCGAGGAGCCACCGGCCGAGGAGGCGCCCCCGGTCTCCACGCCCGAACGGGAGCCGCTCGGGGCGAGTTTACCCAGCGAGCCCGCATTCGCTGACGCGCCAGCCGGCATCTCGGCGGTTGGCAATGACGCCGTCTCGTCGGACGACCCGCTGGGCGACTATCTCGACCGCATGGACGAGGCGTTCGATCGGCTGCAGGCCGGCGACACGATCGAGGAGCCAGCCAAGGGGCCAGAGCCGGCGAATGTGGACGAGACCGTCGCGGATATCGACTCCCTCGAGGGGGCGCTGAGCGCGCTGGAAGGGGCGCTCGAGACCCTGTCGGTCGAGGACGAGCAGCCGGCCGACACACCACCCGCGGCCCCGGAAGCGTCCGAAGCCCCGGCCGATTCCGTGATCGAAGACGACCTGAGCGACCTGGTGGCCGAGGCGCCCCAGCCCGAGGCGCCCGCGGCGCCGGCCGTGGTGGAGCCAACCTCGCTGACGGAGGCGCCGTCGCCGGTCGCCGCCGCACCCGCGCCGGAGCCCCCGAGGCCGGTTGACCCGCCCGCCCAGGTCGAGGCGACCCCGCCGGCCCCCGAGCCGGACCCGCCGGTCGTGGCCGTCGTGCCAGAACCGGCGTCGGCGGCCTCGGCCCCGCCGCCAGTCGTGGAGCCCGAACCACCCGTGGCGCTGGCCGCTGCCGTGCCGGTCGTGACGCCAGCGCCGGTGCAGGAGGCGCCCGCGCCGGTCGTGCCCGCTGCCGTGGCGGCGGTCAAGAGGCCTCAGGCCCCAGCGCCCGCGGCGTCCGCCGGGCGCACCGCGCCGACATCGCTGGCCGACGCGTTTTCGGCGCTGCTCGCGGCCGAACGCGGCGAGACCGGTTCGTCGTCGCCGGCCGTGGCTTGGCCCACCGCATCGTCGCCGGCTAGCGATGACGCACTGATCGATCGGGTGACCGAACGTGTCATCGACCGGCTGTCCGACAGCGTGACCAACGACCTGGTGGCCCAGGTGGTGGCGCGGGTCGCCGAGAAGCTGGTGCGTGAGGAACTCGATCGGCTGAAGCAATCCTGACCCCTCGCCCTCGTCCACCATCCGCAACCCGAGCCGCCCAGAGGCGGCTGATACCATGAAACGCCATGCGTGAGCTCTCGAAGGGGTTCGACCATGCGACGGTCGACCCGAAGTGGTACGCGTTCTGGGAAGAAACCGGCTCCTTCCGTGCCGATCCGTCGTCGTCACGACCGCCGTTCAGCATGGTGCTACCACCCCCGAACGTGACCGGGGTGCTGCATATCGGCCACGCCCTGAACCAGACGCTGCCGGATGTGGTCAGTCGCTGGAAGCGGATGACCGGCCACGACGTGTTGTGGCTGCCGGGGACGGACCACGCCGGGATTGCGACCCAGAACGTCGTGGAGCGTCAGCTCGCCGCCGAAGGCACCGACCGACACGCGATGGGCCGGGAGGTGTTCGAGGCCAGGGTCTGGGAGTGGGCCAAGCAGAGCCACGGCACCATCACCAGCCAGATGCGGACGCTCGGTTCGTCGGTCGACTGGAGCCGTGAGCGGTTCACGCTGGACGACGACCTCTCACGCGCGGTCCGGCGGGTATTCGTCACGCTCTACCGTGAAGACCTGATCTACCGGGGCAAGTACATCGTGAACTGGTGTACTCGCTGCCGTACGGCGCTGTCCGACCTCGAAGTCACCCACGATCCGGTCGACGGGAAGCTCTATCACATTCGGTATTCGGCAGCCGACGGGGGCGAAGGCGTGGTGGTGGCCACCACGCGTCCAGAGACGATGCTGGGCGACACGGCGGTGGCGGTGCATCCCGACGACGAGCGCTACCGGGACCGGATTGGACAGAGGCTCCGGCTGCCGATCGTCGACCGCGAGCTGCCGCTGATCGCCGACGACTTCGTCGACAGCGAGTTCGGGACCGGTGCGGTCAAGGTGACCCCCGCCCATGACCCGAACGACTTCGAGATGGGGCAGCGTCACGAGCTGCCGCAGGTCGTCGTGATCGGCGAAGACGGGAAGATGACGGCCGAGGCTGGACCCTTCGAGGGGCAGGACCGCTTCGCCGCTCGGAAGGCGCTCGTTGCCGGGCTCGAAGAAGACGGCCAGCTGGTGCGGGTCGACGACCATAGCCACGCCGTCGGGCACTGCAGCCGCTGTGGCACGGTCGTCGAGCCGCTGGTGTCTACCCAGTGGTTCGTCAAGATCAAGCCGCTGGCCGAGCCGGCGATCGCCGCCGTCGAAGACGGTCGCACGACCTTCGTGCCTGACAACTGGGCCCGTACCTACTTCGAATGGATGACCAACATCCATGACTGGTGCATCTCGCGCCAGCTGTGGTGGGGACACCGGGTGCCCGCCTGGTACTGCGATGCCTGCGGGGCGGTGCACGTCGAAGAGCAGGCGCCGGAGGTGTGCACGTGCGGCGGCGAGCTCCGACAGGACACCGACGTGCTCGACACCTGGTTCAGCTCGGGGCTCTGGCCGTTCAGCACAATGGGCTGGCCGGACAAGACCGAGGACCTGGCTCGCTACTATCCGACCAGCGTGATGATCACCGGGCTGGACATCATCTTCTTCTGGGTAGCCCGGATGATGATGCTGGGGATGAAGTTCGCCGGAGAGGTGCCGTTCAAGACGGTCTACATCACCTCCCTGGTGCGCGACGAGCAGGGCAAGAAGATGAGCAAGTCGCGGGGCAACGTCGTCAACCCGCTGGAGGTGATGGACGACATCGGGGCCGACGCGTTCCGCTTCACGCTGGCCGCGCTGGCCTCGCCCGGGATGGACATCTCGCTGTCCGAGGGTCGGCTTCGCGGCTATCGGCAGTTCGTCAACAAGATCTGGAACGCGTCCCGGTTCCTGTTGATGAACCTGCCGGACGACCTCGACGAGCAGCCCGAGGTGCCGGCCCGCGATGGGCTCGAGACGATTCATCGCTGGATCCTGCACCGCGCCAGCGCTCTGGCCGGCGAGGTCAACGCGGCGCTCGAGGCCTTCCGCTTCGATGTGGCCGCCGATCGGCTCTATCACTTCTTCTGGCACGAATATGCGGACTGGTACATCGAGCTGGTCAAGCCGCACCTGCAGGCCGATGGCGCCGAGCTGGACCGGGCGCGCGCGGTGCTGTTGGTCGTCCACGACCGTGTGCTGCGCCTGCTGCATCCCTTCATGCCGTTCGTGACCGAGGAGTTGTGGCAGACCTTGCCGGTAGTGCCGGGTGACGGGCTCACGCCGGACGGTCAGGCACGGACCATCACACGAGCGCGCTTCCCGGAGCCGGTCGACGAGTGGACCGATCCTGACGCGGTCGCCGAGGTCGAGCTGCTGCAGGAGGTGGTGACCACCATCAGAACCGTGCGCGCCGAGCTCGGCGTGCCGCCGTCGAGGAAGATCACGACGCTCATCGAGGGCGCCGCCGCCGAGGTGCGCGCGGTCATCGACCGGCACGGCGAATACGTCAGACGCCTGGCTGGGCTCGAGACGCTGACCTTCGCCGACGCGGTGGAGCGGGATCCGGACACCGTTCGACGGGTGGTCCGCCAGATGCGACTGTATCTGCCGCTGGCCGGCATCATCGATCGCGAGGCCGAGACGGCGCGCCTGCGCAAGCAGCTCGACAAGCTGGCCAAGCAGCTCGGGGGGCTCGAAGGGAAGCTGGGCAATCCGAAGTTCCGCGAACGGGCGGCGCCGGAGGTGGTGGCCGAAGCGGAGGCGCAGCAGCGGGCTGCCCTCGAGCGCCGCTCGCAGCTCGAACAGATCCTCGAGGAGCTGACCCCGTGACACTGGCTCCGTTCGCGCCCCTGGATCCCGCGGTGTACCGGGAAGCGGTGCGACGGGTCAAGGACGCCGACGCGGAACTGCCGGTGCGGGTGGAAGTCTCCGGTCTCGATGGTGTGGACGAGGCGCTGGCGACTGATGCCGACATTATCGCCGTCGGTCATCTGTTGATCCCCGAGGCCACCGAGGCAGTGAGCCGGACGCGGGGACGGGCCAAGCTGGAGCTGATCGGGACGCGGAACCGCGTGGCGGTCGGGGCGCTGGCCAGTAGCGGGGCGGAGTATGTCTTGGTGGATGCCTTGACCGCGGCGGCGCTGCCTATCGAGCTGGTGTTCGAACTCGAGCGCTAGTCTCGCGGAGGGTGGGAGTCGTGGGGTGGCCAGCGAGCGGGGACGAGACCGGCGCCCGCCTGCGACGGGCTGCGGCTCGACTCGGCCCGTTCGGTCAGAACCTGCACCTGCGGGCCGAGGTCGGCTCGACCAGCGACGAGATCATCCGCTTGGCCGACGAGGGCGCTCCCCACGGCACCGTCGTGGTTGCCGGCGCCCAGACCGCCGGACGGGGGCGTCACGGAAATCGCTGGTTTTCTCCAGCGGGTAGCGGTCTCTATCTGTCGGTCTTGTTGCGGGAGCCGGTCGCGCCACTCTTGACGCTCGTCACCGGTGTGATTCTGGCCGAGACCCTGCGCCGGGTGGCGGCGCTCACGGTCGAGCTGGAATGGCCAAACGACGTGGTCGTCATGCTCGATGGCCAGCGGCGAAAGGTCGCCGGGATTCTGGCGGAGAGCACCCCCGACCCCGGTGGGCCCAGGGTGGTGCTGGGCATCGGGATCAATCTGTCCGACGGCGCCTGGCCGCCGGAGCTGGCCGGCCAGGCAGCGTCGGTCAGCGGGCTGACTGGCGCGGCGGTCGATGCCGACCGGTTGCTGGTCGAGCTGTTGGCCGCGCTGGCCGCCAGAGTCGAGCAGTTGTCGCGAGGCGATACCGCCGAGTTGCGCGCGCGCTGGAGCCGGCTGGCGCCGTCGAGTGATGGGACCCGGGTTCGGTGGTCGGGTCCCGACGGGCTGGCGGAGGGCACCACGGCCGGCATCGACGTGGACGGCGCGCTGCTGGTTCGCACCGCGCATGGAATCGAGCGTCTGAGTGGCGGCGAAGTACGCCACCTCCGACGAGGCTAGCTGATGGAGTCAGCAGGCGAAGCCCAATCTGACATGGACGTTGGCGAATACTGCCGGGAGATCGAGGCTTATCTCTGCCGACAGAACGGCGGACACCTCATCCGTATCGTTGGCCCGGCCTTCGAGCGGGTCAGCCGGTGGGCCGCTGATGGCGTGCCGTTCGGGGTGGTTACCGAAGGCATCGACCGCAAGCTGACACGAAAGCGGGCGGTCGGTGGTCGTCCCAGACCGGTGCGGATCGAGCACTGCGAGGCGGACGTGCTCGCTGCCTTCGATGAATGGCGGCGGGCGGTGGGCGTTTCCACCGCGGCGCCCGCGGCAGCGCAGGAGACCGCCGATGACGAGCCGGCGCCGTCGTCGTCCCGACGCCGAAGTTTGCCCCGTCACCTCGAGCGGGCGCAGGTGCGGCTGACCAATCTGCTGGCGAAACCGGAGGCGTGGGCCGGGCTGCATGACGCATTCGGCGCGGCGCTGCGGGAGCTCGACGGCCTGGGCGAGGTTGGCGCCACCCGAGGCGCTCGACGTGAGGGCGTCGCCGCCCGCCTGTCGGAGATTGACGGAGCGCTGCTGGCCGCGTCCCGCGCCGCGGCGGGGGAACTCGTGCCAGCCCTGACCGAAGACGCGGAGCGTGAGCTTCGAGGCTTTCGCTCCAGAATGTCCGCCGCCGACTACGCCAACGCGGTCGACGCCGCCGTTGCGCGCCTGTTGCGGCGACGTCTCAACCTGCCCAGCATCGTCTTCGAACCGTGACCGACACGTCGTTTCCGGATCTCATCGAGCTCGATGTCGAGCGTCCCGCGGTTGGCGGCCGGATGATCGCCCGCCATGACGGACGGGTGGTCCTGGTGTCCGGCGCCATTCCTGGCGAGCGTGTCCGGGCGCGGGTCGAACGGCAGCGACCGTCGCTGCTGCTGGCACGGACCGTCGAGGTGCTCGACTCCAGCGCCGACCGTCGCTCGGTGCCCGGCGACGCGCTGTGTGGTGGACGCGACTTCGCCCACATCGACTACCAGCGGCAGCGGACGCTCAAGGGCGAGATCGTGGCCGACGCGTTTCGTCGGATCGGTCGGATCCCGCTGGACGATGGTGGTCCCGTCGTGGTCGGGTCACCTGAACGCGGGTATCGCGTGCGAGCCCGGCTCCACGTCCAGGCGGGGCGTGTCGGGTTCCTGCGGTCGGGCACCCATCAACTGTGTGCCGCGGACGAGACGGCCCAGTTGCTCCCGGCCACCGAACGGGTGCTGGGCGCGCTCGAGGCGAGCTCGTCGCGGTTGCAACGCGCCCGGGTCGAGTCGCTCGAACTGGCCGAGGATCTCGTCGGGGGGCAGCGGGTCATCCACCTGCAGGTCGAGGGTGACCCGACGGTGGCCGAGACGACGCTGGCGCCGGTACTCGAGACGGCCGGCGTGAGTGGCTGGTCGCTCGCCTCGACGCAGGCGGGCGGTGCGCCACGGCTGCTGGCCGGTGACACCCGGGTGATCGATCCGCTGTCGTTGTTCCTCCCCGCTCCGGGCGCCGGCGTCCTCTCGCTCGGGCGCCATCCGACGGCGTTCTTTCAGGCCAACCGCTATCTGACGCCTGAGCTGGTAGCCACGGTCGACCGGCTGGTGACCGGCGATGCGGTCGTCGACCTCTACGCCGGGGTCGGCCTGTTTGCCGTGGCATTGGCGGCGGCCAGAGGCGGCGCCGTCACCGCGGTCGAGCAGGATCCGGTGGGGGCCGCCGACCTGCGGCGCAACGCCGAGCCGCTGGCGCCGGCCGTCGACGTGGCGGCCACGTCCGTCGAGGAGTACCTGGCCGGGGACGCGGACCTCTCGGGAGCCACCGTGCTCGTCGATCCGCCGCGGATCGGGTTGAGTACCGACGCCAGGCGCGCGCTGATCGACTACCGGCCGAGAGAACTGGTCTATGTGTCGTGCGATGTGGCGACCCAGGCGCGCGATCTGAGGACGTTCGTCGAGGCGGGCTATGGGCTGGAGGAGGTGGTGGCGCTCGACATGTTTCCCGGCACGGCCCATGTCGAGACTGTGGCGCGGCTCCGCGCGGCGTGAGTCAAACGTCTACATGCGCTCGGGGACTTCGCACCCCATCAGCCCCAGCGCTCGGGTCATCTGACGTTCGAAGTACAGCACCCCGGCGGCGCGCCACCGCCGCACGGTCTCACGCTCCTCCGCCCGCACCGGGCTGCTGTGATAGAAGGCGTTGAACCGTTGCGCCAGGCCGAAGGCGTATTTGGCCAGCACCGACAGCTCCAGCGTGCGGACCGCCTGTTCGGCCACCTCGTCGAGGCGAGCCGCCTCGAGCACCAGATCCCAGAGACCGTCGCCCTCCTCGCCGTCGAGCCCTTCGGGCGGCAACGCATCGAGTCCGCCGGCGATGGCGGCGCCATCGAGCGAGAGCTCGGCCTCCAGTTTCTGGAGGATCTTCCGGGCTCGCACGGTGGCGTACTGCAGGTAGGGGCCGGTTTCCCCCTCGAAGCTCAGGGCTTCGTCGATGTCGAACGCGATGACCTTGCCGCGTGAGAACTTGACCATGAAGTAGCGGATGGCGGCGGTGGCGATGATCGTGGCGATGCGGCGTCGGTCCTCGGCGGCGAGGTCCTCGTGGCGGGTGGAGACCTCCGCCTCGGCCCGGTCCCTGACCTGATCGAGCAGGTCGTCGGCCTTGACCCCCAGGCCTTTCCGTCCCGAGACCTCCACGAACGGTCGACCGTCATCCTCCGTGTCGTAGCCCAGGGCCTTGGCGGTGGCCTTCGAGAGCGCGACCATCTCGTAGGAGAAATGGACGGAGCGTTCCGCTTCATCCGGGTGGTCGAGGGCGGTCAGCGCCTGCACCAGCAGCTGCTGCAGATAGCTTTGCCGGGTATCGATGACGTTGTAGACCGCACCGGCCTGCCCGAATGCCGGGACCGGTCTCGGCGCGCCGTCGGTGGACGACTCGCCACTGGTCGTGGCCCAGAGCGGCCGGCCGGACTCCTGGTGACCGAACCAGCGATAGTTGAAATCGCGGCCCAGCA
>MDTE01146670.1_pt1 | contig 13081 bp, 7 predicted proteins | sample 811231 | NCBI WGS metagenome assembly MDTE01 (sample SAMN05326651, study PRJNA326480) | marine metagenome | isolation source: seawater | place: Indian Ocean: Red Sea | collected 2010
CGGCCCAGGTCGGCACCGAGCTCTGTGGTGTGATCTACATCTTGGACGAACCAAGCATCGGTCTGCACCAGCGGGACAACCTGCGCCTGTTGGACACTCTCAAGCACCTCCGGGACATCGGCAACTCGGTCGTCGTCGTCGAGCACGACCAAGAGACCATCGAGAACGCCGACCACGTGGTCGACTTTGGTCCGGGAGCAGGACGAAACGGCGGGGAGATCATCTTTCAGGGGAGCCCCGCACGGCTGCTCAAGGACAAGACATCACTCACAGGCGCATACCTGTCGGGGCGCAAGGTCATCGAGACCCCCGCCGAGCGACGCACCACCGAGCGGGGCCACCTGGAGGTCCTGGGCTGCAAGCAAAACAACCTCAAGGACATCGACGTACGGATTCCCGTGGGCTGCTTGGTGGCCATCACGGGTGTTTCTGGCGCGGGCAAGTCCTCTCTGCTCAACGCCACCCTGTCGCCGGCCCTCGCCAACCACTTTCACAACGCGAGCAGGGCGGTTGGGCTCCATCGAGAGATCCTTGGCCTGGAGCACTTCGACAAGGTCATCGACATCAACCAGAGCCCGATCGGACGCACTCCCCGCTCCAATCCGGCGACCTACACCAAGGCCTTCGATCCCATTCGAGACCTCTTCGCCCAGGCCCGTGAGTCACAGGTGGCTGGCTACACCAAGGGCCGCTTCTCGTTCAACGTCAAAGGTGGCCGCTGCGAAGCCTGCAAGGGCGACGGCGTCCTCCGGATCGAGATGCACTTCCTCGCCGACGTCTTCGTACCGTGCGAAGTCTGCAAGCGCCAGCGCTTCAATGAGGCGACGCTGCGGGTCAAGCATCGCGGCAAGAACATCGCCCAGGTGCTGGAGATGTCCTGCAGCGAAGCGCTCGAGCACTTCTCCAATCACCGGCGAATCAGCCGGATCCTGCAGACCCTAGTGGACGTGGGCCTTGGCTACCTACAGCTCGGTCAGTCCTCCACGACCCTGTCCGGCGGAGAAGCACAGCGGATCAAGCTGTCGAGAGAGCTGGCGCGAGTGGGTACCGGTCGCACCTTGTACCTCCTGGATGAGCCAACGACAGGGCTGCACTTCGATGACATCGCAAAGCTGCTCGTGGTTCTGGACCGCTTGGTAAGTGCCGGGAACACGGTGGTCGTCATCGAGCACAACCTCGATGTCATACGCACTGCCGACTGGGTCATCGACCTAGGCCCTGAGGGTGGAGAGGCCGGGGGTCGCATCATCGCCGCAGGGACACCCGAGACGGTGGCAGAGGAACAAGCATCCCACACCGGGCGTTTCCTGCGAGGTGTCTTGGAGAAGCCGAAAGCAGGCAGCTCGCTACAGACCATCTACGCGACAGCCAGGCAGGACGCTAGCCTCTGAGAGGGCTCCGATGCAGCCCACAGGCCGGTAGCGCTTCTATAAGCAAGGCTAGGGCGTGCTCAGGGACCCCGCGAGGCAGTCGAAGCGTCCCTGTACACCCCGAAGCTGAGGTTACCGAGGTGATCATCACCATCACGAGCGAAGACCTCGACTAGGTTCTCGCCATCCTCCAGCGTCACATTCAGACGGAAGGCCTGGCGGGGGGAGTTGGCGGCCACAGTCTCGTAGTGCACCTTGCGATTGTTCACAAAGACAAACAGATCCTTGATACCAAGGTCATCCACGACCTCTCCTTGCACCAGCAATTCTCCATCCACGACAACGGTCCCGCCGGGATTGGAGGTCAACGTGACCACCGGCGGGGAGTTGGACAGATGGATCGCAGGCGCTTCGGCAGCGCCGTCCTTACGCCCCGCGGGCGCGAGTGAGGCCACAGGCGCCCAGCCGCTACCGCCCCAGGGCAGCGCTACTCGCAGCCAGCTTCCCAACCGCCCGTCCACCGTGACAGGGCCATCCACCGTGGCCACGATGGGCATCTTGTCGGAGGCTCCCGCACGAAGGGAAACGTCAGCATCCTTCGGTTGCATGGTCCGCTGCAAGGACGCAGCCGGCTCGCCCACTTGGGCCACGGGCAGCTCCAACTCAACAGAGACAAACTCGTAGAACTTCTCATCTCCCACCATCAATTCGGCCTCGATGGACTCCAACGAGTCCACCGTGTCCGCGACTCGAAAGTGAAGCCGCTGATGGGTCTGCTCACCGGGCTCTAGACTGAAGTCGGCCGTTCCGTTCACAAGGAACAACGACTCCCCCGACTTGTTCTTCAGCTGGACGAACCCGTGCGCCTCGGCACCTTCCTCAGCCGATGGATCGCCAGTGCCAGCCGCTGGGGAGACGTCAGAGGAGCCATTCGGACTGCCCCTCTCTCGCAACCAGGAGTCGGATGTCGCGCCGCTGCCAATATTGCGAACGGTGACCAACAGATCGATCTCCTCCGCCGGCTGGAGCAAGCCATCCCCATTGCCCCGACTGGAGCCAGATCCGTCATCCACGATCTGCCACGAGAACGCGAAGCGAGGGTGTGGCACATCCTGAACCCGCAACAGTCCCTTGAAGGGCTCCAACTTCGGGCCCCCTTCAGAGAAGAAGTGCCAGGTGATCTCATAGGCCCGAGCACGCAACCATAGAGCCGGCTTGACCTCGACAGAGAACTCCTGGGTCTGCCCGGGTTCTACTCGCCCGAGGAAGTACTCCTTACCCCGAAAGAACTCACCCTCCGTCACAGCTCGAAGTCGCTGGATAGGTTGCTTGCCCTCGTTCGTCACACGGAGGACGACTGGAGTGGATGTGCCGGGGATCAGCAGACCATCCTCACTCTGCACCTCGACCTCCACCCGGGCAGTGGCGGCTGGTGGTGCGGCGCGGTCACCCGAGGAGCCCCGAAGCGACCAGTCCACCCCTAGCGAATCAAAGCGAGTCTCTAGCTCCTTCTCACGCTTGCCCAACTGGGCAGCGAGCACCTCCTGCGCGGGCTTCAACATCTCCGACCGCACGTGGGTCGGCCGAGCCAACAACAAGGCCTTAGCAGCCTGGACCTCGACATCATCCACATGGTCTGCGGCCGAGGCCTCCCGCTCGCGCCCCTTGTCTCCTTCGAAGCACTCAGGACAGGAGTAGACCGACCGCAGCATGTCGCCCGCTGCATCCGAGTTGCCACCCCACGCAAAGGACCGATCCAGGTCTTCCTCGCGAAGCTCGAAGTCCTGCCAGTACAGGTGGACCTCACGCTCCTCACCGGCCTCGCTCGGCTGGACGATGGCAGGACGAAGCTCGATGTCCGGCTGAATGCCGAGCCCCTGGATGGAGAGGTCCCCGGGGGTCAGATATTGAGCAATAGTCAGCTTCAATGCGCCATCGTGAAAGTCCCGGTCATACAGGTTCTGTACCGAGCCCTTGCCAAATGTACGGACACCCATGACCACTGCTCGGTCCTGATTGCGAAGCGCACCGGCAACGATCTCGGAGGCCGAAGCCGAGGACTGGTCTACGAGCACCACGACAGGAAGCTCCTCTTCGGTCCGGAATCGCGTCGCCCGCGTGATCTCCGGGTTGGCGCCACCCAGCCCCACCGTCGAGACCAACACCCCGCTCCGAATGAACTTGTCCGCCACCTCGATCGCCTGCTGCAGATAACCGCCGGGATTCTGCCTCAGGTCTAGGACCAAGCCTCGCAAAGAGCCTTGCTTGTCCTCCATCGCCTGAAGCTCCAGCGACTCGAGGGCGTCTTCGACCCGGTCATAGGTGGTCTGCGAGAAGTGGTACAGCTGCAAGAGACCAATGCCGTCACCTGCGTACGCCCACTCCACCGAAGGAACTTCGATTCGGGCCCGGACGATCGTCACCTCTCGGTCGGGGCTCTTCTCATCGGTCACCGTAATGGTGACCGCAGAGCCCTCTTCGCCCCTCAACCGGGACACGGCCTCCTGCAGCGACATGTTGACCGTGGACTCATTCTCGATCTTCGAGATGTGGTCGCCCGACTTCAGGCCGGCTCGCCAAGCCGGCGTGTCCTTCAGCGGATAGAGAATCGTCAGCCGCTTTTCGCGAATTCCGATGGTGATCCCCAGCCCCCCGAAGTGACCCTTGTTCTGGATCGACATCTCCTTGTAGGACTCGGGCGCGATAAAGACGCTGTGCGGGTCCAGCGTCTCCAACATGCCGTTCATGATGGCGTACTCGATAGGCGCTCGCTCAATCTCGGGCCCGAGATGGCGGTCCAGAAAACCCACCACATCAGCGATCACGCCGATCGCTGCTGAGAGGCTGTCGAGCTGAGGCAGCGGCAACACCGTGCTCTCGCTGCCAACCACGACCTGAATCGCTACACCCCGCTCCTCCATCTCGAACAAGAACTCGGGGACGAGCCTCGCCACCCTGTCCAATGCGGAGCCCAGGATCTCTTCCGGATCCACACGCGTCGGATCCACATACTCGTTGTTGACCTTCTGGGCCGCCAGCCGAAAGTAGCGGAGGTCGGGCAGCGAATACTCCTCACCCCCGAACGAGTTCCGCAGGAAATCGAGAGGGGTGACCGCGGCCAAGGGCGACTCGTCCGCCGGCGGGGAGGTCAACAGCAAAGAGCCGCCCAACACGACAGCACCGACCAGCAGAAGCAACTGAATGCGTCGCATCGCTTGTATCGCTCCTCCCGGGGCCACGGCCGACCCAGACCTGGTCAAGACCCCACCCCTACACACCGAACGCTCATCCCCCAAGGGTCCCATCCGGACTTCTTGTCCAATGATCTGAGAACTTGACCGAGAAACAACATCAACACTTGGGGCAACGAAAAATCCAGACCTGCATAGCTTTGCGCTTTCATCTTGGGTGCGGATCCTCTCCGCCGCAAGCCCACCCCCCTCAGAACACGCGTTGACAGAGCAACCACAAGGGGCCTAAAAATCGAACGACCCCTGCTACGGCACCTCGAGACGACCGGATGATTCTCAAGACGCGTTGTCCCAGCTGCGGGGCCATTTATCGCCTCCAGGAGCCCCTGCCCCCCGAGGGCAAGAAGTACCGCTGTACGTGCAAGACAATCATTACTCTCTTCTACCCCGAAGAGGTGAAGGAGCGTCTCCGCGCACGCGAGATGGAGTTGCAACCCGAGGATGGCGACACCCTAGAGGAAGGCCCACCCACTCAGCCTGTGTCGCCGCCCCCCACTGCGGTCTCCGAGCCCCGTGAGAAGGCCCTTCAGGACAGGAACAGCGAAGCTCAAACGGCGTCCGGGAGGCTCACCCCACCGCCGAAGATCCCGCCGATGCAGCGCCGACCCAGCCCAGGTTCGAGCAGTTCTTCGGCCGAGTCCAGCAGCGCGTTCGCCCCGCTGTATCAAGGCGCCCCAGGACAGCAGACACCGGACGGGGAGGAAGCAACCGAGATTGAGACAAAGGGGCCCTCGCGAACCGAAGGCCATCCCTCGCCCGCAGCGAAAGCGCCCCCAGACCTATTCACGCCACCGGACGAAGACGTCTCAGCCCCGGACGACGAAGACGGCACCGACACGGTGACCGCTCCCATACCTCGTCGCCCAGTCGTTGGTTCAGCTCGCAAGACGGGGGCTCAGGGCGGGGCCATGGCGCGGTGGCTCCGTCGCCTTGCCATCGCGGCCGCCATTGCCGGTCTGGCGGGTGTGGGCACCGTCGCAGGCGTCTACGCGTGGTTCGCTTACTTCCAGAGCAATGGAGAAGAGGGCGAGGGCCATCGCCGTGGCGTGGCTTCTGTAGACAGTCTCGCCGTCTACGAGCCCAGGACGGTGACCACGGTCCGCGATCCGTCGGGCCAGGTGATCGGCGAATTCTACGAAGAGCAGCGCTATGTCGTGCCGCTGGAGCAAATCCCCGAGGTGGTTCGAAACGCCTTTGTGGCGGCCGAGGACGCTGCCTTCTGGGATCACAAGGGTCTGGACTACCTGGGCATCGTCCGGGCCATGATCACCAACATCCGCGAGGGGCGGATGTCTCAGGGGGCGTCGACCATCACCCAACAGGTGGCCCGGTCGTTCCTGCTTACTCGAGAGAAGAAGCTCGCGCGCAAGATCAAAGAAGCCATCCTGGCGTCTCGCATCGAGACCAACTTCGACAAGAATCACATCCTGTATCTGTACCTGAACCAAATTTACTTGGGCCATGGTGCCTACGGAGTTCAGGCTGCGGCCCAGCTGTACTTTGGTAAAGACGTGTCCCAGCTGGACCTGGCCGAGGCGGCAATCATCGCTGGCCTTCCCCAGGCGCCCGCAAACTACTCGCCCAACCGCAACTTCAGAGCGGCCAAGGTGCGCCAGAAGTATGTCCTGGGTCAGATGGCAAAGCGCGAGTACATCACTCAGGAACAAGCTGAGGCCGCTGCTCAGCAGGAGCTCACGTTCGTTCGCAAGCGAAACCGCAATCTGGACATCGCGCCTTTCTATGTGGAGCACGTTCGCCGACACCTCATCAAGAAATATGGGCACGACGCGACCTACAACCAGGGCCTGCAAGTCACGATCCCCATCGACGTATCCCTCCAAAAGGTCGCAAACGAATCGGTATCCCAGGGAGTCCGCTTCACCGACAAGCGGGTGGGCTACAGAGGCCCCATCGAGCGCTACGGTGACGAGCTAAGCGCAAGACAAAAAGCTCTCGAAGCCATCGACAAAGAGAGGGCGGTAGAGCTGAGGCCGTACGACCCAGCATTCGACCTACCCGAAGGGCCCCTCGCTCGCGATCTCGTGCCCGCCTTTCAGAAGGACGAGATCACCCGGGGTGTCGTCGCAGAGGTGGGGCGGACCTGGGCCATCGTGGACGTGGGCTCTCTGCGCGGTCTGATCCCGGTCAGTGAGTTCACCTGGTGCCACAACATCAAGCCCGATGTGGACTTCCGCTATTTCAAGTGCCGACGGCTCGACGACATGGTGAAAGTGGGTGACCTGATCGCCGTTCGCGTCGTTGAGACTGAGCTAGAGGACTGGTCTCGAACTCTGCCCCGCAAGCACGACAGCACGAAGAAGTTCGTTCGACTCGCCATGGAGCAAGCCCCCGGACCGGAGGGAGCGCTGATGAGCTTGCGTGTGGCTGATGGAGCGGTTCTGTCCATGGTCGGGGGTTCCTCGTTCGAAGGCTCGGAGTTCAACCGAGCAATTCAGGCCAAGCGGCAGGTGGGATCGACGTTCAAGCCTCTTGTCTACGCAGCGGCGTTGGACCACGAGAAGAAACCCCACACGCCGTCCACAATCCTGGTGGACGCGCCAATCGTCGAGGAGCTCACCGGAAAGGAAGGCGAGCTGTGGAAGCCCGGAAACTCCGGTGGTGAATACCTGGGCGACACCACGTTCCGAAGGGGCCTCATTCTGTCGCGGAACATCGTGACCCTGAAGGTCCTGCGGGCCATCGGTGTGTCTTACACCCTCGACTACATGAAGCGATTTGGATTCGAGACAAAGCTCGAAGAGAACCTAGCCATGGGGCTAGGGGCATCGGCACTCACCATCCACGAGCTGTTGCGTGCCTACACCGTCTTCGCAACGTTGGGCGACCGGAGAGAACCCTTCTTCATCTCTGAGGTCCGCGATCGCCACGGCACCGTGCTGGAGCAGACCCTCGAAGGCGAACTCACGGCAGACGTCTTGAGCGAAGAGACCGCCTACGTGATGGTGGACCTCATGCGGTCGGTGGTGAAGAGCGGAACGGCGCGGCGAGCCCTGGAGCTAGGTCACGAGGTTGCAGGCAAGACGGGGACCACCAACGCGTTCCGAGACGCCTGGTTCGTTGGATATACCCCCGAGATCCTCACGACAGCCTGGGTAGGCTTCGATGACTTTCGACCGCTGGGCAAGGGCCAGTATGGAGGCGAGATCGCACTCCCCATCTGGATGCGGTACATGAAGGCGGCACTGGAGAAGTATCCCCCGTCGGAGTACAAGGAGCCCAAGGACATCGTAGTAGCCGACATCGATAGCCGAACCGGACTGCTCGCTCGCGAGGGAGAGCCTGCTGTGAAGGTCGTCTACAAGAAGGACACGGAACCCAAGACCTATGCGCCATCAGCCAACCAGGTGGACGCCGCTGACTTCCTCAGTGGCGAATACTGAGATGGACTCGCCTATGCAGCCCAAGCCCTTCTTCGCGAGCCTGGCGGCCGGGATGCTCCTGGCCGCGGCCGTGGTGCCCTTGGGCTGCCAGGACGAGCCCGCCGTGCCGGTGCTTCCCGCCGTGTGCGCGCCCGTGCTCGACGACCTGAGCCCCGACTCGGGTTCCGTGGAAGGCGGCACCCCAATCACTATCCACGGCTACTTCGTGACGAGCGAGGACTTCGAGCGAGACCTCATCGTTCGGGTCGGCGGTCAAGAGGCCGAGGTCACTCAGGTCAGTCGCAGCGAGGGTTGCGTGGCTTGTGACAGCTGCATCGCGGCCTACCAGGCCGAGTTTCGCGATGGTTCGAGCGGCGATCTGTCCTGCGAAGCTGGCGACCAAGTCGTCGGACCTACCAACGAGCCCGGCGTAGCCACCTGCCTCGAGTGGGTCTGTGACCGGGTGTGCCGTGGGCAGGACGGCTGGTGCGACCACCAGACCGGCACATGGTACGAGCCCGCTGCCTGCAACGAAGAAATCGTCTTCCTAACTCCTCCGGCAGACGCTCCTGGCGAAGCGGAAGTGGTGCTCCACAGCTCACGCGGTAGCGGCTTGGGCCTAGTCTTCCAATATGTGGAGGACGATGTCCTTCCTTGAGCTAAATCGGCTCAGATCTTGAACAGTCCAGCCAACTTCTCGCGGGCCTCCTCCACCTCGCTCGAGCCGCCGGACTGAGCGACCCCTTGGCGAAACTCAAAGGCATCACAGAAATTTCCGGCCGCACGGTCCCGCACCAACTCGGTCCCTACCTCGCGACACTCGTTGTGGGCCGTAGGCTCGTGAAAGCGACAGTTGAGGCAACAATGAAGGGGCGAGGAACAAGCAGAGCACTCGTGGGCCCGACCTACGCGCCGCTCGAACCGAACCTCGGCCTCGCACTGATGACAGTGATGCACGAACTGATGCTAGCAGTTAAGCTCCCCCGCCCAACCACCTGCGGCATATCGAACAAGAGGACCCCATGAAGAAGCTGGACAAGGAAGCCCTCGAGTACCATCGGCGCGGACGTCCCGGAAAGCTCGAAGTCCAACCCAGCAAGCCCGTGGGGACGCCCCGCGATCTGTCGCTGGCCTACAGCCCAGGGGTAGCCGCGCCCTGCCTGGAGATCGCCCGGGATGCGGACACAGTGTTCGAGTACACCGGTCGCGGAAACCTCGTTGCGGTGATTACCAACGGCACGGCAGTCCTGGGCCTCGGCAACATCGGTCCGCTGGCGGGCAAGCCCGTCATGGAGGGCAAGGGCGTGTTGTTCAAGCGCTTTGCCGACATCGATGTGTTCGACATCGAGCTGGACTGCGACTCCACAGACGAATTGATCGCCTCGGTGAAGTCGCTCGAGCCCACGTTCGGCGGCATCAACTTGGAGGACATCGCCGCGCCGGCGTGCTTCCGCATCGAGCGCGAGTTGCAGGAAGCGCTGGAAATTCCGGTGTTCCACGATGACCAACACGGCACCGCCATCATCGCCGGGGCAGCGCTCTACAACGCACTGGAGTTGGTGGGCAAGGACATCGCCGACATTCGCATCGCGATGAACGGAGCTGGCGCTGCAGGCATCGCGACGGCGGAACTGCTGCTGGCGCTGGGAGCCAAGCGCGAGAACATCCTGCTCTGCGACAGCAAGGGGGTTGTGTTCTCGGGGCGCAGCGAAGGGATGAACGAGTTCAAGGCGGACTTTGCCAACAACACAACGGCACGAACCCTGGCCGATGCCCTCGACGGGGCCGACGTGTTTATCGGCTGCTCGGTGGCGGGTGTGGTCACCCAGGACATGCTTCGTTCCATGGCCGACCGTCCCATCGTATTCGCGTTGGCCAATCCCGACCCCGAGATCCCCTATCCCGAAGCACTCGAGGCTCGACCCGACCTCATCATGGCCACGGGCCGATCCGACTACCCCAATCAGGTGAACAACGTTCTCGGCTTCCCGTTCATCTTCCGAGGTGCCCTCGACGTGCAGGCACGCAAGGTCAACAACGCCATGAAGATCGCCGCGGTGAAGGCGCTCGCTGCCCTGGCCCGCGAGGACGTGCCTGACAGCATCCGTCGGTCGTACGATCAACCCGACATGCGCTTTGGGCCCGACTACATCATCCCCAAGCCCTTCGATCGGCGAGTCTTACTGTGGGTCGCTCCAGCCGTTGCGCGAGCCGCGGTCGACAGCGGTGTGGCTCGCAAGCCCATCGAAGACTGGGACGCCTATCACGAGCGCCTGGAGCGCATGCTGGGCCGCACGCACCAGATCATGCGGCCCCTGATCAACCGGGCCAAGCTGAGCAAGAAGCGGATCGTGTTCCCCGAGGGCGCCCGGCCGAGAATCCTTCGAGCTGCGCGCAACCTGGCAGAAGAAGGAATCTGCACACCCATCCTGCTGGGAGACCCCCGCGAGATCGAGTACACGCTGCTCTCCAACTCCATCGAGCTGCCGGACGGCGTTGAGCTGGTCAATCCCGATGACTTCGGAGAGCGTGAAGGGTACCGGCAGGTGCTATGGGAGTTGCGCAAGCGCAAAGGCCTGACTCCTCGAGATGCCTCGGCTTGGCTCCGAAACCGGAACATCTTCGGGATGATGATGGTTCGGGCTGGCGACGCGGACGGTGTCGTCACCGGCTTGCACTACAACTACGCAGAAGCCATCCGGCCCGCTCTTCAGATCCTCGGGCCCAGGCCCCAGGTCAGCTGCGTCGCCGGTATCTACGTCATGGTATTGCAGGAGCGGCTGTTGTTCTTCGCCGACTGCACCGTCAACGTGCAGCCCACGTCTGAGCAGCTGGCGGAGATTGCCCTCAACACGGCGGCCGTAGCCCGCACATTTGATGTGGTGCCCAAGGTGGCGTTCCTCTCGTTCTCCAACTTTGGGTCGACGCGCAGCCCAGAGACCAACCGGGTGCGAGATGCAGTTCGGCTGCTGGGAGAGCGCGACGCCGACTTCGAGTACGACGGAGAGATGCAAGCTGACATCGCCTTCGACACCGCGCTTCGCGAAGACGTCTTCCCCTTTTGTGACCTCAAGGGCGAACCCAATGTGCTCGTGTTCCCCGACCTCACCTCCGCCAACATCGCCTACAAGCTGCTGACTCGCCTAGCGCGAGCCACGGCCATCGGCCCGCTCCTGGTGGGCATGAGCCACCCGGTCAACATCCTGCAGCTGGGCTCCGATGTGGGCACCATCGAGAACATCGCCACCATCACGGCGGTGGAGGCGGCCCTGGGGACCTACTGACCTGGCTCTAGGTCAGTCCGAGCCCAGCAGGGGTTCGGCCAGCCCCTCTACCCGAGCAAGCCCAGGGATGGCGTGTAGTTCTGAAGGCGCAATGCGCACCTTCAACGCCCGGCTGCCTCCGCCCACGACAATGACCTCTCGCTCAAAGACCCGCGCATCCACAAAGATGGGCAGCTCACTGGGAAGGCCAAAGGGACTCACGCCGCCAATGACCATACCGGTCAGGGCGCGCGTCTCGTCGGCGGTGGCAAAGGATGCCTTGGAGGTGCCCAGCACTCGTCGTATGGCGCGATTGGACAGCTTGCAGTCGGCGAGCACGAGGCAGAGGGCGTATCGCTCTCCCCCACGCTTCGCCTTCACCAGGATGGCGTTGCACGAGTCTGCCAGAGCGACTCCGTAGTGAGCGCAGAAGTTGGCTGTGTCCGCCAGGTCGGGATCACAGTCGAGCGATTCGTGAGCGACCTGCAGATCTGTCAGATGGCTCTCTACGCGGCCCTGAGCGCTCTCTGCGACCATGGAACAATTCTAGCGCACCGCCCAGGCAGAAGACGACCAGGCGAGGGAAGCACACATCGAGGTAGGCTGGTGGAATGATGGTGCCCGTCTCACAGGTTCGTCGTCGCCAAATCATGCGGACAGTGTTGTGGGGACTGATCCTGTTGACCATGCCTGGGCTTCTCCAAGCAGGAGAACTAGCCGTCGAGCCCAACCCCGACCCGGAATCCGAGGCCCTCGCCATCGAAGCCCACCAGATCCTGACGGACCACTGTGCCGAAGTGGAGGGCACCGACACCACCCTCGCTGCCCAGTCGGTCACCGTGGTCAGCGAAGTCTGGGCGCGGATCAGCGCTCAGCTCGAAAAGAGCGGCAAGGAGTATTTGCTCTACTGGCGGGGGGTTCTTGGCCAGTGCCTCAATCAGGATGAACGCGCACTCCAAGATCTGAGAGATTTCGTCTCGCAGCTTGAGGAGCAGGACTCGGACCTCTGGGCTTCGCTGGTTGTCGACGCCAACACCCGGGTCCGACGCCTGGAACAGGCGGCCAGCCAAACGGGCCCAAGGCCACAAACGGTCGTCGGCCTGGTACTCGGTGGGTCGTTGTCGGGAGTCGCCGTGGCCGCCGGCATCGGCTCTGGACTTCGCTGGCAGGAAGCGTTGGACATTGCGGCCGATCTTTACCCCCAACAGGTCAACTATGAGGACCACAGCTCAGATATCCGCACTGGGGACAGCCTGGCCCGAACCAGCCAGGCTCTCGCCGGCCTGGCTATCGGCTGTGGCGCTGGGGCTGCGGTGAGCTTTGTCATCGCCGCGCTCGCTCCAGGGTCCTCAGGGCAGACAGCGCTGATAGCCCCCGTGCTGGTCCCCACCCGAACCGGAGTTGTTGCCGTGTGGGAGGGACGCTGGTGAGGGTCCTCTTGACCGCCTGGTCGATGCTAGTCCTGCTCTTGTTCACGGGCTGCCAGTGGCTCAACCCGTCTCTCTTTGAATGCGAGATCGACGCTCACTGTGACACGGATGCCGGTTACCTGTGCTCCGATGGCTCGTGCCAATTGAGCTCAGAGGACCCCGATACAGACGGAGACGACGACACAGGCGACGACGACACAGACGACGACACAGGCGACGACGACAACGACGACGACGATGACGACGATGACGACGATGACGACGATGACGACGATGATGCCGGGGACGACGATGATGCCGGGGACGACGACGACACCGGGGACGACGATGATGCCGGGGACGACGATGACGCCGGGGACGACGACGACACCGGGGACGACGATGACG
>MDTE01048302.1_pt1 | contig 13080 bp, 13 predicted proteins | sample 811231 | NCBI WGS metagenome assembly MDTE01 (sample SAMN05326651, study PRJNA326480) | marine metagenome | isolation source: seawater | place: Indian Ocean: Red Sea | collected 2010
AAAAGTAAAGAAAGAAAATCCTGAACAACTTAAAGAATCTAAAGAGTATAAACTTAAAAACTTGAAAGACTTTTACGAAAAAGAGTTAATTTCTAAAGATTGTTTATTGTTCTATTCAGAGTCGTCGATGCCGTTGTTTGGATTGGGAATTTTGTATGTTCCATTTCTTAAATTACTTGCTTGTTTAGTTGCACTGACAGATTGAATTATCGTGAGAAGTGTTAATGCTCCAGGTATCAATGCCCACCAACCAAAAAAGTAAAAAATAATGACAGTTAATATTCCAAATCCCCATGCAGAATTTGCCTTACTTTGTGCTGCTCTATCGAAATCTTTTGCTGTTGCTGTTCTTGCGTCTAAAGTCATAGTTCTAGATTACTAAGTTTTGTTAGTAAAAGTAAACAATAACGAACAATTTTTAAGTTGTCTGAACAATCAAAATGATTTTAGAACTAATGTACATACAAAGTTTGTACGAGAAGGGTGTTTTCTAATGGTAAAATTGATGAAAATGACTACTTTCAAACTCATTTCATACAAACTTCATACAAACTTCATACAAACTTTTCTGAAAGTACTGGTATTAAAGGGTTTCAGAGGGTGTATCTGATTGAGTGGGAGTAAAAATATCATGTGAAACCCCTACAAAAATCAGGATTATTTAACATCACAGTCAGTTCGAATCTGACAGACGGCTCCATATTCATTAAAAAAGAGATAATTAATTTTCATTCCTTAATAATTTTTCTACAAAGTTGGAATTTTTAAGATCACTTATATAAACATTTCTTTGAAATTTATTTTTAATATTCAAAATTATGTTTTCAGTCAATTCATAATTCTCAAAATACTCCAAAAGGTGAGGTTCAAGGCTGCCACTCGAAATAAATCTAAGTAAATTTTCATTAACAATTTGACAGTCAAAAGAAAGTTGATTCGCGACTTGAGGATTATTGCAAGCTTTTAAAAAAGATTCTGCATCGGTTGATCGATAAATTATGTCTGCAGCATATGGCGAATTTAGTTCTCCAGTAAAAATAGGTGTATTAATATTTACATCATTCCATCCGGTTAAACCAGCTCCTGACCAATACCTCCATGAAGGGAATTCAAATCTATCCAAAAGAATAAAATTTGTTTCTAGAAGTGATTTAGCAAGATCATTTGAAGCATTAGAGTTAATGTTTAGTAGGGCAATAATATAATCACTTGAATAATTAATTGGAACGTTTACTGAATTTGCCCAAAAATCAGAATCTTCCCTGAAGACTAAATATCTTCTAATACCAATTTCAAAAAAGTCAAAGTTTCTAAGAATTTCAACACTTTGATGATCATTGGTATCAAAAAGGAGCAGCCTTTCAAGAAGAGAAATTTGCAAATTAAAATTCTCGAGATGCTCGTCATTTAAAAAATTTTTTAAATTTGTAAGCAAATTGTAGTATCTAGAAATATGAAGAAGAAAGATTTGGGATTGTCTATTAAATGAATATCTTTTAGAAAATAAAAAGTTTATATCTGAGAAACTCATGTAAAAATCTAAAGACTCATTCAGAATTTTAGTTTCCAAGTCATTTAAATTTTCTTTTAAAAGCAAAGCATCTAAAAGATACTTTTGACCCCAAACAATTCTTCCTTCAGAGTTATCCTGAAATGCATATAGATAATTAAAGTTGTTAATTGAAGTAGAATTTCCAAAGTTAAATTCACTATCTGAAATATCTTTCGGGCCTTCAATTAATACAAACTCCTTGCTAAAAACTAATCCTTTTCTATCATAGATGGTTCCATCCTCTTGGTGTAAATTTTGAGTAGGGTATTTTCTTACCAGCTCAAGGAATAACTTATTTTCAGAAAAATCTATTGAATTGATATCGTAGAGATTGGTAAATTCGGTAACTTTCAAATTAATAAAATTTCCGTTACCAAAAAACCTGTAGCATTCTTGATTGGAGCACATGATAAAACTATCATTTAGTTCTTCTTGCTTAAAAATGCTCTCAAATGAGCTTGTAATGAATAAATTTTTAGTAGTTAAATTGAACCCTTCAGAGACTATGCTTAATTCTAATCCTACATATTCTGTTTGAAGTTTTTGGCCGCTTGCAACATTTTCTTCAGAGTTATACCAAAAAATAAAATGAGATCCTTGAAATTCAATAATGTCTACAAGGATTTTATTATTAAGAGTCATAATAAAATCAGGTCCTAAATATAAAGAGTTATCTTTGATATAAAGATCATTGCTTAGGATATAACCGGCGTAATTTGATTGAATTTGATCAGACTGGTTTTTTCCTTCGCCCCCCCCGCAAGATGTTATCAACACTAAAAATAAAAAATAAATACAAAAGTTATTCATTACTTAACTAAACATACACTATTTTTTTGATCAATTTGGTTACGAATCTTCAAAAAATATAATTTGACTTTGTAACTTATTAAACTAACTTAGTTAATATGAATCAAAATCAGCTAAAAATAAGAGAAAAAGGGCAAAACTCTTTAACTAAGTTTCAACTAAATAATTTTAAAGCTGCTGAAACTCCTATTAAACATTGGTATCTTACAAGTGGTACTCTTGGATGGGAGTAAAGTGAATAAAAAAGGTATTGTTGTTGGCGTCACTGGGGGCAATGGATTCATTGGAAAAAAGATTATTGATAGGCTCTCTGATGAGGGGATAAAGGTAATTTCTCTACAAAAAATAAATACTAGTTTTGCTAAGTGTGAAACTAGATTTTTTGATTTGAGCAGATTGGACACAATTAATAAAGAATTGTTGAATGACATTAACGTTGTTGTACATACAGCTGCGCTTGTTCATAAAAACAAGTCAAAAAAAGGCCTATATAAATTAATGAATACGGATGCAACTGCAAAACTATATGATTTATCAGTTGCTTTAGAAATCAATAAATTTATTTTTCTTAGCACAGTCGGTGTTTATGGTAAAACTAGTTATACGTCTCCAATTGATATTGAATTTCCTACCTCACCAGATACTGAATATGGATATAGCAAGCTTCAGTCTGAAAATTATTTACTAAATAATATTAACAAAAATAAAGGAACAAAAATTTCTATTCTAAGGATTCCCCTTGTCACTGGAAAAAATGCTCCTGGGAATTACGGATTGCTTGAAAAATTTTCTAAAATAATTTTGCCATTACCATTTGGTTGCGCAAATAACAAAAGGACGGTTATTTCTGTAGAAATGTTAGTTGATATTGTTATTCAGGCCTGCAAAGACATTGAGCTTCATCAAGGTCTTAATCTAATCGGGGACAATAAACCTTTATCAACAAAAGATTTAATAATTAATCTAAGAGAGGATAAAGGGCTTAAACCTAACTTTATTTCTGTACCAAAATCTCTAATGAAGTTTTGTTTATTAATAATTGGAAAAAGGAAGGTTTACGAACAACTTTTTGAAGACTTAATTTTTATTGATTCCATAAAAAGGAATAAAAATTAATTAGGAATCTTGTATTTAGGCTTTACTAATTATGCGCACTGTTTTACTTAAGTAAGTTTGATAACCTTTCTGGAGGTTTTGGCGCATTTCTCAATAGTTTCCAAGCTATATTGGAAGATGGAAACAATATAGCCCAAGCTGTTATTAAAATAGATAGGAAATATAATGATAATCCTCTGTTTTTTATAAACCACTCTTCAAGCTGACCTTTGTATGGGGCAATTACATTCTCGTAAAAATCTACTGGAACGTTGTTTCCATCCATCAATTCTTCTTCATCTCTAAAGATTATTGAACCGATTCCTGAAAGGCCAGGACGGACCTTTTTAATGGCTTCTTGGGTAGAAGTGCTGTATAAAGAAAAGGCTTCCGATGTAAGAGGCCTAGGACCAATAATACTCATGTCACCCTTAAAAATATTTATTAATTGAGGAAGCTCATTAATTTTTGATTTACGTAAAATTTTTCCAACGGGCAAAACTCTCGGATCGTTTTTTACTGTGATCGTGCCTGTCCCTGTGTGAGGACTATTTTTAAGCATAGTTGCAAATTTAAACAACATGAAACGCTTGTTGTCTTTACCAACACGTTCTTGTAGAAAAAAAATTTCACCTTCACCTGAAAACCTAAGTATTAATATTAAGATGATAAAGAGAGGTAATAGCGCTAACAATGCTAATCCAGAAAAAAGAATATCAAAAAAACGCTCCATCTTTACATTCTTTCATCTAGATATTTACCCGTTTCTTTATGAGTAAAATCAGGAAGTAAATTAAAAAATAAATCAATGATATCTTGTCTTGTCCAATCTTCTTTTTCTCTCAGTGTTTTAACTTCATAAATAAAATCATCTAACCTAGATGCATCAAATTCTGGTTCATTCATTATTACTCCAATAGAGTCAAAACGATTCATATCAAGATTTTCATTATTTGTAAAAAACTCTTCAAAATCTTTCTCCCCTGTTGTATCACTTTTAAAGAAATAGCATGGCCATTGTTTTTTTGCTATTAACTTTTCAGCGCTATCTCGCGCTTCATTTTCTGATTTACATTCGAAAGGCTCAAAACCTTTATCATGAAGATAATTTAGTGCAATTTCTGAAAATCTAATAAGTTTTAACTCCTCTCTAAGTTTAGGAAAAAATATATCTCTATTTTGTCCAAGTAAACCAGACAGCAAACAAAGTTCTCCTGATTCTTTTGGCGTAACAAAGTAACGTCTAACATCATTAGGTGCTGAAAAAGGCTGTTTCTTTGCAAATCTCTGATTAAAGCCATGAAGCAAGGAACCATCTGAAAATGCTACATTAGCGAACCTTGCCATAGATACTTCTTGATTTAAACTTTCACGCATCAAGAACATCTCCATAATGCGTTTACTTGCTCCCATCATGTTAACTGGATTTGCAGCTTTATCTGAAGAGACACAAAAATATTTTTTTGCATCCATATTTTTAGCCATGTTAAGAGTATCTAAAGTATTGAAAATATTAACCATTATCATGCGCATTAATGTATAAGGATCTGATTCACTTCTCACATGTTTAAGAGCTGATAAATTAAAAATATAGTCGTATGAATTTTGATTAGAGATAAATGCTTTAAATTCATCGCTACCGCAATCAATAGCAAAGGTTTTAAAATCTTTAGTGCCATAGCCTAAAGTACTTCTTATATCTCTAACTAGCTCCGCCATGTTATTTTCACTAACATCAACAACATGGAGAGATTTAGGTTCTCTTTTAAAAATTTCTTTTGTTACAGCTTGACCAATCGTTCCTGCGCCTCCAATCACTAGAAAATTTGAATCAGATACCGTTTCATTCAATTTATCTGAGTATGTATTAATATCTTTTGAGAAAATTTCTTTGTTTCTACCTATCAAATTTAAAATTGTCATAATATTCCTATGATTTATTATTTTACATTTCCTTAATTTAAATCTCTTGAAATTTTGGTACCTTTGATGCACCAATTCATTCAGGCCAATCCTTAAGAATGATAACTTTTCATTGAAGGCGACTTAAGAGTGATAAGTGTATATAGTTGTTGTTAAATATTAAATAAATTTTTGGGAGAAATTATGGAAGAGTTAGCGATGCAAAGCGGTATGGTGGAATTAGGGATATGGGAAGTTTTTGTACAATCAAGAATATCAATTTCAATTATATTTTTAGCAAATGTTATTTCTGTCTTGATTGCAATTGGGCTCTCTAGAGTATTAATACAACAAGGAGCTAACTTTTTTTTAAAACTTATCTTTACAGTATTTACTTTTGCAGTTTTTCTTAATGCTTTTAATAATGGTGAATGGGTTAATCTCTATATGGAAGGAACTGCTTCATCCTTAGCTAACTTAGATATAGTAAATGGCTCGATTGATATTAGTGCTACCTCTAAAGACTTTATTGATTCTGTTGAATCAAAAGGAAATATTATTGGAAAGATTGGCATGTTTGTTTTTTTTGTTAGCGGACTATTAATTGCAGTTATTCCATTGTGGATTAACACAAATACCAAAAAAGAACATTCAGAGTGACAAACATCGTTGAGCCTGGCACAGAGCTCGAAGATAATCCCTACAAAAAAATATTATTGGGAAAAAATTAAATTACTGTTAATTTTATAAGCAAGGAATACAAAAAATAAACTTTATAAGTGTTTATCAAAAAATTTCATCATAACTTTTAAAGCTGGTATTCCATCCTTTTTGAAATCATTGCCCGCATAGATTGTTTTACCAGAATCCAGATAAGCATGATTTCTGTTCAAATGTTCCCAGTATTCAAATTCTTGGTTTTTATCTTTTAAAGCATTTGCGTATTGTTTGATCATTTTTACAGGAGAAATTCTGTCTTTAGTAGCTGAAGTTAAAAGTTGAGGAGGCAATTTTCGCTGAGAGACGTCTGGAATATTATAAATTGGTGAAATAGCTTTATAAATTTCAGGATGGTCAACAGGGTTAAATTTTTTTCCCAATACACCTCTAGGTTTGGAAAAAGCAAGCCACCAAAAAATATTCTTATAAGTTTCGGCGCCCCGAAGAGCAAATTTGTAAAAATTATATCCTCCGTAACTTAAGACAGAAGCTTTAACACTTAATAGATTTTCTTCTGAGATTTCATTCAAAGATTTATGAGGGGGGAGGTATGTTGGTTCAAATGCAAAGGTATTTTCAAAATCTTCTTTTTTTCCAATTTTGTAACCTAAATTTGTGATCATGGAACAGATATAGGCACCGGCACTATCTCCTGTAATACCAATTTTTTCTTTGTCGCCGTTGTACTTACAAATATTTTCCTTTATCCATAAGATACTACCAAAAGCATCACCAATTAAATCATTGAACATAACAGTGTTATTTTGATCCCTTAATAATCTGTAATTTACATTACAGACAACATAGTCATGATTAGAAGCTATGTATTGAGCCATATTATTCAGAATTTCTTTCCTTCTGATTAAAAATCCTCCGCCATGGAACATAACAATAACAGGACAATGTTTAGAAACATTTTTTGGTGAATATATGTCCATTGTTAAATCGAAGTTTTGGGGCGAAGACCAAATTAAATCTTTCGTTAAACTGTATTTTCCAGGATTATTTATTTTTTGGTCTTGAGAGTATTTCTTTGAATACATAGTAGATAGTTTGTAGTTTATCGAATTAGAATGTCAATGAGTTAAGGCCGTGAGACATCCTATCAATGTAAAGAATAAAAAAATAGGCTTAGTAATAATAAGAATAAAACTTTATGAATAATCCTAAGAAATTAGTACCTGAAGGAAGGCTTCAGAGAAAAGCTTTAGATCCTGAATTTTATATTTCAAAATTTCGTCAAGTCCTCATGAGGCATGGATTGACGATGAGCACTATCTTGTTTATATGTATTCTTACACCTTACATCCCCACAGCCTTAATTCATTCGATCGCAGATCTATTTGTTAATTCAAATAAATATTTTTTGTTGAGTCTAAGCGCAGCCATTATGATGTTTTTATTTCTATGGTTTACTCGTAAGGAGCTCAATTTTAGACAGCTTATTTGGATTATTTATTTATTATTAATTTCAATTATTGAAGAAATATCTTTTCGACTTTCTATTCCAATTATTGGAGTTAATTTTATGGGTGATAATTTTTTTTTGGTTAGCTGTATTCATAAGTAACTTTTGTTTTGCGGCAATTCACTATTTCACACTGAGATGGAAGCTATCAGCTTGCGTTTTAGCATTTTTGGGAGGGATGGGTTTTAGCAGATTGTTTCAAATCACTGAAGATTTAACTTTGGTTATTATTCTTCATTGGCTTTTAACTTTTTTTAATACTCCAACAGCTCCAAAAAATAATCATCTTATTCAGAAGAATTAACTTTACCTTTTATGAAAAAGGATAAACCGATTAAAATCGCAGCTAAAATTAAGTAGTAATAAATTAGTTCTGAAAAAATTGGAGTCATACTACTCAATCCTGATTCCGTTGCCTCCCCACCAAATAATCCTGCTAATACTCCACCTAGAGAAGAGGCTAAAAACCATAGACCCATCATTTGCCCAAGATATTTTTTTGGCGAATATCTAGAAAAAGCAGAAAGTCCAACTGGAGATAATGCCAATTCCCCGAAAGTGTGTAATAAATAAGTTACTAGTAACCACTGAACTCCAACAGGAGCAGAGACCATTGCGTAGTCAACTGCATATAACATAACTATAAAACCCAAGCCCATGAAAATTAGTCCAATTGCAAATTTGATCGGAGTGTTCGGATTAAGATTCCTTTTGCCAAGAAATATCCAGAGATAAGCAAAGAAGGGAGCAAACATTACTACAAAAAGTGGATTTAAAAATTGAGTCCAACTGACAGGGGCTTGAAAGGAACCGAAGCTAAGGTCTACATAATCTCTGGTAAAAATTGATAGAGATCCGGCTGATTGATCGAATCCTGACCAAAAAGCTGCTGCACCTATGAATAACAGAAGAAGCATCAAGACATTTTTCTTTTCAAAACTTGTTAAACCGGCGAAAAAAAATAAATAACCAAAGTAAACAAAAGAAACTGCAACTAGAAAATCTCTGAAACGTTCAGCAAAAAAAACTGGATCAATGCTCCATAATCCTAAAATACCTGTTATTACAATTAAAGAGAAAAATACTATTGAAATGATTGTCCACATTTTTAATGAATTTCTTTTATCCTCAGACATGTCATTTGGGTATAAACCCGCATCTCCTAAATTACTCCTGAAATAAATAAACTGTAGGACGCCTAGTAACATACCTACGCCCGCTGCTCCAAATCCCCAGTGCCAACCTATGCGCTCTCCTAAATAACCACATATAGCAAACCCAAGCATACTTCCAATATTTATGGACATATAAAATACGGTAAAGCCAGAATCTCTGCGTTCATCTTGTGCCGAGTAAAGTTGTCCAACGATTGAAGAAATATTTGGCTTTAAAAGTCCTGTACCGATAGCTACAAAAGCTAAGCCAAGGATAAACGTTTGTTCTAAAGGAATCGCAAGAGTGAAGTGTCCAAGCATTATTATTAACGCGCCATAAAGCACAGTCTTTTGATAACCTAATAGATTATCTGCCAGCCAACCACCAGGTAGTGCTAAGAAATAAACCATTCCCGCATAAATTCCATAGATTGCATTGGCTTCAATATTTGACCAACCTAAGCCTGGATTTCCTGTTACACCTATTGTCATGTAAAGAACTAACAATCCACGCATGCCATAATAAGACATGCGCTCCCAAAGTTCGGTAAAAAATAAAGTTCTAAGTCCTAAAGGATGCCCAAAAAAACGATCTTGGGAAATGAAAAATTTCAAAAAGTTATATATCAAAGTCTTTAGAATTTTTTAACATGTGAGCGGGCCCATGATTGAGATTAATGGCTGCATTTTCTCCATAAAGCATTTCTTTATGGGCGCCAAAATTCTTTCGATCTTGAGCTAAAGGTGCTAGTTCCAAAGCTTTTTCCATTGCCATTGAGTACAATTCCTCAACTGGTCCAACTGATTGAATTATTCCAGCTTCAAGAGCCGCGGGACCTGTCCAACGCTTAGATAATTGCACTGTTTCAAAGAAAGAATTTGGAGGAATTTTATGATGAAATAAAGCCAATTCTGGTCTTGGAATCTTCATTCCTAGTTGTATTTCATTAGCACAAATAAAACCTCTGTCTTCTCTCATGATTCTAACGTCATGAGAAAGAGCTAACATAAATCCAGCTCCAAAAGCATGACCATTAATTGCGCATATGGTCGGAATAGGTAACGTAATCATTCGGCCTAATAGGTACATGAATTCTCCTGAGAATACCTCTCTATCTCCAGCTTCAGGATACTTTTCTGGAGCGTTGACCCAATTTAAATCTAATCCATTTGAAAAAAATTTAGGATCTGTTGCGCAAGTAATTAAAGCTCCAGGACCATCATCTTTTTCAATTTCGTCTATCGCATTAGCAAATTCCCTAACAAAAGTTGTGTTCCATCGGTTTTCACCAGCGTCCATCGTCAGGGTATATACAGAATCTTCCTTTTTTAGTTCGATCATAAACACTTAATATTAATCATTAATTACTATACACAAAAAAATATTTTAATGGGTAGCTGAATGTTTTAAGATGAACTATGTGAATGAGGGTTTTTAATTGTTACTGAATGAAGAAATAAAACTTGATTATTCAGACGTTCTGATTAGACCGAAAAGGTCAACTATGAGCTCGAGAGGAGAGGTTAAACTTGAGAGAACGCATAGGTTTCTTTGGAGTAAGAAGAAGTGGACTGGGATTCCAATTATGTCTGCAAATATGGACACCGTCGGAACTCCAGCAATGCATACGGTATTGTCAAAATACAAATTAATTACATGTCCAGCCCGACATTATTTAAAGGAAAATATTGATAAATTCAATAAAGGCGAAAATAACATTTGTTGGTTTGGCGGCATTGAAGATATCGCAAATCTAGCTAAAACCTCGACTGGATTTATAGGCCTAGATGTGGCTAATGGATATACGATTCGTTTTGTAGATGCAGTCAAAAAATTGAGAGATAAATGCCCCGACGCTACTATTGCTGCAGGCAATGTTGTGACTGCTGACATGACACAAGAACTTATCTTGGCTGGTGCAGATATTGTCAAGGTAGGCATTGGTCCTGGATCGGTTTGTACGACAAGAATAAAAACTGGAATCGGATATCCGCAACTCAGTGCGGTTATCGAGTGTGCTGATGCAGCCCATGGGCTTGGTGCTCACATCATTGCTGATGGCGGTTGTGTTAATTCTGGAGACATAGTCAAGGCATTTGCTGCGGGCGCAGATTTTGTAATGATAGGCGGCATGCTCGCTGGTCATGACGAATGTGAGGGCGAGGTAGAAAATGGAGTTATGAAATTTTATGGAATGGCCTCAGAATCTGCGATGGACAAACATAATAATCACAACGATTACCGAGGAGCGGAAGGCAAAACTGTGGAAGTAACTTATCGTGGGAAAGCCGATGATACTATTAAAGATATTTTAAGCGGTATCCGTTCGGCTTGTACTTATGTTGGAGCTAACCGTCTCAAAACTCTTTCAAAATGCACTACCTTTGTCAGAGTGAATAACACTCACAACACTATCTACGGAAACGAGTAAATAATCTTAAAATAGTCATTAGGGGATATATGTCGTTATGGAATGATTTGAGTTGGGTTGAATCCATAAGAACTCCATATTTGTCCTTTTTCTTTGAAACAATTACGCTGATGGGATATCCCACATTTCTAATTTTATTTATTTCTTTTGGTTATTTTTTTTGGTCGCCAAATAGATTTTCTCGAGTTGCATTAATACTTTTCATTTCTGCATTGATAAATAGTTTTTTGAAAGATTTATTTCAAGATCCCAGACCTTCTGAAGAATTAATGTTAGATGCCCAAATTGGATTATCTTATGGATGGCCAAGTGGGCACACTCAAATTGCGGTCACTCTATGGGGTTTTCTTGCCTACGAATTAAAAGATAAATGGTTTAGCATTTTTGCAAGTCTATTAATTGCTTTAATTGCATTCAGTAGGTTGTATTTAGGTGTGCATGACCTTGGAGACGTTTTTGCAGGATTGCTGATAGGTTTAATTATATTAGGCGCTTGGCATGTGGCGTTGAAATTGAATACAGATCAGAAATTGTCTTATAGAAATTCATTTCTGCTTTTATTTGGATTTCAAGCACTTATTTATCTTACCTATCCATCTCATCAAGACCACGAGCTGAGTATTTGGCTATTGGGAGTGATGACTGGTTGGTTACTGGGTTCCTCTCAAATTGAACTCCAGTTAAATAAAGTAAATAAGCTTTTGGTTTCTGGCTTTAGTGTTTTTATAGTTTTTTTTAGTATGATTTTCATTACTCGAATAGAAGACAGTATTTATATAGAGGGGCTATTAGGTTTTAGTTTTAGTTACGTTTTGGGCATCAGTTTTTCTCTAATAGTGACTTGGATTATCCCTCGCATCTGGAGATTACTTAACTTAGCTTCCTGAATAAGCAAAGAAAAACAACTTCTATTAGTTGAGAATCATTATCATTTAGACTATATTTTTGATCTTATGAAAAAGATACTAATTTTAATTCTTTTGTTTACTTACACTCTTAGCTTGGTTGCGAAGGAAGTAAATGTTTATACCTCGAGACACTATGACTCAGACGAACTTTTATATCAGGAGTTCACAGAAGAGACCGGTATTAAAGTTAACATAATTTCAGGCAAAGGCGGGGCGCTCCTTGAAAGATTAAAGTTTGAAGGTAAAAATTCACCGGCTGATATTTTCTTCACCGTTGATGCGGGTAACTTATGGAAGGTTCAAAAAGAGGGATTGTTTCAGCCAATAACGTCTCAACTAGCACTTTCTAAAGTTTCAAATAACTTAAAAGGACCTAATAATGAATGGACTGCAGTTGCAAAAAGATCGCGAGTGATTTTCTATAACCCTGAAAACGTAAGCGAAGATGAAATAAAAAATATATCTTACGAATCTCTTGCTGATAACAAATGGAAAGGAAGAATAGTAATCCGAAGTTCAAGTAATATGTATAATCAATCCTTGGTAGCTTCCTTAATCGATAGAAATGGAGAGCAAAATACTGAAAAATGGGCTAAATCTTTAGTGGAAAATTTTGCTCGCAAACCTCAAGGAAATGACAGGGCGCAAATTATGGCTATTGCCAATGGCGAAGCGGATTTAGCAATCGCGAATAGTTATTACATTGGAATTATGCTCTCTGGAGATGCAGGGGAAGAGCAGCTTAATGCTGCTAAAAAAGTGAAACTCGTCTTTCCGAATCAACTATCATCAGGCGCTCATATAAATATTAGTGGCGCAGGTATTCTTAAATATGCTCCAAATGTTGAAAACGCGAACTTATTCATAGAATTCCTTCTATCTGATCGAGTGCAAGAGAGCATGGTTAGGAAATCTTATGAATACCCAATAGCTAAAGTTCCCATCAGCGATGAGATGGCTAGTTTTGAAACTGATTTTAAAGAAGACAACGCCTCTGTAAAAAAGTTTGGAGAGTTAAACCCTGCTGCAATAAAATTAA
>MDTE01033376.1_pt1 | contig 13079 bp, 11 predicted proteins | sample 811231 | NCBI WGS metagenome assembly MDTE01 (sample SAMN05326651, study PRJNA326480) | marine metagenome | isolation source: seawater | place: Indian Ocean: Red Sea | collected 2010
TCTTTTAATATAATTTTTTCCAAATTAATCATCATTCTTCCTGTGTGCTCAGATTCGTTCACTGGATTCCTGGATCTAATTTGAAGATTGTATTTAGGTTTTTGTAGACCTAATTCCCTAAAAAAAATTTTATCTAGGTAATTAGTGTAGTGTTGTCCCGTATGAATTAAAAAAAAATCAATTTTATTTTTTTCAAAAATTTTTATTAGTGGATATGCTTTTATTATCTCAGGTCTTGTGGCTAAAATAAAACATACTTTCATAGACTTATATTTAAAAATTTATTAATCAATTTTCTTCAATTTTTTACAATACTATTTACTATAAATCTTTAGTATAAAGTAACAAGAAACTTTGCAAGAATAATATGGAATATTTAAAATCCAGAATAAATTTAATCAGTTTTCCTATCTACTTTCTTATTGGCTTTTTTTGCACTGTTTTATTTCTAGGTTTTGAAAATGTCTCTTTCACTAATGTCGATTGGATTTTTCATGGAAAAGATATGACGCATCATTATGTAGGATGGAGCTATTTTAAAAATGATGCTTGGAGATTCCCGCTTGGTCTTAATCCTCAATATGGATTAGAAAATGCAAGCTCTATCATTTATACAGATTCTATTCCTTTATTAGCTTTTCTTTTTAAAATTTTTAAATCTTATCTACCTAATAATTTTCAATATTTTTCGCTTTGGATCTTTTTATGTTTCTTTTTGCAAGGGCTTTTTTCATTTAAACTCATAAATTATTATACAAAGAATATAAATTATTCATTTATCACAAGTCTATTTTTTTTAATTGCCCCAGTATTTTTATTTAGAATATCATTTCATTTAGCTCTGGGTGCCCATTGGCTATTATTGGCTAGTTTTTATATACAAACTTTTCAATCTGAAAAAATAAGAAATTTGCTTTGGAATATATTGATACCTGTATCATTGTTAATTCATTTTTATTTAGCAGCATCCTGCATTATTATTTACGGAATTTTCTTAGTTAAAGAGTCGCTTGAAAATAAAAATTTAGTAAAAGTTTTAAAAAAATCACTGACATCAATTCTGATTATTTTGTTTGTAATGTATTTATCTGGATATTTTGTCTTACCTGCAGAACAAACTCTGGGTGTTGGATACGGCAATCTAAAATTAAATTTGTTAGGAATATTTGATCCTTATCAGCTAGGAACAGTTTTTGAATCTTGGTCATTATTTTTACCTGATTTACCAAGCAAAATAGGAGAGCATGAAGGTTTCAGCTACATAGGATTGGGTGGGATTTTATTAGTAATTTTTTCATTATATTTAATAATTATAGATTTGTTATTACAAAAAAAGTTATTAAAAAGAATTTTTACTCAAAAAAAAGTATATATATTTATTTTTTTAATTTTTTTTATTTTTTCTCTTTCCAATAAAATTGATATAGGTAATTACAATTTATTTAATGTCAAAATTAATGAATATATCTTTGGTTTATTTAGCATACTGAGGGCCTCAGGAAGATTATTCTGGCCCGCTTATTATTTAATTTTAATATTTTGTGTAGTTTTTTTATTCCGAAGTATTTCTCCCAAGAAGAGCTTTACTATTATCTTGTTTTTATTATTCATACAAATAATTGACACCTCTGCAGGTTTTAAACAATTATTATTCTCAAAAAAGTTTGAACCAAATTATTTAAATTTATCTGGCGATATATGGAGAAAAATTGCTGACGAGAAAAAAATTATAAGAACTACATATGTTAGAAATGCAACAGAAATTTTTTTACCCTTGTCATATTATCTGTCAGAAAACAATATTAAAACAGATATTTTTTGGCAAAGTAGATATGACAGAAAAAAAGCCGCTGAAAAAAGATATACTTTTTACAAAAATTTAGACAAAGGAATTATTGGTAATGATCCGTATATTATTGGAAAAAAAAATCATTTACTATACATAAAGGAAACTTTAGCTGAAAAGGATGTAGGATTTTTCTTTAGGAACAATTTTTGGATTGTTTTTCCTCAAAAAAAAGATGAAATGAATGAAAAAGATATCATCGAATATAAAAATATTGATTATCCTTTGATTAAATTAAATAATAAAATTATACCTACACAAAATAAGTATGATCAATATTTTGGAATAGGATGGACTCACAATTTTTCCAATCCAGGCTTTTGGAGTGAAGGTTATGTGTCTACTTTACTATTTAAAATCGAAGCAAACCAAAATGACAATTTCTTGCTAGAACTTGCAATTGAACCATCCAAGATAAATCTTAAAAAACTAAACTTTAATGTTTTTATTAATGGAACACTTTATAAAAAATACGATTCTGGCGAAAATTATGATTTTAGTAAACTGTTTATAAATTTAGAAAAAGATATCAATAATACCTATAAGATTGATTTTAAATTTTCTAATTTAGACTCTGCTTTAGATCTTTTAGAAAGCCCTGATGCTAGAAAGCTTGGGTTTCTTGTTAAAGAAATAAAAGTTAAAAAGAGATAATTACAAGTAGCTTTCAATTAAATCATGTAAGTTTTTTTTGGTAATACTTACTTTGAGCTCATCTTTTGCTAAACCAATGTTTGAGCATATTGTTTGGGTCTCGTCAGAATTAGTTACTTTATATGTTATTTTAAATTTTGTTTTTATTCTTTTCTCGAAAGCTTTTACAACTTCAAATACGGAATATTTAACACCCGAACCACAATTAACAATTATTCTTTTGTTATTTTTTAGATAATTAATTGTTTTAGCATGAATTTCACAAAGATCTTTAACGTGAATAAAATCTCTTTCCGGTGTTCCATCTCTTGTGTCATTATCTTTACCATTAATGTTAATTTTATATTTTTTTTTCTTTATTGAATAAAAAATAGTATCGAATAGGGAGTTTATCTTTTTTACAATTTTAAAATTATGAATTGAGCCAACAACATTAAAATATCTTAAAATTGCGTAATTATTTATTTTATCCTCAAGCTCATTGTTTATAATTTTTTCGCAAGCAAGTTTTGAAAGCCCATAATAATTAGCTGGATTACATTCGGTTGTTTCGTTAACTCTATTTTTTAAAACTTTTCCATAAACAGCCGCCGAAGATGCAAATATTAGATTAGTATTCGATTTTCTAAAACCATATTTCACCAAGTTTTTGGTTGCTGCTACATTGTTATTAAAAGCTCTTGCGATGTTTTTATTAAATTCTTTGACTCCTGAAAATCCAGCAAGATGTATAATCAAATCAAAATTATTATTTTTAAAAAATGATTTAACTTTACTTTCATCTGTTAAATCAATTTTAGAAAAATTTATCTTTCTTTTTACTCTAGTGTGAATAGATTTTGAAGTTAAAAAATTATCAATAACATAAATTTTAAAATTTTTTTTCAAAAAAAAACTTATTAGATTGTGACCAATGTAGCCAGCCCCTCCAGTTATTAGTAACTTATTTTTTTTCATAAAAAAATTTATATGATAAAAGGTAAACAGCAAAAAATAATAAAGAATAATATTTACAAAACATACCATTTTCCATCATAAAAATTGCCGGAATAGTTAATAAAAAATATGCAGAATTTATTATAATTGATACAGAATAATTGCTTTTAAATTTACTATTATTCTTAATTAAAAGATTCTTGTAAATTAACATATGCAAATGTTTTTCGTCTGGAAATAAAGGTGATTTTTTTTCTTTAATAATCTTTCTGAAAAATGAAAAAAAAACTTCAAAAAATAAGTAAAATAATAAAATACAAAAATAAAAAGGAGATATTGTTGGGTTTAATATGCTGGTTTTAATTATTGTTATAGCCACAAATGCACCTAAAAAATATGAACCACTATCTCCCAAAAAAACCTTTGCTCTTGGAAAATTATATATAAGAAATATTGTAATAATCAAAATTGAACAAAATATAAAAAAGGCGAAATTAAAATTTTCATTAAAAAAATTTACAAATAATAAATTTGTTAAAATTATTAGTATATGAATACTTAATAGCCCGTTATAACCATCAATTAGGTTGCTGCCATTAATTATAAATAAAAAACATAAACACATGAAGAATAGAGAAAAAATATCTATTTTCAAAAATTGATTTAAATATTTAATGCCGGTATTTTCAATTTGTAGATTGCTAGTTATAATCAATATAATTAGAAAAAAAATCATAACAATCAATCTGAATTTTGGTCTTATATTTAGTTTTAAATCATCGGAAAACCCCAGCAAAAAAAATAATGTACAAAATGACAAATACTCATTGTAAATAGCCTGATTGAACAGAAGTAAATAAAAATACAAAATTAAAAAAGAAAAATATAATCCTAGCCCTCCTGAAGTTGAAACTGGAAATTCATGAAAAGCTTGTGGTTTTTTAAACTGATTATCAACTAATAAATTTCGCTTAAATTTATTTATAATAACTAAAAAATATTTATAGAAGAATAAATTAAAAAAAACTAGCAGGGATATTAATATTAAATTATTTTGTTCCATATTTTTTCATTATATATGTAATAAAACTTGCTGCCAAAATTATTTGAATTGGCAAAATTATCAACTTATATCTGGGGAGAATAAAAAATATTGAAAATATAAAAATATTAGAAAACAAATATAATCCTAATAACTTACTTTTCATTTCTTTATCATTAAAAAAAACTAAAAGTCCTGGAAAAGATAATAATGATACTAGAAGAATTGGTATAAAATGAAAAATATTATAGTAGTTTGGATAACTTGAATTAAAATCAATAAAATAAAAAGAAATAATTTTTTTAAAAAATAGTTTAGTATACTTCAGTTTTTCTTCACTCAAATTATTAAGCGCTTCGTTCAAAAATATTTGATCTCTATTAACTTCATAGGTTTTATTTTTTTCTACATTTTTAATTTTGTCATGGAGCTTTTTAAATTTGTCATCATTTAAATTTTCATATCCTTCTGCAACTGATAACTGATTATTGCCCTTCCATAAATTATATCCTAAAGATTTCACAATAAAAAATTGATTAAATTGAATATAGTTTCTGATTACATACGGAGATATTATCAACAATACAATTATTACAATTTTAATTGAATCCGTTATTTTTATTTTTTTAAAAAAAATAATGTAGCATAAACATAGCAAAAAAATTAAAATAAATTCTCCTCTAGTTAAAATTAAAAAAGAAGAAGTTACTGAAAATAAAATAATATTTTTTAAATTTATTTCTTTTATTAAAAGAAGTAAAATTTTCAAAAAAAGTAAAGAGAGAATAATTTGTAAATTGATTGACGATATCTGCCCACAATAATAAATATTTAAGGGGATTAGTGAAAAGACAAAAGAATTAATTATAGACAATCCTTCTGTAAAAAAATTCTTATTTATTTGGTAAAATATATAAACGCAATATACGGACATTATTATTTGAATAAAAATTATTGTGTTTAATAATTTTGCCTGTTCAAATGATGTAACTATTTTTATAATGTAAAGAAAGAAAACATACATTGGCGGCATGTAAGCACTTGGCACTAATTGATCACCAAATTTATAAAAAGAATAAGTTTTATAGTTGATCAAATTTTCTAACAAAACCTGCCATTCATTCTCGATATAAGTATCGCTTAAAAATTGCGTAGATATTAATCTAACAAAAAAACTGAATAATATTAGAACTGACAATAAATAAGGTATTTTTATATATTTTTTTTTGTTCATTAATAGATAATCAAATTTGCATCTTAAATTTATTAGAAATTATAAATCAGTTCCTCTATTATTTTTTGTGTGTCGTATTGTTGTTTCCAATTTGGATAATGGTTTCTAAATTTTCTTGTATCTGACACATACCATATGTGATCTCCAGTCCTATTAGTTGTAGAATAAACTTTTTTTATTTTTATATTTGAAATTAATTCAACATAATTTAAAGCCTCAATAATAGAACAATTAGACTTTCTTCCTCCTCCTATATTATACACCTCTCCTATTCTTGGTTTTTTAAAGTAACTCCAGAAACATTCTACTAGATCTTGACTGTGTATATTGTCTCTAACTTGTTTTCCTTTATATCCAAAAATCGAGTACTTGTTTTTTTTAAGAGAAGATTTTACAAGATACGATAAGAAGCCATGCAACTTTGCACCTGAATGATTGGGACCAGTGATGCATCCAGCTCTAAAGCAAACTGTTTTTAGTCCTTCATTTTTACCATATTCTTGTACAATTAAATCTGCATAGGTTTTTGATGCTCCAAAAAAACTGTGAACGCAGCTATCTAAACTCATACTTTCATTTATTCCTTTAAAAAATTTATTTTTTTTATTAATTTCCCATCTAGTTTTAAGCTCTTGCAGTGGTAACAAATTTGGATTATCTCCATAAACTTTATTGGTAGACATAAATATAAACGGAGCTAGATAAGAATACTTTTTTGTTAAATCTAAAAGATTAAGTGTTCCAAGAGCGTTAATATTAAAATCTATAAATGGACTTTTTTTTGCCCAATCATGTGATGGTTGGGCTGCTGAATGGATTATTAGTTTGATTGAATTTTTATATTTCCTAAAAATTTTTTCTAGAGCAGAATAATTTCTTATATCTATGTTTTTATGAATATAATTTTTATGTTGTTTTATTAAAATATTTTTTATCCAATTAATGTCACCATCTTTTCCAAAAAATTTTGACCTAAAATTATTATCTATACCCACAACATCAAAACCTTTTGATGTAAAAAATTTTACAGATTCTGAACCAACTAATCCACAGGAGCCGGTTATTAAAACTACACTCATTTAATATATTTTTTTAAAATTTTTTTATTTTGGAGCATCCATTTGTACATATCCTGAACAATATGTAAAATTTTTTTTTTTGGATGCCATTTATATAAGCTTTTCACTTTAGAATTGTTCGTTACATAATATGGGATATCATATTCCGATGTGTGTTTTTTAGAACCTATTTTGATTTTGTTTTTAGTAATTTCCTGACAATATTTTGTTAAATTTTTTAGTACTAAAGCATTTTTTTTACCGCCGCCTGCATTTATAGTAAGATTGTTTGTTCTGTTAATTTTTTTTATTTGTAATTCTATCAACTTACAAACATCATCTATATGAATAACATCCCTTACTTGTAATCCTTTTCCTCCGAATCCGATATAATCTAGTTTTTTTTTAATAATGTGTCTCCATACCCATAGACTGACAAAGCCTTGGTCCTGTCTACCAAACTGCCAAGGTCCTGAAATAACTCCAAATCTATTGATTAAATATTTAATATCATAAAGAAAAGAAAATTCTTTAATTAGTTGTTCTGAGCTATATTTACAAAATCCATAAATCGATTTAGGTCCATTTGTTTCAAAGTTTTCATTTATCAATAATCTTTTACCCTGTAATTTTCTTAAATTTTTTATCGAGTAAACCCTGCTTGATGAAAGAAAAATTATATTTGTTTTGTCCCTAGCGCATTTTTTTAAAATATTAAAAGTTCCTAATAAATTTGTATAAAAAACTCTATCTATTTCATTTTTTGAAGCCTCGACGGCAGTCTCTGCACAGCAATCAATTATCAGATCATATTTTGGCAAATTTTTCAATTCCTTGTTTTTGTAAATATTGATTTTAAAATTTTTTATTTTATTTTTTTTTAATCTTTTAAGATTTAATAAAGATCCTTTTCGACTTAAATTATCTAGTGAATCAATTTTTGTACCTATCCTTTTTTTTTTAAAGTAAATTGCAAGATTTGAACCTACAAAACCACTTCCTCCTGTAATAAGTATTTTCATATTAGTAAAAATTATCTATTATCATTTAAAAATACTAATTAAAACTAATATTATGATACTTTCAATAATAATTCCGATTAGGAATGAAGAGTTAGTAATAAAAAAAATTGTTACTGAATTAAAAAATAAATTAAAACACATACCTAATGAAATTGTTTTAGTTAATGACTTTAGTACAGATAAAACAGTAACAGTTGCCCAAGAATTAATTAAAACAGAGACTCAAATTAGTCTTTACAACAATAAAAGAAAAGGATTGGGAGGTGCTATAACTGAAGGTATAAATGCAGCTAAGGGAGAAGCCATTTGTATTATGATGTCAGATCTATCAGATAGTATTCAAGATCTTGAAAATTATTACAAAATTATCTCAAGTGAAAATATAGACGCGGTATTTGGATCAAGATTTATTAAAGGATCAAAAGTTACTGACTACCCAAAAAAAAAATTAATATTGAACAGAATTTTTAATTTGATCACTAAATTATTGTTTGTGAGTAATTATAATGATTTTACAAATGCTTTTAAAATCTACAAAAAAAACGCTTTGTTAAAAACATTTCCTTTGGTATCAGAAAGTTTCAATATTTTTTTAGAACTACCTTTAAAAATAATATCTAGAAAAATGAAATATAAAATTATACCTATAGAATGGAATAATAGAAAAAAAGGTACATCAAAGTTTGATATAAAGGAATTAAGAGCAAAATATTTATTTACTCTTATCTATTGTTTGTTTGAAAAACTTCTATTAAAAAAGTAATGTGAATTAGTTTAAAGTATTATGTCTTTCTCAAAATATTACAAATTAAATGAAATAAAAAGTGATCCCTACCTACTAATAAATTTAATCTTCTGTTTTTTTCCTATAAGCTTTATTATTGGGAGCTTTATTGTTAATCTAAATATTATATTATTTTGTTGTTTCGGAATCTATTTACTAAAATCAAAAATATTAAAAACAAGATTAAATTTGCCAATAAAAATTATTTTTTTATTTTTTTTTATTATTTTTTTTTCATCTTGCCTAAATTTTTTTGAATCTCTTTATCTAAATGAATATGAAGAATATGATCTAGAAAAAATAATTAAATCTTTTCTATTTTTTAGATTTTTTTTATTTTTAATAATAATATACCTATTGAACTATTATGAAATTCTAGACTTTAAATATTTTTTTGTAGTTGCTGCCATTTCGCCTTTATTATTATCAATAGATATAATTTTTCAATATTTTATGGGTTTTGATTTCTTAGGATTTGAAAGGGTAGGTTTACACAACTCAGGATTTTTTGGAGATGAAAAAGTTGCAGGTGGGTATTTGCAAAGATTCTCTTTTTTTACAATTTTATTCTTCGCTCTTATCTTTGAAAACAAAGCTTATATGAAATTATTTTTATCCACTATTTTAATTTGCACAATTTTTACTGGAATAATTTTATCAGGAAATAAAATGCCCTTATTCTTATTTATATTAGGACTATTTTTTATTTTTTTAGTTAATATTAAAATGAGAAAAATAATAATATTAAACCTTCTCTTTATAGTTATTTTATTTAAAGTTATTACTGATTCTAATCAAGAAATGAAAGGTGCTTATCAATCATTTTTTATATCCGCTGATAATATTTTTAAAATTTTACCAAAAAATATCCAGCATTGGAATAGACAAGAGATTGAAAATGATGAAAATGGAAATTCTGCCTTACGAAATAAAACAAAATTTTTTACTATTAAATGGGAATCGGGTCACAGAAGATTGTTCTTAACTGCTGTAGATACTTGGAAATTTAATAAAATATTCGGAAATGGAATTAAATCTTTTAGAAAGGACTGTCACAAATTGGCTGAATCTGGCGTAAACCTTGAAGAAGATATCTATCCAGAGAGAAAAAATCGTTTATGCTCCAACCATCCTCACAATTATTATTTTCAGATTTTAACTTCTACGGGAATTATCGGTCTAATTATTATATTAATAATTGGTTCTTTATTTATTAATTTTTTAATTAAAAATACTTTCCTTATAAAAAATTATGAAGTAAAAAATTTTTTATTATTATCAGCTGTAGTATGTTTAATTTTAGAAACATTTCCTTTTAGGAGTACTGGGGGGATATTCACAACTAACAACGCATCTTACATCGCGCTAACTGCTGGAATTATATTAAGCTATAAAAATATTTTAAAAATTAAATAAATTTTTTTACTAAACTGCTAGGTAACAAAAGTGCAATTAAATATTTAATTTTTTTAAACGAAAGTGGCATTTCTTTTATTTTAATTTTTGCTGCTTGTAACTTATCTTCCAAAATTAAATTTGCGATTTCTAAATTATTAATAATTTTGTTTATATTTGAGAAATTTTTATTTTTTGAAATTACTGGATGATTTGCCATTGATCTCTGCCAGTTTTTAAACTCTTCAACTTGCATTGATTTTTTTAATAGGGATTCGTTTTTACTATGTATCCTATATGTTGCTATTGGTTTTCCAACACAATCAAATTTATATTTACAAGCCATTTTAATCATTAGATCAAAATCCCCCATGATGTGAAATGAATTATCAAAAGGTAGCTTATAAGCATCCAAAAAAATTTTTCTTACTACTAAAGTTAACAATGAAGTACAATAATTTTTTAGCAAATTATCAAGTATATATCCTCTCGGCTTATTCTTTTTTAAGAAAATTTTTTTGGTTTTTAACTTCTCATTAACGATGAAGTGGTTACCATAAACCACACCTACCTCTGGATCTTTAAATAGAGGTATTTGTAATTCCAATTTTTCTTTATCCCAAAAATCATCAACATCTAAAAAAGCTATAAATTCACCTTTGGATTTTTTAATTGCAAGATTTCTAGCTTCGTATAAAAAAGTATGTTTCGGTGCATAAAAATATTTTAATCTTTTGTCTTTATAGCTTTTAAATATATTTGCACTTTTATCGTTTGATTGATTATCCCAAAAAATTAATTCCCAATTTTTATAATTTTGCGATAGGATACTTTCTATACTCTGTTTTAGATAGAGTTCTCCATTGTAACAATTCATTATTATACTAACCAATGGAAAATTATTACTTGTATTGTCCATTATAAAACTTAATTGTTGATTTTAGTCCCCTATTAAAAAAAACTTTTGGACTCCATTTTATCATTGATCTAGCTTTTTTAATATTTGGATACAATCTTAAAATTTCGTCTTTTCTTAATTTGATTTTTCCAAATTGAGGTTTGCCTGCACCACAAATTTTATTTACTTTTTTAATTATCTTTTTAATTTTTTTTGGTTTTCCAGATCCAATATTTAATATTTGACCTCTCGATTTCTTGCTAACTAGAGATTTAAGTATTGCACTAACAACATCTTCTACATGCAAAAAATCCCTCCACTGATTGCCGTTTGAACAAGGGAACTTTTTATCCTTAATGCAGCCTCTTATAATAATTGGCAAAAACCGATTAATGTCTTGTTTGGGGCCGTAAACTAAATATAACCTTAAAACAGTCGCAGGGAATTTATTTTTTTTGTAAATATCAATTAAATAATTTGAAGAAAGTAATTTTGCTTTCCCATATACCGATTTTAATAGTCCTGGTTTACACCTTGTTTTTTCCGTTTGCGGTGATTTTGAATTTCCATATTCTACACTACTACCTATTTGAATAAATGAAGTTGGAGGATTCTTTAAAAAAATTTCTACTAAATTTTTACACCCAATAAAATGACTTTGAAAAGTCTTTTTTTTATTTGAATGATCTACATAACCACCTAAATTAACAACATAATCAAAATACTGATTTATATTTTTTTTTAAGATATGTTTTTTAGAAATATCACAAATTAAGTATTTTGTTTTTTTAAGATATCTTATACTTCTTGGTTTTCTGGACGAAATGCTCGTTACTACCCATCCTTTTTGAAGACATTTTTTTGCAAGATGGTACCCAATAAAACCTGTGCCTCCCACAATTAATATATTGATTTTTTTCTTCAAAATTTTATTTCTTTTTTAAAATGCTATCTAGTTTTTCTTTATCTCTTTTTGTATCCATGCATTGCCAAAAACCTTCATGTCTAAATGCGGACAATTGTTTTTTTCTTGTTGCTTTTTCTAAAGGTTCGCGCTCTAAATAAGTATTGTCATTTCTAATAAAATCTAGAAATTCCGGCTCCATAACAAAAAAACCCCCATTAATCCATCCTTCATCTAATTTTGATTTCTCTTTAAAATATTTTACAAAATTTCCCTTAATTTTTAGAGCACCAAATCTAGCCGGTGGTCTCACTGCTGTTAAAGTTACAAGTTTTTTATTTTTTTTATGAAATTTTAACAACTTTTTTAAATTTACATTAGATACACCATCTCCATATGTCATCATAAATGTTTGTTTACCTAGGTATTTTTTTAATCTTTTTAATCTTCCCCCAGTCATAGTTTTTTGTCCTGTTTCTATAAGGTTGATATTCCAGTCAAAAAATTTTCTACTAAAATACTTTTTTATAATTTCTCCTCTATAACCCAAAGCAATATAGAAATCCTTAAAACCGTAACTGGCATAATGTTTCATGATGTGTTCAATTATAGGTTTTCTTCCAACACGGACCATTGGTTTTGGTATAGTTTTAGTATACTCAGACAACCTTGTTCCAAATCCTCCAGCTAACAAAACTATTTTCATAATTAATAAAAATTTAATATATAAAAGAAAAATATGTTCATTTAATTGATCTTGCCTTTAACAGATTTTCGTATTCTTTTATTTGATTGATTGTAATTTCATATACATTTTTAGATTTTGTATAGTAAAATTTATACCATCTTGCTACCATTTTTATGGTTTCTGAAAAACTTAAAATACTTTTCCATTTCAACTTTGATTTAGCTTTATTACAATTTAATTTTAATAAATTTGATTCATGAAATCTTATTTTATTTTTTTTAATAACTTTCCATGAAACCTTTTTCCAAAATTTTTTCATTATGTTTACTAAGAATATTACACTATAATTCTTTTTATGATTTGGACCAAAATTAAAAGCTTCACCGTGAAGTTTTTTATTCTTTGTTAAACTATAAGCCAAAAGCAAATATCCATTTACGGCTTCAAGTACATGTTGCCACGGTCTGGTAGATTTTGGATTTCTTATTAAAACTTTTTTATTTTTTGCCCAGGATTTTACACAATCTGGAATCAAACGATCACTTGACCAATCTCCCCCTCCAACCACATTGCCTGCTCTAGCGATTCCTATTTTTATTTTTGTTTTTTTTGAAGAAA
>MDTE01051199.1_pt1 | contig 13077 bp, 16 predicted proteins | sample 811231 | NCBI WGS metagenome assembly MDTE01 (sample SAMN05326651, study PRJNA326480) | marine metagenome | isolation source: seawater | place: Indian Ocean: Red Sea | collected 2010
ATTCGTCCATTACAGGTAGTTTAATGAATGGAGCTAGAATAACACCAAAAGGACTTTCACTGGATGGTGTGGATGATTATTTATATGTAACACCATTTGAATTTGGTGGCGATTTTACGATAGAAATGTATGTAAAACCAACGACCTTGGTGCAATACGCTTATATCGTTTCATTGCAAGATTATGATACGGTTTCGTGGCCCGAACTTCCATATGCCGATGATTTGGTTGGTATCTTACAAGGAAACGATCCTAGGGATGTTCGTTGTGGGGCTTTTTACGAAACAGAAAATTCTAATCCAGCCATAGAATCATCTGTTAATTACTTTGAAGCTAACGTTTGGGTGCATTTTGTAATGACTGTTTCTGGAACAACTATGAAAATTTATAAAAATGGAATTTTAACAGATACAGATACATTAGCTCATAATAAATCTGTTCCAATAAAAACAAGAGACAGTCTTACTATTGGAGCACTTAGGGAGCTGAATAATACAGATGGTACATTTAATTATGGGAGCTGGTTTAACGGAACAATTGGCTATGTCCGCTTCTGGAATGGAACTGCAATGAATGCTGGAGAGGTTCGAAAGTTATATTCCATGCGAAACAAGAAAAATATCAACTTTGCTTCAAGTTCAAGTTCAAGTTCTTATTTACAAGCACCTAATTATAATTCAATAACATATTATGAACCTGAACCCGAAAGGTATATGGAAATAGAACCAGAGCCGGAACCGGAGCCTGAACCCGAACCTGAACCTGAACCCGAAGGAGAAGACACGGGAGTTGCTGTACTAGTAGCAAATGTTTCACATATTTACGACTTTACATTAGGACATTCGAGAGATATTGTAAAACACTCTAGATGGTATCAAGCCATAACAAATGGTACATTCACTAGAAATGGCTTATATATTGAAGCAACAGACACAGAAAATGATTTATATTATGAAGTAAGTATTCCGCGACCAAATCTCACAAATGAATTCTCGATATCTATGTGGATCAAATTACATAATACAGGCAAAACAACATTGTTTGATCTAACAAATGACGTTCATTTAACCGGAAAGGCAAAAAATATTAAACTGTTTACAAAATACGTTAACGAAAAACATACGTTCGGAGGACAACTCTATAATGATAGTTCATTTGTTTCAATTGATTTTGATGCTTCTGGAGAGATTGAACCGTTACATAAATTCCACAATATAGTTATGACGTACTCTAAAAAAGATAGTAGTGTTATCTTCTACGTTAACAATAAAAAATTATATGAATGCAACAATGAAGCTGTTATGCCGAGTGTATATGATTTAATATTACTCGAAGACATCGCTTCTGAAAATGCAATCACCATACATAGTTATATGATTTTCAATAAAAGTATTTTAGATAGCGAAGAAATATCAACCATATACAATGATGGCGTACCACCATCTTATTATACGCATTAATAAATTAAAAACTTAATTATAAATTTAAAATTTACCTGTTTTAAAATAAAGACATGCTCCGCAAAATAACATGGTATTTACTAATATACCTGCAAACACATTTCCAAAGTCATACTTTTTATCTAATGTTTCAATTAATGTATCATGTTGTATTATTTCAGGTATTTCTATTGAGAAATTCATAGATTTCTTTTTTTTTAAACAAGGAGTTTTACCTCCATTATAAACGTCTTTTTCCTCAATGGAAGGCATTGATTGATCCTTAATATATGATGATTTTATTAACTTATTTTTATTCTTATTTTTATTTCTATTTCTATTTTTAATTGGTTCAATATATGGAATTTCAATTGCAATAAACCAACCCCATTCCTGAGACGACATGTTTCTTTTAGTTATTAAACTATATTTTTAATTTCTTATTTCAATTTTATTACATATTTTTATTTATATTTATAAATATATGTAATGTTGCTATCGTAAATTAATATTTTTTTTATCTGCTTCATAATTTTCGGTCGTTTTTTCATCTAATAACATAACAGCCATTGCTGCATAATTATGCAAATCAACCAATGTATCCCTTAATCCTTCATCGTCCACCAAAGTTACACTTTTATTTGTTATAGAGGTTAATCGGTTGATTTTGTCTCCCATTCTTACTAATACACCTATGGTTCCATAGGTCGCAAAAGCATCTCCATAATCAGCGTTTTTACGGGAAAATAGCTCACGTGCTTCATCTTGAACGGTTTTTAACTGTTCTACTCTGTCAACCATTGTTGATTTAAATAACCATATAATATTTAAATCAATTTTTTACTTTTTTCCACATGAACCACATTTACCTGTACTAACCAACATATTATTAAATAAACTAAATCTACTTGGTGCCATAAGCCTAGATGTCATTTTAACGTTTGATTGTGATTTTGTATTGGCATTTACATAATTAACAGAAGTAATCGATAACGAAAAGTTCATCTTTGAAAGATTTGCAGGCATATTAATATATAAATATATTATTATTTACAATAATCGCATGAAGGAACCTTTAATTCAGCATGAGCCCTTTGTTTATCTTTAATAAATAAAACATTTTTTTTACGTGCTAAATATCTATCATAAGAATTATGTTTAACATCAACTCCTACACCTCCAGGACACAAGGCGCCCGGTTTCAAACTAGTTTTTGTTCTTCGAATTGAATTAGGATTTCTAGGGACAACCCTAAACATACTTAATTTACTATTACTTGCATGCTGCCGATCACTTTGATTATTATTATCAGGATTTTTACAATCATTCTCTGTAATAGGATACGATATACAACTCATTATATTATAAAACTATAAAAAAATTGATAACAATAAAATCATACATTTTCACAATATATGAATAACCAATACAAATGCAGTCATTGTTCAAAAACTTATTCCAGAAAAATTTACTACGATAGGCATGTTATTTGCTGTAGTTTAACTGCTATGAGCCGAATAGACGATAAACAAACGCTAGAAGAACAAAATGATACTCCAAGCACAAAAGAACTTTATATGATTATTCAAGAACTTATTAAAAAGCAAGTAAAAATGGAGGAAGAATTAAAACGATTACGGAAATATACCGACCAAGTAAAGCGAAAGGTAGATGTTATTGAATGGTTGAATCTAAATTGTAATGGTTCTGATTATAATAGCTGGAGAGATTTAATTAAAATAAAAAGAAAAGATCTCGAACTTGTTTTAAAAGAAGGTGTAATTATTGGAATTTTTAATATTCTTAAAGAATTGCTGCCGTTAGATAAAGATAATCCCGTAAAAGCATTCGAACATAAATTAAATGCCTTCTATATTTTTAAAGAAAATGCATGGATCCTTATGGATTTAAACGAATTTAAAAAACTTATTCGCCATATCAATCAAAAAATAATCCAAGAATTCAATGAATGGACCAAGGAAAAAACCGAAGCTGATGAATTAAAAAAATATCCTTATGAAGAATATGTCATAAGAATATTTTCAAATAATATTAAAGAATCAGAAATTAAAACAAAATTATACGATTATTTGAAAATTTCTATTAAAAGTATTACTAAAATAGAAGTTTAAGATTTACCTTTTGTTTTACTTTTAGATTTTCCCTTTGCTTTACCTTTTTTCTTTTTTTTTCTTTGTTTTTTTGTTCCTTTACCAATACCTAGTTTTTGTCCGAAAAATTGCCCCCATGTTCGAGTTTGTTGAGGTGTCATTGTCTGTGTTGTTATAATAACAGGAGAAGGGAATCTTTCTTCATTACTACCCCATGTTACACGAGTTGGTTGTTTTGGAGATATCCGCGGCTTAAGCATATCTCTAGCCCGGTTTTCACGTGTAATAACCTTTGTAATGTAAGGATCTCTTTGTTTTTTTCTAAAAGATGGCTCACCCCATTGCCTATGAGTGAGTGGATGATACATACTCTTTGGGTCTGATGGCTCAGGGCTTTGAAAAGGTCCTCGGCGCTCCTTGTAAATATCCTCCATTCTATCAGTAATGTTAAATATATTATCGTAATCCGGACTGGATTTATCTTTTTCATCAAACATCTGTTTTCTTAACTTCTTATAACGCCTCTCATCAGACAAATCAGTACCTATATATTGTTTTGTTGAACTTCTTTGTTTACTCATTGGATTGCTATATTTACTTTTTTTTTTTAAAATTCCTCTAGCATTACGCTTACTTGTTTTTTTTCTTGGCATATATACTATTTAAATATTATATTCTTTTCTAAACTCAGCCTCTGTCATTGTTTTAATACCTAATAATTTTGCCGCATTAGCTTTTTCCGTATCGGTCATTTCATCTTTTTTCACTACTAAAAATGTTTTTTTACTTACGTTTTTTCCCACTTCGCCTCCTTTTGATACAATAAATCTCTCCAGCTCTTTTCCTTTAATCTCTGTTAACACAATTCGTTTCTCAAATAAAGGATGTTCTTTGTCGTAAACTACCTCTTCTTTTTTCTCTATCTGTAATTTTGAAGTTAATTTTGATTGTTCCATAAAAGCAATAAAGGGTTCGATCTTGTCTACAAATGCTTTCGCTGTTTTTTCAGCCATCCCTTTTACTGACTTTACTTTTTCCAGCTTTTCTTCCGAGGTTTCATCCGATACTAAAATGTCTGGATGCGCGTCCAATATTGGCTGTATTTTTCTTTCACCTAATCCACGTCCAAAAATACCTGACGCTTTCATCAACGAAACTAGCGACGATTCCTCTATCCGCTTCTGTATATTTGTGTAAATCTTATTAGCTAATTTAGCTTTAAAACCCTCGACCGTTAAATACTCTTTTTCATCCATCGCCAAAATCTTGGGTATAGTATCATATTTTGCCTTAATTAATCTCTTGACATTTCCGCTGCCTACACCACCAATGTCAAGGTTCTTGAAAAATAATGTTATTTTCTTCTCCATAACCACAGGATTTGTATCAACGTCTTTTAATATAATATCAACGTGAGTTTTATTCCAAATATAATCTTCGTCGGGCATTTTTGGCATGGCTGCAGGAACAATCACTTTCATAATGTGAGGTATAACATCTCCACTACGTATAATTTGTATTACTGAACCAATACCTATTTTATTTTGCTCGATAAAAGAACCGTTAAACCCCGTTGCATATTCTATTGTTACGCCATTTAGTTCAATCGGTTCTATTCTAACCCGGGGTTTTAAATATCCATCTTTACTCGGGCTCCAAATAATGTCAACCACCTTTGCTTCCGCCATTTGATCGGACAATACCATTTTAAATGCAAATGCATGATCTGGATTACCGCTGGATCGTTCGTATATTTTATCATGATAAATCACAATTCCATCCATCTCATATTGATACATTTCCCGACCTTCCACTAATTTTTGTGATAACAATTCATTTGTTAAATTACTTTCTTGGAAATTTAATACTACATTAAATTGAAGTGTTTTTAATAAGTCAACTTGTTCGCTTGGTTTCATTACTGGTTCTATCACCTCATATACTACAAAATCTAAATGGGCTAAATCTTTCTGAGAAGCAGCTTTTTTGTTAATAATACCTCCTACTAGATTTCGAGGGTTTGAGCTTACACCTTTGTAATGTTTCTCAAAATTCTCTTTTGAAACAATAAATTCTCCTCTAACCACAAGGCCTTCCCGCTTTGGTAATTTCATAAAAGGTAATATATGGCTTATGTCTTGGCCGAATAACCCGTTTCCTCGGGTGTATAACTTAGTATCACCGTCTTTGTTTACATATAAACCACTTACACCATCCAATTTTGATGAAATTACATAATTAGATGGCTCATTGTACTTTTTCAACCATTTTTCCAATGCATTTGTCTCGGGTTTTATTTTATCCATAGACGCCATTTCAAAAGGAAGTTTTACTTTATCGCGCTTAATAGGCGCCCCAATCTCTTTTATAACAACATTTTCAGGATCCCTTTTTTCAAGATATTCTTTTATTATATCATATTCGCCATCACTTAACATGTTTTCACCAGTATTATTGTGATATCTGTTGTTTGACTCAATGATAATTTCTTCTAATTCCTCTTTCTCGAGAGATTTCAAGTAATCTAATCCTCGTTTCCGGAATTCCGTTATCCTATCATCATAACTTTTCTTTGGAACTTCTGGTCGTTTTTTAAGAGTTTTCTTTTTTTTTATCTTTAAAGGCTTTTTAACAACCACGGGATTTTCTAAATTTTTCTTTACTTTTAACACCTCTTCCGGTTCACTAACATCGCTTTTTAAAACAACGGAACGACTATCAATCCTATCTTCTGGATTTTTGTACTCCATGTTTAAAAACTCAAATATATCATGTTCTTTTTCAAATACTAAATTTAGTTTCTTTCCTTTTATTCCACTTTTCATTTCATACAATCCGTGTTCGTTTAAACTATAACCTATATCTAAGGCCCTTTGCCTCATCGCCGTGTTAAATCCTTTGCTTCCTGTAAAATATAATACAGCAAAAGCATACTCCTCGGGTGGAGTGTAAAGAAAATCAATCCTTCTAGCCGGGTTTTCACCTAACTTTCCAATGACCAGAACCTTTGATTTTCCATCCGTTAAACGATGCAGAATAATCCCTCGTTCTTGTAATGCATCTATAAATTGCTTAAATACCGATATTCTATTTTTGTGATCTGTTATAATTATATCAATATCGCCGGAATTGGAAGCACCCCTTCGATAACTACCTACTATTTCATAAGCAGACGATGGACTATTTAAGCTATCAAATACTTCTTTGAAAGCTAGATCATAACTCTCGATCTCTTCCCTAGGAATTCTTTCTAATATATCTTCGTAATATTGCAGCCCTATTTTTTGCTTGTCATTAAGAATTTCGTCTTGTTTTTCCCTTAGTTCTTCAATGGTTTTTATTCCACTGTTTACTATTTTTTCAGCGTTTACATATCCAACGCCATAGATATTTGCAAAAATATTCACGGGATTTTTTTTCTCTTTTTCTAAATATTCCACCTTGCCTGTAGAGTGATATTCATTTAATACTTCAAGCATTTTCTTTCCTATAAATTTAATTTTTTCTAAATCTTTTGGAGAAGTAATATCATCGCTTATTTTTAAAATCGCTTCTTGAGCGTTTTTATAACGCTTTGCACTCATAAAATCACCGCGTTTCATTTTAATAAATTCAATTTCACTTAATACTTTTACGTAATCTTCGTTTCTTCGTGTCATATTAGTTTTTAAAGAGGGCTGCTTTGCAGATGGCTTTTCAATTTTTAATCCAGGCTTTATTATTATTTTAGGTTGCTTTTTATTTTTGCGTTCCATTTATATTACATGAATTTATTTATTTAATATTTTTCATAATGTAATTTAATATACACCGCTTCTTTTTTGTTGATTGCTAAAATACCTCTTATAGTTCTATTTATTTCTGGAAAAGGTATACTTACTTTAATACGTTCTCCATTATTTACATAAGTTTTTAAAAGGCTCATTAATTTTTTAATAGGCTCATAAGTCATATTTAATTCAAATGTTTTTAATTGTGTTAAAATCTCTCTAACTTCTTGTTGTCGTTCTTGTTTTGAACGATTTTCAACTTGTTGTTCTTGTTTAGGTTGCTTTACCTTTGTCATTATCTTTTTCTTCGGTTTTTAAATTTAAGTTTTTAACATAATTTTCATACCATTCATCTGTTTTTGAAAAGTAATTGTCTATATATTGTTCGGTATGTTGTTTTGAACTAGATTTTTTTACCGGAACCAACATAGTAAGTGGTAGATCTTTATTATCCATATTTTTGTTCATTATATAATATTATTTATTATATATATGGATTCTAACTTTGTTTTATCGCAGGGAGATAATAGAGTAATGATAAATGGTCGAGAAGTATTAAACGAAAATTGGTTAGGTAAATATGATGGAAGAAATTTAAATGTTAAATACAGAAACAATGATAATCTAATTCATTTCAACGTAAACAATCGGGAATTAATGGATCATTTAAAGAAAAAAATAAATTCTACAACCAATTTGCCTTTAGCAGAAAGAATTAAACGTAACGATACAACTAGAAAATATCGTAAGGTTAAAGATAGAACCCCAACTCCTCATCCTAAAAAAACTAAATATAATAGACAAAAAAAGAAAAAGAAAAAAAAAGATAAATAAAAATTGAAAGGCAAAAAAATACCACTGTAATCAGTAAGCATGGATTTCTTAAAACAAAAAAACCCACATAAACGAGATAAGCATATTCTATTTGACGAGGGTCCACATATTTACACCATTCACGGCGACTCTAATTACACTTCTGTAACTACTTGGAATAAATCCATGTTTAGTAAATTTGACGCAGACAAAATTATCGATAAAATGATGAAGTCAAGTAAATGGCCTGAAAGTAAGTATTTTAATATGACAAAATCAGAAATTAAACAAATGTGGGCGGATTCAGGAAAGCAAGCTAGTAGTCTTGGAACAACTATGCATGAAAACATTGAAAAATTTTATAATAATGTACCTGTTTCAGATGACTCTACCGAATTTAATTACTTTTTGGAATTTCACGAAAAACACAAAGATGAAATCATTGCTTATAGAACAGAATGGATGATATATGATGTAGAACTTAAACTAGCTGGCTCAATTGATTTTGTTTATCAAGATAAAGACGGAAATTTATCTATTGGAGATTGGAAAAGATCAAAGGAAATTAAAAAAAAACCTTTTGGAAGTGAATGTTCCGTTAACCCTATTATCGAACATATACCCGATTGTAATTTCTGGCATTATGCACTTCAATTAAATACTTATAAAGCCATGCTTGAAAGAAATTACGATAAACAAATTAAAGATCTTTTTATAATTTGCTTACATCCTGAAAACAAAAACAAGTCTTATTTAAAATTTAAAGTACCTGATCTTCAAGAAGAAGTACTTGAATTATTTGAAGAACGAAAACAACAACTAGAAAATAATACTTAAAAATATAAGTTATTATTAACTATATGCAATTAATTACCAAACAACTTAACTTTTATAACCCTATAAGTTGTCTTTTAGAATTTTTCATATGGCTTATTCACTGGATATTTATAGATTTGTTTGATGCAATGATAGGTTTGTTAGAGTTTCTTTTATTCGATTTTTTAATGGATTTTTTTGATTTAAATAAAAATAAAAATAAAGAAAATGAAACTGTAAAATATGAAGATAAATATTTGCAACAATATAATGATTTAGATGAAAAAGAATTTTCCGAAAAAGCACTTGAAACTCTACGTGATTGCATAGTTGAGGAAGAAACGGAAAAATACGGATTAATTAAAATAAAATATAATATAGAAAAAAAGCAATTTTTCTATTATACAGATAGACCCAAAAGTGTTCCTTATACTACACTAGATGTTGTAGCAAGAAAATATGTTATCGAACATGATTGTAAATGTATTTTTGTAGACATTAACACAGAAATAAAACAATTAGAAGAAAAGCGATTACAAGATAAAGAAAAAAAAACCGAACCTACCAAAAAGGAAGACAGTTTATTTGTTAGTTTTAAAGACTATAATATAAAAAAAAAGAATATCTATATTAAAGGCAGCGTAAACAATTATAAATATGGCGGCACATTTTCAGAATTAAACGAAAATAATAGTATAAAAAAAGGAAAACCTATTTCTTTCTCTGAATACAAAAAAAATGTTTAGTATATATAACGTTAAATGCCAGAAAATATTAGAGACATACCTTTTATAGATTTTGTAAAATCACGTAGAAAAAAACCTAGTATATTTTCACTTTATTTTTATACAGATTTAATCATGTGGTTTATAACAAATACCATATGGAATATGTTTTACTTTACATTTGTTATTTTAAAATGGTGTATTAAAATTTATTTTCGTTTAGAAGCCACAGTTGGAACTCTACCTATAGAAGTTCAATTTGCACTGTTTATTTTAATAGTAGTAATTTTAATGTAATTATTATTATATATTGTAATATATAATAATAATGAAGCAAAAAAAACAATATACAAAAAAGAAAAAAGGTGGTTCCAGCGCTGTTATTGCTAGTGGAGCATTAGGAACTTACGCAGGACACACCTTGGCAAAAAAATATGTGAGAGAAGGACAGACATGGTTTAGTCATCTTTTATTAAGTTATTTAGATTTAGTTTGGTATTTGGCAAAATCATTTATCAAAGGTGGAACATTTGTTTATAAGGAAGCTGTTGTTTATAGTATTGATTATTTTTTTGGGAGAGATATAACCAAGGCATCGGTAGAAGATTTAACCAAAGAAGTAAAAGAAAAGTTAATAAAATCTGCGCGTATGGCTGCAGCAATTTCAGAAGACCCAGTAGCAATGAAAAATTTGCAAGAAACAGGAAAAATTAGTGCGGAAATATTGAATGAAATCATGATTGACATGCAAGAACCTATGATGGAATTAACAAATACTGCGGTAGATTTACTAGAAATGATTTGTTTAAATTTAACTGCTGCTGGCGTAGATATCAGTATTGGTGTAATTGGAGCAGCATTAGGTCAGATACCATTTCTAGGAGCCCTGGTAAATCTTTTTATAACAACAGGAAGAGCAGTGAATAAATCGAGTTCAGTATTTAAAAATAGTGTAACTACCGTTGGAAAGATGGGAGTCTTGGCAAGTAGTGGGCTACAGAAACCATTGGATACCGCAAATGAAGGAAAATTAAAATTAATGGGTATGCAAAGTAAAATTAATGATGCGTTAAGCGTTAGCGGAAATATTGCCGGCGACGTGGTTAAATCAGCCGATAAAGCTACAGAAAACCCTCCAAAACAAAGCGGTGGTGGATTTAGATGTAGATTTAAAAAATGTAAAAATCTACGGAGCGTACCTTTAAAAACTAGAAAACGAATTATGAATGCAGGTTACCGTCGTCACCGAAATTTGCAGCCTCGGTAGAAAGTTGTTTTTTTTTAAATTCTAAAAACCCTATTGATTTTGATATATCAAAAGATGTTTCTAAATGTTCTTTAGCTATTTCATACGCTATTTTTTCATTTTCATTTAATTGAGCTATATATTGCTTGATTAAGTTTGTTTCATTCATTTAATTATAAATCCTAGTATTATTTTTATTTCAATTTTCATTGTATGAAAATAAACATAATACTTTATCGGTTAATTTTACATCCCCATTTGTCATTATTTTTGTTAATTCTGTATTAATCGTGTAATTATTTTCATATAAAAATGTAAATAATGATGGTATATCATCTATACACATCATTTTATTTTTATCGTGAAAATCATATATAACATACGTGCAACATTTATAAGAACAACATGGGGTATTATCTTTAAAAGGAGATAATTTTGGTAGTTGAATTTTCTTTACATAATTACTTAATTCGCCTTTTGGGTTTGAATTTATAGTAATAATTTGTTTATATTTTTTATTTAATTGATCTAAATAAGGAATAACTTTTAATGTATACATTATATTTTATCGTTATAATATTAATTTCTGTAATAAAAAAATTGAAAATAACTAAATCAAAAATAAAATAAGTAAACAATGGAAAAGGGTAAGACCACATACCGATTTAAATTATCAGAGGAAATCATAGAAGAACTAAGTTATTTTGCGAAGCTACATCAGTTCGACGATAAAAAAACATATAAAGATGCATGGAAACTTTGGGCTGAGCAAAAACAGGATGAAATAAACCGAGAAAAACTTAGGCTTACAAATATGGGTTATACGGGTGATATAAATCATAAGCTATACATAAGTGCTCGATACTACTATAAAAATAAAACAAATACAGAAAAAAAACCCGCGAAACGTAGAAAATATATTTCATGCGATCAAGAGGTTATCGCATTGATGGATGAATTTATTGACAAAGAAAAACATAAGCCAGCGGAATCTTATAATATATTTATGAAAGCGCATTCAAAACAACAGGCTATTATATCACAAATTCAGGATTTTAGAGAAAATCACGAATTATCTGTTGAAGACATTAACGAGAAACTGAAAAAAACGTTTAAAAATAGGTACTTTTTGTATAATAAATAAAACTATATAATATAAATGAGTAAACTATTAGCACAAGGTGGATTTGGATGTATATATCATCCAGGATTTAAACCAGATGGAACACCTACAACCATTAAATATGCTACAAAACTACAAAAAAAAACTTATACATCTGACAATGAAATAGCTATTGGGGATGAAATTAAAAAAATAAAACAATATCAAAAATTTTTTCGTGTGCATGTAAGCCATTCCGCTATCCATTTATCAAGTATAGACGATACGTTATTGAAAAACTGTAAGCCTATTAAAGTAAAAGATGACATACCTTATATAGCCATGAAATTAGAATTTTTGGAAAACCCAGATTTTTTTGAATATATATTCGACAAAAGTAAAACACCGAAACAACAAATTTCCATTGTCATTGAATCTTATATGCATCTATTAAAAGGATTTAGTTATCTTGGAAAAAAAAATATAGTTCAGTATGATTTAAAAAATGAAAATATTTTATATGATAAAAAGCAAAATACTTATTTAATATCAGATTTCGGCATATCTATAAATATGAACGAGTATAATGCTTCTATGCTTTATAAATTTTTTTATGTGTTTGCGCCTGAATATTACATATGGAGTTTTGATATACATGTGTTGTGTTTACTATTACATAGTTTTGATGCTAGGATAACGACAAATCATATCGCCGATGTAGCTACTAAATTTATAGAAGCAAATCCGGCTTTCCAAATGTTTTCACCTGAATTTAAAAATATATATTTTCAAAAATGTCTGATATTTGGTTCAGAATATATTGATAGACCTGGAGAAAAGGTTCGAGATGATAAAATTAACAAATTATTAAAAGGATATACTAGTTGGGATAATTATGCTTTAAGCGCGCTATATTTAAGAATTATTGCGAACTTTTTTGAAAATAGATTTCCAGAATCATTATTTCTTACAAAATTTACGCAGCTTTTACTGCAAAATCTTTCCCCTGATCCAAAGGAAAGATTAAGCGTGGATGATACTATTAAATCATATAA
>MDTE01018939.1_pt1 | contig 13075 bp, 12 predicted proteins | sample 811231 | NCBI WGS metagenome assembly MDTE01 (sample SAMN05326651, study PRJNA326480) | marine metagenome | isolation source: seawater | place: Indian Ocean: Red Sea | collected 2010
TTAATAATGTAGTTTTTCCACATCCAAGATTTCCTATCACTCCAACTTTCTCACCATCATTTATTTGAAAGTTAATATTATTAATAATTTCATTTTCATCCACCATATAACTCAAGTTAGAGATATTGATTTCACCTGATCTTATTCTTACAGCTAAATTTGATTCATTTTCCTCGTCTCTTGTAGATGCTAGCATTAAATCATCGACTTTCTTATAAGCTGCTAATGCTGTATTTAATCTTGTTAGTAAAGTACCCGCTTGAACAAGAGGAGACAAAACTCTACCTGATAAAATAACGCAAGCAACTAATGCGCCAGATGTTATTTCTAGAGCCCCAATAAGAACTACGCCATAACACACGATAGCAGTTTGACTCACTTGAAGGCTGCTTTGAGCAAAAGTAACTGCAAAATTAACTACTGACCTAGCTGACATACTAGTTTTAGTTTGTTGTTCAATGGTGTCATTCCATTTATTTCTTAAATCATCGCCCCCAGCTATAGTTCTAACTGTTTCTACATTAGTAACAAGTTCTGCAAGAGAATTCATTTTATTAGATTGTTTTTGTAAATTTTCTTTACTGTATTTTTTTAATAAAGGTTGAGTTATGCCTGCCACCAAAAATACAAGAGGTACAATTAATAATGGAACTACAGCCACCGGACCAGCAATCATATAAATTACACCAATAAAAACAAACATAAAAGGTAGATCAATAAAAGCAACCATACTTGCCGATGTAAAAAAATCTCTAATACCCTCAAATTCTCTAACAGTATGAATTATCCCGGATCTTTTGGATAAAAAACTATGATCATGTGAGGATATTTTTTTAAAAAGACGGTTACTTACTTTCTTTTCAAGATTTGCTCCAGCAACATCAACAAAAAATGATCTTAACATTTTTATTATAAAATCAAAAATTATGACAACTCCCATTCCTACAGTAAGAGCAATTAATGATGAATAGGCGCTATTAGGTATAACTCGATCATATACTGTCATAATATAAAATACAGACATTAAACCCATAAAATTAATAAAAAGAGAGGCAAGGAACATCTGAACATAAATGGCTTTACTATCCCTTACTGATCCCCAGAACCAATGCTCTTTTTTATCCTTATTATCTATTTTCTCATTCATTAACTAAGCCTAAAATAACTAATAAGTCTTTGATTCTGGTGAAGTAACTCAAAATAAGAAATGATTAAACTTTTCTCTGAATTAAGTAGTTTTTGTAATTGAATTAATTCATCTATAGAGCTTTCTGCAAAAGAATTCGCATTAAAACCAGTTAACTCTATTCTATCTTTAATAATATTTCTTTGGGAAACAGTATCGCTAAATGAATTCTTTAATTGATCTCTTATGCTTATTAGGTTTTCTACTGTTGAAAATACTTCTCTCTCCCTTACTTCATCTTCTTTATTCTTAACCCTAACATCATATTCTGCAGACTTTGATGTTGCTCTTGCCGCAGATATTTTTGCACTTGCTTTACCAAATGTAAAAATAGGGGCATTGAAATAAATCCCACCTCTAATATCATCTTCTCCAAGATTTTCATTTAAATCATATCTTGTATATCTAGTTGAAATGCCAATTTTAGGACTATATTCACTTTTGACTAAAACTTCATCTTCTTTTATCGATAATAAGTTTTGTTGAGCTAGTTCAACCTCATAAGATGATTTGTCAGGTGTGTTTTGCCAATTTGAAATTAATATCTCAGGAAAATTAAGACCTGTATATTCTTGTTTAAAAAAGTATTCGAAAATATCCTTGTCTCTGTTGCTTAACGCCTTGAGCTCTTGATACAAATTTTCAAACTCATTGTATTTTATAGAAAATACTGCAAGCTCAATAGGATCTGATAGACCTGCCTGTACTCTATCTTTCACCTTTGATAAATATGGTTTTAAATCTTTTCTAATATTTTCAGAATATTGAAAAATAAAATCACTAATAACGGCAGATAAATAAATTGTATTTGCTTGTATTACTAATGTCGATAATGTCTTACCTTGCGAATAAACTGACTGTTTTTTTCTGGCATTAGCCTGCCTAATTTGAGCATTAATTGATCCACCTGTATAAATAGGCTGATTAAGCTCAACAACTCCATCAAAACTATCATCTTGTCTTTTCCTAAGAGAAATAGCATCGCTTACATTTCTTTCAAGAACTTGATCATTTATAATTCTAGTAGATAAATCAGGTAATCTTTGTCTTTTTGCAAATTTTACTAACTGATTTTTTTCAAAAATATCAGATTGACTGTATTGATATTCAGGTTGATTTATTACATTCGCTCTAATGAAATCAAAATACTCACTTTCCGATAGGATATCTTCAATTACTTCAATTTCAGAAAATGTTTTTATTCCGATAAATTGATTAGTTTGTTTAGGTATTGCACTAGCATTTACTTTTGCTACTAATGTAGCAAACAAAAGCAATATTGATGTAATAATTACCTTTTTGATTTTGAATCTTGAAAACAAATTAATTCACAAAGAAGTTATTTCTTTTTCTTTGATCCTTTTTTATCTTTTGACTCAGACTTTTCACTGCTACCATTAGCTTGTGATGAATCTTCCATTTTTTCAGAAATTTGCTTGGTAGCATTAGCTATTAAATCAATAACGGGACCAACCCTGTTTCCAGGTATTTCTATGCAGCCATTACCTTCAAGCTCTCCACCAGCATTAATTTGCATAGTTTCAAGTCTTAATATTCCATTTACAAACGTTACTTTACCAACTCCTTCAACGAGCATATCATCCTCCTATTTTATTTGTTTAACTTATATGGTTAGTATAAAAAATAATTCAATAGCTGAATTGTAATTGATTCGTATCATAAAATTTATTTTATTATGGTGGGCGTGGTTGGGATTGAACCAACGACCCCTACGATGTCACCGTAGTGCTCTCCCGCTGAGCTACACGCCCGAAACTAATTGATTTAAAAAAATTATTATAAAGCCTTATATTAATTGATCTACTTTGTTAATAAATTTTTTTAAAATTTCCTTCTTCTCATAATTATTTTGCATTTCTCTAATTACATTAATTACATCTGGATTCTTGTGAACTGTTCTAATCGTGTTTAATTTTACTAGAAATTGAACATTTTTATCGTTTGCTTGATCTTTGAAATCTTTTATTGGGAAAACCTCACCATTATCGGGTTTAAGATCATTCAAAACAAAAGAGGTCAAGAAAAATAGAGCTTCAGGTTGTTGACTGATATTATGAACGGAATGATCGTTAAAAAATGACTCAATTAATACATTTAAAGCTTCAGACTTCTCATTAAGATGATAATAGCAACTTGCAATATTGAGATAAATTTTTTGAGAATTTCTTCTTGCGCCATCATGTTCTAAATCGAATAATTTATAACTATGCTCAATACATTTTTTATATTCCTTTAATTCAAATGTAGCTAATGATAAATAACTCCAACCCGTTAGAACATTCGGATAAGAAAGTACATACTGATGAGATAATTCTTTTAATTTTTCGTAATCTTTCTTTTGAAGGCTTACTTGCATTTTATCAAGGATTTCTTGTGCTGCATCAACAGTATGTTGATTTACTTTTTTATCATTATCTAATTCTTCCATTCATTATCTCATTTAAATTAAAACATTAGGTTATATTAATTTATAACAATTTTCGCTATAATTTTATAATGGAGAATAGAAATCATAAAAAACCATTTACCTTAATTGAGCCAAAGTATTTCAAATATCCAATAATTATTAGCTCACCTCATTCCGGAAGATATTATCCAGACTCATTTCTAGATAAAATTAATGTAGATATTTATGATTTGAGGAAATTAGAGGATATTTTTGTAGATAAAATTGTCTCATTTATAGCTAAGGAGCTATCTATCCCATGTATATCGTCAGTATTTTCTAGATCTTATGTAGATTTAAATAGAGATGTCACTGAAATTGATAAAAATATGATTTCTAAAAATTATATTAATAACAATTTAAATTATTCGATGAAAGTTAAGTCTGGTTTCGGATTATTTTCAAAAAAAACTTTAGAAAATAGAAATATTTATGATGAGCCATTATCATGTAAAGAAATAGATTATCGCATAAATGAAATATACCTTCCCTGGCATGCTAAGCTTCTAGAATTATTGGATAAAGCTAAAGACTCATTCGGTAAAGTTCTTTTATTAGATTTTCATTCCATGCCCTCAAACCCTTTTAAAACTATTAATACTATAATTACCCCAGAAATTTGTATAAGTGATTTACATGGTGGCAGTGCAAAAAAAATATATATGGAAAAATTAAAAGAAAATCTCTCATCATTAAATTATAATGTAAAAGAAAATTATCCTTTCTCAGGTGGTTATATTGCAAGGCATTATTCTAGTATAAAAAATATTTCTGTCATCCAGATTGAAATAAGAAGAGACATCTATGCTGATGAAGATAAATTAATTCTAAATGATGGCTTTAATAGGTTGAAAAGGGATATGTTAACTTCTGTTTTAAGTTTAGTAAATGAGTTTAAGGGTGAACAATTTTTTGCAGCGGAGTAGTTTAAAGTTATGAAGGATAAACCTGAAAAACCATTTGACTCAAAAGAATTTTTTAAATTTGAAACAGCTCATTTTTTTATGTTAAGCCAGCTCTTTCCATATGAGCCCGATCGAATAAAAGTTTTTAATGCACTTAAGGATATTGCAGAGGTTACAAGAGCAAACCATAAGAACTCGCATGCTTTTATGAATGATGAAATGTTGATCTTTGGTAAAAGTTTAGGTTTTCTTCGTGAAAAAAAATTAATTGATGCATCTGATGGTTTACTTATTGAGCCATGGGATAAAGCTACTATTTGGAGAAAACATGTTTTAACTTGGGCAGGTGATCATTGTGTAAAATTAGATGGAGATTTTTTGGAATTTGGCTGTTATGACGGCAAAGGTTCAATGTTTATTAATGAATATAATGAATTGACCAAAAGAAATATAGCATTTCATTTATATGATTGCTTTGAGGCTCCACCTGACTCAGAAGCGTTTCCAAAACATTCAAAAGAATTATATGATGAAGTTAAAAAATTTTTTGAAGAAAAGAAGAATGTAAAGGTAATAAAAGGAATTCTTCCGGATTGTATTGAAACTATACCTGATAATATATCTTGGGTACATCTAGATTTAAATAATGCAAAGGCTGAAATTGGCGTTTTAGAAATAATTTACGATAATATTGTTCCTGGTGGTATGATAGTTTTAGATGATTATGGTTGGATTGGTTATTGGGAACAATATGTTAAAGAAAAAGATTTTTTTGAAAGCAAGGGTCTTAGTATTTTAGAACTACCAACCGGTCAAGGTTTAGTTATAAAATCTTAAGATCGGATAAAAAATCATCAAAATGTTCCCAAAAAATTTTTCTAAATTTATCTTTTTCCATCAAGATTTCATGTTTCACACCATTGATATTTATGATTTTACAAAATGGTAATTTATTAGCAATTTGAATAGTCTTTTTTGGATTTACGACTTTATCTTCAAGGGGATTGATAATAAGTATTCTTGTTTGTATTGATCTCAACCAAGTTTCTTGTCTAATTTTAATTAAATTCTTTTTTACAGCATTTACCCATGAGTTTGTAACACCCCAAAGCCTGACAATGGGAAGCTTTCGAACAAGCTTTTGTGTTCGAGTATATCTTGTTCGATCGTTTGTAAGTTCATTATCCTCAAAAGCGGTTTCATTGCCCATATTCGGTTTTGAGCCAGGAAAATAACTTTCCTTATTACTAAAGATGCCTGTTATGCTTGATAAAGCAAAAAGCAATTTTTCATAACTGAATCCGAGCATCGGTGCCGAGAGAATTACAGCCTTAAATTTTTCTTTAATTAAACTTTTTGAAGATAGTAAAATATGACCACCCATTGAATGACCAATACCTATTAGAGGTTGTGTAAAATTTTTGATTATTATTTCGTTAATGATAAAGTCTAAATCACAATCATGAATATTAAAATCCTCAATATATTGCTTGTGATTGTCATCAATCATTTTTTCTGACAAACCTTGCCCCCTCCAATCAAAGCATATTACATTAAAACCTCTATTCAGAAGCTCTTGAATAGTTTCATAATATTTTTCAATGAATTCGTTATGCCCTTGTTGTAAAAGCACAGTTCCTTTTTTTTTATTATCATCAATAAAATTAATCCAATATATTAGTCTTAATTTTTTATTATCATTCATTGGTATAAAAACTGAGTTTATTCCTTTAGGGGCTTTATAGTCTTCTAATTCAATATATGGAGCTGACTTATATTCTTTCATTATATAAACTTTAAATAATTAGTTTTCTTTATTATCATAGTAAATTAATTATGTGAGAAAAAGAATGTCTTGGGAAGATGAAGTTAAAGAAATTAAAAAAAGGGAAAAACTCTCCTTAGAGCAAGGAGGAAAAGAGTCAGTTGAAAATCAACACCTAAAGGGAAGAAAAACACTAAGAGAAAGATTAGAAATAATACTTGATAAAAACTCATTTAATGAGATTGGACGAATTGCTGGGTCATCTAACTATGATAAAGAAGGTAAGTTAACAAATTTCACTCCTGCAAATTTCTTACTTGGTTTTGGAAAGATTAATAACAGGGATATAATAATTGGCGGAGAGGATTTTACACTTAAAGGTGGATCACCTAATCCATCAGGTCTCAGAAAAAGTATTTACACAGAAGAAATGGCATTGAAATATTTGATTCCGCTAATAAGGCTTCATGAGGGCGGAGGGGGTTCAGTCACAGGTTCTGGAGGAAGCTCAAATAAACCTCAAATACCTAATAGCGAACCAGTATTTTCCAAAAATAGATTTCAAACTCTCGCAGAATGTATGGGCCTTATTCCAGTTGCAGCAGCAGCTTTAGGCCCAGTAGCCGGTTTACCTGCTGCGAGATTAGTATCCTCTCATTTTTCTGTTATGACAAAAAACGCTCAAGTTTTAATTGCTGGTCCGGCAGTGGTAAAGAGAGCTTTAGGAGTAGATGTTTCAAAGGAAGATCTTGGAGGACCGGATGTTCATTTACGCTCAGGTGTTGTAAATAACCTAGCCGAAAATGAAGAAGATGCTTTAGATCAGATCAAAACATTTCTTTCATTTTTACCTGATAATTATAGACAATTACCTCCATCAGTTTCATCTAAAGATAAAACAAATAGACAGGAGGAAGAACTTCTTTCAATAATCCCAAAAAATAGAAGAAAAGCCTATAACATGAGGAAAATTTTAAAATTAGTTGTTGATAAACAGAGCTTTTTTGAAATTTCAAAAAATTATGGACCAAGTTTAATTACAGGTTTAGCAAGATTAAATGGTTTTTCGGTAGCTGTTATTGCGAACGATTGTATGTTTTATGCTGGTGCAATGACTACAGATGCATCATTAAAATTAAGAAGATTTGTAGATTTTGCTAATACTTTTAATTTGCCTATTTTAAGTTTTGTTGATGAGCCAGGTTTTATGATAGGTCCGGATTCAGAAAAAGCAGGAACGATACGACATGGAACTGCAGCAATTTCATCTGTTATGAATTCGAGGGTTCCTTGGGCTAGCATTTTAGTAAGAAAAATGTTTGGAGTTGCAGGTGCTGCACATTTTGCACCTGAAGGATATGTTTTGACCTGGCCAAGTGCCGAAAGTGGTGCTTTGCCTGTAGAAGGAGGTGTTGCAATAGCTTTTAAAAAAGAAATTGAACAAGCTGATAACCCTGAACAAAAAAGACGCGAATTAGAAGATTTGCTATCAAAAAGGTCTTCACCTTTTCCGAGAGTAGAAAATTTTTCAGTTCATGAGTTAATTGATCCAAGAGAAACAAGACCAAAATTAATTTCTTGGCTTGAATTGGCTGTTAAGTCTCAAACACCTTTAACGGAGCCTTACAAAACTACCATGTTACCTTAACTATATTCTGCCAAAGTCATCTTCTAGCCGTTCGATGTCATCTTCTGATATTTTATTGCCTATTTGAATTTCTACTAATGTGAGAATATTTTTGCCAACATTTTCAAGTCTATGCAAATCACCTTGAGGAATAAAAATATTATCATTTTTTTCTAAAATAAATTTTGAATCTTCAAGATAAACCATACCCTTTCCATGAATGATTTGCCAATATTCTGATCGATTTTTATGTCTTTGAAGGGACTGCTTTTTTCCAGGTTTAATATTAATCTCTTTTATTTGATAACCAATACCCTTTGCGATTATATGAAAACTTCCCCAAGGTCTAATTTCAGCTTCTGCTAAATGATTTTTAGTTAAGTTAGAGCTACTCTCTAATTTATGTATGCCACCAATTCCAAATTTTAAGTCAATGCCAAGTTCTTTACAAGTTTTAGCCTCACGTATTTTATTTTCCTGACTTCTATCTCCACCATTGCAATAACAAATAGATTTTCCTAAATGAGATTTATAAAAATCCATAATTGCATTGTTACTGCTATCATCTTTATCATCATTTTGTATGATTACTTCTGAAACGCTTTCAAATTCTTCTAATATTTGAGCTCTTTGAGCGCCAACCATAAAAGGTTTACCTTTCTTTCTTATAAGCCATTCATCGCTATTTAAAAGAACAATTACTTTGTTTGAAATATTTTTCGCATCTTTGATCATTGCTAGGTGACCTATATGGACTGGGTCAAATCCTCCGCTAATTAACGCATAATCATATTTTTTTTTCATGTTTTTTTTCATTTAAATTTTTTAAATTATCTTTGAAAAATATCTCATAATTGAATATTAATCCATTGCTATATTGACATAATTGTTTGTAAGTTTTAGCTTCCGTCAAAAGGTGAGCTATGAAAGTTAAAAATTCATTAAAATCTCTAAGAGGAAGACATCGAGATAACAGACTTATTAGAAGAAAAGGTCGGTTTTATGTCATTAATAAAACGAATAGAAGGTTTAAGGCCAGACAAGGCTAATTAATCGACTTTAATAACCCTTATTAAGTTAGTTGTTCCAAGTTTTTTTAGAGGTAAACCTGCTGTAATAACAATTTTTTCACCTTTCTTTGTAAACTTCTTTCTTTTAGAAAATGATTTTGTAATCTTAATCATTTCCTCAAGATCGTAAGCATCCTCTTGAACAATACAGTTAACGCCCCAAACCAATGAAAGCTTTCTTGCAGTTTGTATTACTGGTGTAACGGTTAAAATCATTTGTTTTGGGCGAACTCTTGAAACTTTAATTCCTGTCGATCCAGACTCGGTATAACATACAATTAAAGGTGAGTTTAATTCTGTAGCTAGTGTTCTTGCGGCTGTTGCAATGGCATCAGGTGTACTGTCAGGAGTTTCTTCGAGTTGAGCTGACAATATAGAAGCATAATTTGGATTTTGTTCTGCACTTAAAGCAATATCATTCATCATCTTTACCGCTAATTGTGGATTATCACCAACGGCAGATTCAGCTGATAGCATTACAGCATCTGCACCTTCAAAAACTGCTGTGGCAACATCTGATACCTCAGCTCTAGTTGGAGTAGGGGATGAAACCATCGACTCAAGCATTTGTGTAGAAACAACAACAGGTTTTCCCTGAATTCTTGCTTCCCTAATTATTCTTTTTTGCCAGCCTGGAACATCTTGTATGGGCAACTCAACACCCAAATCCCCCCTAGCGATCATAAGACCATCAGCATATTCAGTAATTTTTTTTATATGGTTCAAGGCATTTGGCTTTTCAATTTTTGCCATTATTGAAACTTTATTTTTACATATTTTTCTTAATTCTTTTATATCTTCTTGAGATTGAATAAATGATAACGCGACCCAATCAATACCTAAATTAATGCCTTTTTTAACATTTATTTTATCTATTGATGTCAGTGCAGATCCTTTTAATATTGTTTTAGGAAGATTGATACCTTTTTTACTTTTTAGAGTACCACCCTGAATGACCTTTGTTTCGATATAATTATTATTAATTTTTAAAACTTTTAATTTTATTCTGCCATCATCAATAAATATTGGATGATTGCTTTTAATGCTCATGAAAACTTTTTTTTCTGGTAAAGGAATTTCATTTTTTTTTGAACTTATAGCTTTATTAATTATGGAAACCTTTTGACCTTTAGTTAGCAAAATTTCATCATCTTTTATCTCTCCTAACCTTAATTTTGGACCCTGTAGATCTATAAGTATTCCTATGGATTTTTGTAATTTTCTCTCTGCATTTCTTATTTTTTTAACATAACTTTTGAGTTGATTTTCATTTGTATGTGAGCAATTAATTCTAAAGGCATCAACACCCGATAAAATAAGTTTTTCAATTTTATTAATGCTTTCTGTAGAAGGACCAATTGTTGCAAGAATCTTTGTTTTTCTATAATTTTTTATCATTATGAATGGATATAAAATGCTTTTATTAAAATTAAAACTTATTTAATGGTGATTTGTTAAAAAATGACACTAGATAAAGATTTTATAATTAAAAAAAAGAGAGATTGTGACGAATATTTGGTAATCTGTGATCACTCTTCTAATATAATTCCGATATCCTATAAAAAATTAGGCGTTTCCAGTAAAGGTTTAGAAAGTCATATAGCCTATGATCTTGGGGCTTCAGATTTAGCTTCTATTTTATCTGAGTCCCTCAATTGTACCTTGATAATGGCAAATTTTTCAAGATTATTAATTGATCCAAATAGAGGTATTGATGATCCTACATTAATTCCAAAGTTATCTGAGGGTAAAATCATTAAAGGAAATTTAGAGATTACTGCTTCATCCAAAGATATTGAAAGAAACAAGCGAATAAATAATTTCTATTTACCTTATCATGAAGAAATTAATAAATTTATTTGTGACTCGATAAGAAGGAATAAGGTTCCTAAGATTATATCAATTCATAGTTTTACTCCGGTTTGGAAAGGAAAGAACCGAAAAATTGAGGTTGGTATTTTATGGGACAAAGATGATAGGTTAGCGAATATATTTCTTAATTCGTTAAAAAATTTGAAAGTTGGCAATAATTTACCATATAGCGGTAGATTGAAAAACGATACTTTATACAAGCATGCTACTTCAAATGGCATTCCCCATGTTCTAATTGAAATTAGACAAGATTTATTAAGTAAAAACAAAGATAGATTGCATTGGGCACAAAAAATTCATAATGTTTTGAAAGAAAATGAAAAAATTATAAAGTCATTTAAGATAAAATATTATGGATCTAATTCGTTTTAAGGAGAAAAGGGTGTCAGAGGAAATACATCAAATTGAATCAGCGGTTTTTAGAAGGCTGGTTAAACATCTAAGGGATAATACCGCAATTCAAAATATTGATATTATGGAAACAGCCGGTTTTTGTCGAAATTGTTTATCAAGATGGTATCGTGAAGAAGCAAAAGAAGTAGGTATAGAAATTTCTGAAGATAATTCAAAAGAAATTATCTATGGAATGAATTATCAAGAATGGAAAGATAAATTTCAAAAATAAAAATGTCAGTAGATATCGTACTTCAAAGAGCTAGAATATTATATAAGGATGGTAAACATTTTGAAACTATAGATCTATTAAAAGATGCAATAAGAAATAAAAATGACGATGTAAAAATAAGATCTGCAATTGGCCTAGCATATTATGAAATTAATAAAAAAGAAGACTCTTTAAATTATTTTAATTTTGCTCTTGAGCTTGATAGAAATTATCTTCCTGCTTTACAATATAAAGCATTGATACTTATGGAAAATAATAATTATGAAGAAGCCCTGAAGCTTTTGATTATTTGCAAAGAAAAATATCCTGAAGTTCATGCTCCTCAAAATAATCTAGCTTTATGCTATCAAGAGCTATCCAAGGTTAATGAAGCGAATGAAGTATTTGAAAATTTATTGGATCAGTTTCCTCAAGAGCATGTTTCATATGTTAATTATGCAATGTTTTTGTCTGAAGTAGGAAATATTGAAAAAGCTAAAAAAATTCACTTTGATGCACTTAAAAAGTTTAAGAATACATTGTCTTTTCAACAGTTATGTGAGATGGGAGAAATTAAAAAGGGAAAAAAAATTATTAGTATTATGGAAAATGCTCTTGTTTCTGAAGAAATGGATATTACGGATAAGATAAATATATGCTTTGGATTGGGAGCGTATTATTCTTTTCAAAGAGATTATGCGAATTCATCCAAATTTTACATAAAGGGAAATAAACTAAGAAGATCAACTATTAGTTATGACCATTCGTTGTTAGAAAAAGATTTAAATTACAAAAATAGATACAAAAATATTTATGAGAAAATACACATAGATAATACAAAATTTAAAAATATATTTATTATCGGGCTACCACGTTCTGGAACTAGTCTTTTGGAGCAGATGCTTGATAGACATGATAATATCATTGGGTTGGGTGAGATGGCTGTAATTGCTCAACACCATGCAAAATTTTTTAAAAACAAATCCTCTGTATTTTCAGTTACTGATAAAGATATTGAAATGTATGTAAGGAAAGAGATGGAGAGTATTTCTCAAGATATTATTAACGCTTATAAAAATAGATCAGGTGATAAAAAATTTGATGGATATTATGTAGACAAAAATCCTTTAAATTTTTTGTATATAGGATTTATTCAATCGCTTTTTTCAAAGGTAAGATTCATTAACATCACAAGGAATAGGGATGACAACCTGCCATCCATTTATTTCTCGAATTTTATAGGTGCGCATAATTACGCTTATACACCAGAAGAAATTAAATTATTTTATAATTTTTATAATGAAATTATGAAGTTTTGGAAAGAAAGATTAATTAATAATATTTTAGATATCAAATATGAAGATTTAATTACAAATCCTAAAAAAGAAATTACGCGAATATTTGAATTTTTGGATTTAGATTATGACGAGAATTGTTTATTACCTCATAAAAATGAAAGATTAGTTAGAACAAGATCAAAGTTCCAAATACGAGAAAAAATAAACAAGAAAGGAATAAATAAATATTCATACTATAAAGATTATATTCCTGCATTATTTAATTAAAAAAATACTAGAAA
>MDTE01121631.1_pt1 | contig 13072 bp, 9 predicted proteins | sample 811231 | NCBI WGS metagenome assembly MDTE01 (sample SAMN05326651, study PRJNA326480) | marine metagenome | isolation source: seawater | place: Indian Ocean: Red Sea | collected 2010
AATACTCAATGCAAAGATACTGATGGAGATGGTTACGGTGATAATGCTGCAGGTAACAATGGAGATGCGTTCAAATTTGACCCTACACAATGGTCTGACTTTGATGGTGACGGTTTCGGCGATAATAACGGAACAGGCTCAATAAATGGAGATATTTGCCCCACTCAAGCAGGTAACTCTGCTAATCCAATCTCTCGAGGATGCCCTGATAGTGACGGTGATGGTTTTGTTGATCCGGAGGACGCTTTTCCACAGAATCCTCTGCAATGGGCTGACCGTGACGGTGATGGTTATGGCGATGAAGTAGACAAACCTGGTGGAGATGACTGCATAGATACATTTGGCACATCAAACGAAAACAATCGATATGGTTGTGTTGATACCGATGGTGATGGCTGGGCTGATGTTGATGATGAATTCCCAAATGATGGTGAACAGTGGAAAGATACCGATGGTGATGGTTACGGCGATAATTACCTATGGACAGTAACTTTTGTTGAAGACTTAGATGATGATCAAAGAATTATCGAATTACGTGAGCAGAGAGGTGACGCTTTTCCATTACAACCTGATGAATGGAGTGACCAAGATGGTGATGGATATGGTGACAATATAAGTGATGACTTCCCATTGGAAACTACTCAATGGAGTGATTTTGATGGTGATGGATATGGTGATAATTTCACCAGCGGAGCCCACCAACCAGATGATTGTATACAAGTGCCTGGTACATCGTATAGAGATTTATTTGGTTGTATTGATACAGATAACGATGGAACCAGTGATACTTCCGATCCATGCCCATATGATCCTGACATTTTCGAAGGAAAAATCAGTTCTGTTGTCTGTAAGATAACTGAGCCACAACAAGAAGGGGAGGCTGAATCAGATTCTACTAGTAGCAGTATTGAGCCAACTCTAGTATACCTTGGGATTTCAATAGTGATTCTATTATCAGTAATAATCGTTGCACAATTCTCTAAAACCTTAGCAAAGAAAAAAGCAAGACAAGAAAAATTAGACGAAGCAATGGTAAATTCTGCATTTTCTGAAGAAGATGAAAGAAGAACCGCTTGGATCGATTACTATGTCGCTAATGGCCAGTTAGATGAAGCTAAAGCATTAGGGTGGATAGAAGCAAATCCTGCAGAATTACCACAATGGAAACAATTCGAAATTCAACAACAAGAAGAACAAGATGCTGCAATACCAAATATGGTTAACCTTGATGACATTTTATGAATTTCTTGCTTTCTGTCTTTTGGCTTTTTTTGATAAGTCATCTTCAAATGATAAAAATGGTAAATTATTCCATTCTACTTCATCATCAATTGAATTTAATGCCTCATTATTTACCATTAAATCAACTAATTTTAGTGTAGTAGGATTAGAGCCATCAGATAACTCGTACTGATGACCAGGCAAAACCAATGATGTGTCTTCAACCTCAAGTAAAATATCTCGTAAATATAACAAAGATTGGCGCTGCTTATCTTGGCTTCCACCAAACAAATCCGTTCTTCCACAACGACCTAGAAACAAGCAATCACCGGTAATCACCAATCCATTACCAATTATTGTTACATGACCAGGTGTGTGGCCAGGGGTACAGTGAATGGTGAAATCCATTGCACCAAATGATTGTGTAATTTCAGTAAATTCTTGGTGTTGCCACCAACTAATTCCATCGAAATTATAACCTCTTTTTTGCTCCAATATATGGCATCTAATTACAATATTATCAGATGTGATATTTACTAATTCTTCAACTCCTTTGACATGATCCCAATGACTATGTGTGAGCCAAATTTCACTTAACTGAAAACCATGTGAACTACAAAAGTCATGCCAATATTCCCCATCAAATGGGTCGACGATACAGGCTTTTTTAGTCGATTTACATACAAATAAGTGATTCAAGTTATCCCATGGGCCTAATTGTTGTTGGAAAACCATGATTTGGTTGGTTTCAAAAATCAAATTCGGTTTCAACATATTTCACCCTTAAATCATGCTGAGAACCGCTGCCCTTTCAAATGATGAGTCCTACTGTGTACCATGGCGGAGGCTCAAAGGTTTGCAATAGCCCTGCTCGCCGGGCTGATGTTATTGTCTAGTTTGCCGCACACTACTGCTGAATCAAATAGTGAATCCTCATTATCACTTGAAATCACAACTGATGAAAGTCTGTCAGTCTTTATTGAAGGGCAATCGATTGAAATTGATTCACTACTAATAAACTATGGAAACGCCGAAGTTTATCAAGAAAACCCTTCTTGTGGCGTTTATATTACAGTAGAAAATGAAGAAAATCAAATAGTATATTCAAACTTTGGAGAATGTCGAAATCAAATCAGAGATTCAATTATTTATAGCAATGAAGCTTTAGAGCAGCCTAGCCAAATATGGGATTTTAAAAATCATGATAATGAGTATGTTGAGTCCGGTAAATACTACATCAAATTACATCATAGTATTCTAGAACTTAATGATACAATCAATTTAGAATTTATAAAAATGTCAACTATCAATCAAGATTTAAAACTGGAAGTAAAACTAAACAAAATCTCCACAATATCTCAAAACGAAGCCTATGCTGCACAGATCTTGTTGAATAACCCAAGTCAATCTATACTTGATTTGGACAATGAAAAATGTCTAATTGTCATTAACAACGCAGATTATGTTCAAATGATTGAATCATGTTATGGAAATACAGAATTATTTCACCCTAATGAGAACATCTACGCTGGACATGTAATAATTTTAGAAAATAAATATGATTTTTCGCTACCAATTACATTCCAATTATATGGTTCGGAAGAAATAGTATCGGTAGCGATTCCAGAACATGAACAAAGTCAAAATGATGAGTCTCAAGATGATGATCAATCTATGCAACAAGTATCTCCAGTTATCAAAATTGACCATTATGCAAATGAAGACTCAGTATCTTTCTTTGCAACATTTGATCAAACAAATACTGAAAATCAAATTGAAGTTTGTGACGCATCAGTAACAATATTCCATGATTTTGGAGCAGAATATCTATCAAATCAGATTAGTCTATGTAATGAAGAACAATTACAATCAGAAAATAATGTTAAGGAGATTTTTCAATGGAGTCTAAAAAATGACCAGCAATGCTTTATTGAAATGGGGACTTACAATATAATTATTGAAATCGGAAACAAGTTCTTTTCCTTTGATTATCAACATCTTTACAAAAATACTGAAGTTGCATGCTTAGAAAAAAATACTGAAGTTGATTTTCAATCTAGTTTAATTGATTATACAGTATTTTCAGATTTTGAATTATCGACTAATCAAGAAGTTATGAGGATTGATACTAACTGCTTAGCGGGTTTGAAGATTGAAATCTTATCACTCAACAGTTTTGTAAGTGAATTTTGTGGCTTCACTCCAGGCAACTTCTTCACCTTAAATGGAGGAAATATCGAGTTTTCCAATCAATTCGAGTTAAGTGAAACTATAGAATATGATGTGATCAATATACAATATTCGACATTTAATGGTTTAACAATGAATGAATATTTCTCTATCAAAGTCAATAATAATGACGTTCATTCAACAAATGATAACTTTCAAATTGATGGAATTTGGAAAAATATCGAATATGGTCAAAATGAATGCTGGATTATTAATTCACCAAATAACGCTCACATCATAGATTCAAATCTCCTAACATCTCAGTGGTCGCCAAAAGAGGATTGGACTGGAAGTTATCTTGTTTCAAAAGCTGAAACCGGTGTTGGAAACTGTGGTATTTTTGGAATACAATTAGTTGTGATTGATGAAATTTATTTTGAATCTGAGCCCGAAAGTTCCATTGTAACTGAATTGGAAATTGAGACCTCTGATGAAATAGATGTAGTCGCTATTACTGTAACTGGTACCGCAACTGCATCAATAATCCTAACCCTAGTATTACTTATATCTAATACAGAGAGCCTTAGAATTCCAGTAACTTCTCTAGGACTTTGGATGTTTGCTTTAGTTGGTAAGACTCATGAAACCTCTGATGGCCGTTTCCAAAGAGGACGGTTGATTGGTTATTTAACTGCTAATCCTGGTTGTCATTTTAGAGCACTAATGGCCGCATTAAAAATGAGTAATGGCCAAATTACACACCATCTTAGATTATTAGAAAATCAAGAATTGATATGGCGTATAAATGATGGAAGATTCGTCAGATATTACCCTCTAAACAATTCACTATACCCTGGAATGAATCCTGACGAATTACCTATTCCGCCGCTATCTCCGGATCCAAATAGTTTGCAAGGGAAAATTCTGACTCTACTCGATGATGAGCACCAACTAGGTGAATTCCCTACCCAATCTGAACTAGCCAAAAAGTTAGAGAAGAGCCAGCAACTCATCTCACATCATTTGAGAACTCTGCAAAAGTTTGGCTTGGTAGAGAAGCGAAAAATGGGAATTAAAAATCGTTACAAATTAACCAAAGAAGCTCTATTTTTACTTGAAACTGATATGGAATTTACCAAAGCTAGAGATTGATCTCTTTTCTTATCACTCCATCGGTATCTATTTTCCATGGAATATTGGTCCAACCTTTTGATTCTAATTGATTGATTACTTCGAAGTTGTTCTGTGATGAGTCAAGAATAATTCCAACCACTCCTCCACCACCAGCGCCCATTGCTTTCCAAGCACGTACTACTCCATTATCCGATAATTCCTGTAACTTATCTCTAAATGGCTCATGTAATTCGAGTCCGAGAATATCCACTCCTGCTGAATTCATATTCATTGCATTTACAACATTTTCAACAGATTCTGTCGTAATTCCTTTGGCCATCAATAATCCTGCTTCTCTAATCAAATCTAGGCCGTCAGTTATTTCTTCATCACCATCTTCAAAACGTTGCCAGACGCTTTTATGTAAATCTCCCGAGACATGGGTTATGTGGCTATTAAACAGCAAAAGATGATTCTCAAGCCAATTACAAAATTCAATTGATGGAGTAATCTTTTCGACTGAAACCGCTTCATCATCAAAAGAAAGATGATTTATTCCTCCCAAAGCACTAGCCCATTGATCTTGCCGCCCACCTTTATTTCCTAGTAATGCTTCAAACTGATAAGCGATTTCCGCGGTTTCAATAGGTTGCTGTGATGAACTTGTTATAGTTGAAATAAATCCTACATTCATAGCACCACTGGTACCTAAACCAGAACCTGTTGGCATGTCTGTTTTGTATGTCAAAGATATTTTCCTATCATCATCAATTAGCATCTCACATCTTACATATTGATTGATTGCTATGTTTACTACTTCACCGGTTTTTTGTTTACAATAAGTTGGAACGTCAGTCCAACCTCCTGCTAAATCAATTCTTGAGGGGGCTCGAACTTCGATTCTTCGTGCCATGAAAACCCTACAAAGATTCGGTTCTTGAATAGTGGGTTTGAAATGGAAACCTATTGTGGGAGGAACCGTAGCGGATAGGAGGTGGTCATTTGAGTTACAGCATCCAAAGTGTCGATGAAAATTATTGGCAGCGTAGATGGGAAGAAGAGAAAGTATTTGTTTCAAAAATAAATGATCAGAAACCTTCTTTCTATTGTCTTGAAATGTACCCTTACCCCTCCGGCAAGATGCATATGGGCCACGTTCGAAATTATTCGATAGGAGATGCTGTTGCTCGCTACAAGCGTATGATGGGTTTTGATGTATTATATCCAATGGGATTTGATTCATTTGGGTTGCCAGCAGAAAATGCCGCAATCAAAGAAGGTGGTCACCCTCATGATATTACTGAAAAAAATATGGCTTCGATTACCAAGCAAATCAAACAAATGGGATTCTCATATGACTGGGATAGAATGGTGAAAAGTCACGACCCAAATTACTACAAATGGAATCAATGGTTTTTCCTCAAATTCTACGAGAGCGGTTTAGCATTCCAAGAATTTGCCCCAGTAAACTGGTGTGACCCTTGTAATACTGTTCTTGCAAATGAACAAGTCAAAGCTGGGCGTTGTTGGAGGTGTAACGGGCCTGTAGAACAAAAGGAAATGAGTCAATGGTTCTTAGATATCCCCAAGTATGCTCAAGAATTAGTTGATGGACTTGAACAAATTCAATTCCCTGAAAATGTCGCTGCTATGCAGAGAGATTGGTTGGGTCGTTCCGAAGGTGCTGAAATAACCTTTGAGATTGAGGATTCTGATGAGACAATAACTGTATTTACAACTAGGCCTGATACATTATTTGGAGTCACTTTCTTAACTCTAGCACCCGAACACCCGCTGGCAAAAACATTGGTTTCTGGTACTGGTAATGAGGCTGATTGGCAAGCACTATATGATGAAGTTTCAATAATGACAGAATTTGATAGAATCAAAAATATGAATAAGAAAAAAGGAGTACCATTGGGAAAAAATGCTATTCATCCGCTAACTGGAGAAAAAATACCAATTTGGAGTGGGAATTTTGTTATCGCATCATATGGAACTGGAGCAGTTATGGCCGTACCTGCTCATGATGAGAGAGATTTTGACTTTGCACAAAAATTCTCGATCCCGATTCGTCGAACACTGGTTATGTCCGAAAATGGTGATGCATCAGCTGATTTAACAAAGGCAGAAACCGATTATGGCTGGATGGTTAATACCGGGAATACAGATTTTGAAGGATTATATGGTGAACAAGCCATTACTGCAGTTATCGATGCACTGGTAAGTCAAGGTTCAGGAAAAAGAAAACTGAATTGGAAAATTAGACCATGGCTAATCTCAAGACAGAGATATTGGGGTACTCCAATTCCAATCATTCATTGTGATGAATGTGGCGCAGTACCTGTTCCTGAAGGAGATTTACCTGTCGAATTACCAAGAGATATTGTATTTGGTAAAGGTAATCCTCTCGAGACCTCTTTAGAATTCAAGCGGGTAAAATGTCCCACATGTGGCAAAGATGCAAGAAGAGAAACCGATACCATGGATACTTTCGTAGATTCTTCATGGTATTTCTTGAGATATACCGATGCGAGAAATAATGACGAATGTTTCTCCAAAGAATTAGCAGACCATTGGATGAATGTTGATTTTTACTGTGGCGGAATTGAACACGCCCAAATGCATCTAATTTATGCTAGATTTTGGACGAAGGCGTTGCGGGATATTGGTCTCCACTCTATTGATGAGCCGTTCAATGAACTACTGTGTCAAGGAATGGTAAACAAAGCAGCCCCATGGTGTGAATCTTGCTCAATTACCCTAAGTGTTGACCATGTTGGGATGCCTTGTCCTCAATGTGGTGATGTTCTAGCCATGAGATCTGCAAAAATGAGTAAATCGCTTGGCAATACTGTTTCGCCTGAAGATATGATTGAAAAATATGGTGCTGACACAGTTCGATTATTCATTTTGTTTGCTGCTAACCCAACTGCAGGAATGGACTGGTCTGATACTGCTCTTGAAGCAAACTATCGTGTGATGTTGCAACTGAGAACAATGCCTGAAACAATATTGAATTGGGGTAGTGATGCTTCTCCGATAGATGATTGGTTAGTTGCTAGATTAAAGCAGAGGGTCGCTGAATTTAGTGAAGTTATGGACATTTATGATTTGAGGAGAGCTGTTGAAATTTCTCATTATGAATTGATTAAGGATATCAACTGGTATGTAAGAAGAGGCGGAAATAATGCCGCTATAGGACGATTAGTCCTCGAATCATGGACTTATCTGATTTCAGTATCAACTCCTCATCTTGCTGAAGAGTGGGGTAGATGTTTATCTCTCAAAGAAATGGTATCTGCATCTGAAATGGTCGATATCAAGCCAGTTTCTAAAGACGAAGAAACTGTATTGAATCATGAATATATTATGCGAGCAGTACTTGAAAATTCACGTAAAGTAATGTCAATTGCCGAAAAACACCTCGACGGTCAAGCACAAAAACTGACTCTAATCGTTTCCCCAGAATGGAAAAACCAATTGTCAAGAGCAGCGATAAACTATCTCAATGATGGCGGTAATGTAAAACAATTTATTCAACAGTTAAAACAAATGGATTTTGTAAATGATGAAAATATGGGGCAAATTTTGTCATATTGGAATAAGAAGATGCTATCTCAAGTTTTCAAGTGGGATGATAAATCAAAATCACTTATTTTGGATAATATTGATGAGGCTGAGGTACTATTAGAGCGAGCATCATTTATTGCTAAAGAACTTGATCTTAATGAAATCGAAGTAATTAGAGCTGAAGACTATCAAGGCGAGGATGGCAGAGAAAATTCTTCCTTGCCACTAAGCCCAAGCATCATATTTGCATAAACTGTAGTTCTAACTACAATACTCAAGTCGCTTTGAATTACAAAGTTACTATCCGGTGTAAATCAATAATATTGAGGCGATAGTTCAAAGATTGTCGCCGATAAGAGTATAATGTGACATCAAAAACCCCACGCAAAAAGTCTCGGTCACAATCTCGACAAAAACCCAAACGGTATGGTACAACCAAAAAATCTGTCTTGCTTGAAAGAAGTAAGGAATACATCGAACAAGTAGAGAAAAGGGCAAATGATAGATTTGAAAGACAAGAAAGGCCTATGGGTTTTCCAGATTCTATCCTTGAGCCAAAGAAGCATTCGTTTGATTGGCAAAACAATCCTGTACCATTGAAAGATGAAGAGATTCTAGCTAAATTTGTTATCAGAAAAGGAGAGTTCGGTTGGCTTGAAGATGAACGTGTAGAAGAAATCGGTAAATTTGTCAAAGACAAAAAAATGACTCTTGACCAAGCTCTCTCTTTACGCTCTGCACTACTCCAACAAAAAACCGTATACGGTCACGGCAGACTAAAATCAAGAGCTAAAGCATTATTTCGCTTATACAATGAAGGAGTGAGTGTTGTTGACCTTTCGACAAGATTCGACTTCCCTCCAATGAATATTTTTCGCGTGATTCTTGCGGAAAAGCGATGGTCAAAATCAAGAATCAAAGAGTGTTTACGAGACCCAAGTAAAATGAAAAAGCGCGAGAGAGAAGAATTTGAAAAAGCAGAGGCTGCAGATAGAGTTTCAAATGTAGATCAATCAGAAACACATTCAAGAGCAGACTTGTTTGAAGAAATACTATCTGATTGGTTTGAATCTAGAGGTGTTAAAATAAGGCGTCAAAATGAAATGGTCTCAGAACAAAAATTAGAACATGGGCGTCCGATAAACACTCCTGACATCTTATTTCTTGACCATGTAGAAATTAATGGCCAACCTGTTGCTTGGATTGATGCTAAACACTTCTATGGTGCTGATGTTCAATTTCAAAGGAAAAAAATGACTAAACAAATGTCAAGATATATTGAGGAATGGGGCAGTGGTGCAGTTGTTTACCGTCATGGATTCAGTGAAAATTTATTCATTCCAGGTTGTTTAATGCTCGATGCCGGAGTACTTGACCTATCAAAAATGTCTTGATTCTAACAATCTATACCGGTAATGATTGATTCTAAGCCCTTTTCTGAAAACTTAGAATTTAGTAACTCTAATTCCTCATCAGACAGCATTCGGTCAAGTTTTGTTGGCAAAATTACACATGAAACTCCCAACATACATAATCTAATTCTAACATATGATTGCAGTTCAGTGGAACGTACTATCGACATTACAGTATCAAGAAATTGTTTTCGTTCAGTCTCAAAAATCAATTCAGATTCTTGACAAAAGTTACTTGATTGCTCAAGAATCTCTTTCCAGCGTGAATGATCCCATGGACCGGTTTTTATTTTGTTCAACGCTTTATGGCCAGCTTTAGTGATTTTTGCTTGCCAAATTTCATCATCTATGTATTTTGATGTATGGCGAGATTCTTCGGGTTGCCAAACTAAAATTACTGGTTGTTTACACTTGAAGCCAAGACTAGTGCCTGAGGCGCCTGGTGCGCCTGGCTGTAATCTAATCTCAACACCACCAGCATGAATTCCCAGTACATCTCCTAAACCAGAACCATTTATTCTCTCAATCCTATGACAAATACGATAATATTGATCAATATTACCTCGATTTGAAAATTTATGAAATGCCAAAGCGACTCCGACTAAACCTGCAGCAGACATCGCAAAGCCTTGACTTGTCGGTAATTCAAGCGATACTGAGATGTCAAATGAAGGACTACTATCCAACAATCTAGCATATACTAAATCATCAATTAGGCCTCGATAAAACTTGTCAGAATTTTCCATTTCGTTACCTTGATAATCAAAAGCTGTAATGCTGCTATCATTTATATCTCCATTGGAATCTTTGATTGAAAGTTTTACTGATACGCCGTGTTGAACATTTATTCCAACGCCCCTACTGCCTTGATTACGCAATAATCGTCCATCTTTCTCAACGGTGAAAAATAGAGTAATGTGGCCACCAACATGTGAAGCATACTCATTCTCCATAGTATTGCCATAAAATCAAGTCATTTGAAATATCTCATTAAAATTAATATTGATTGCATAAATCATGGGTGCAATTGAAAGTCAAGTAACTATTAGGTTAAGCATGGCCGGAAGTAGTATGCTGCCTCATGACAGAGGCCACCTCCTATGGACTGCAGAAGATGGCGTTAGCAGAAAACTCCTATCAAGTATGGATAGATGGGTTGCTGCTATTCTTGCTGATGATGATATTGATAGCCCAATGTTTGGTTCAAGCGAAAAGATTGATTCAACCATTATTGCTAAGGGTGACGGGATAATTGCTGGCACCGCTATGGTGGACCATCTTATCCAAATTTGGGCGCCTTCAATTCAAATAACCTGGCGTGCCTCAGATGGTAAAAAAGTATCAGAGGGCGAAGAAATCGCTCACTTGAGTGGATGCAGTGAAACAATACTGCTAGTAGAAAGAAGTATACTGAACATCCTTGGACATCTCTCAGGTATTGCAACTGAAACCAAAAAATGGGCTAGTAAGGCGGCAAAACAGGTAGCATGTACTAGAAAAACTACATGGGGGCTACTCGACAAATGGGCAGTTCACTTGGGTGGAGGACTTACTCATCGTTTGACAAGAAATGATGCACTAATGATCAAAGAGAATGACCTTGCATCAATGGATGATTCATCACTCGAAAATGACAAAAAAATAGCTCAGATTATTCAAACACTTGAATTAGATGATGGCTCATCATTTATTGAAATTGAAGTAAGAAATGAAAAAGAAGCCATTACTGCTGCTGCTGTATGGCAACAGACTCATGAAAATGTAGAGACAAAACTGGTTGTGATGTTAGATAATTTTGGGCCTGAGCGTTGTAAAGATGTGGTCAAACAATTAGAAGATATGGGTCTCAGAGAAGCCATTATACTAGAGGCAAGTGGCAACATTACTTTTGAAAAACTTGGAGAATGGTTTGAGTGTGGTGTCGATGTCATCTCTACTAGCGCAATAAATCGCGGAGTAAAGCCGCTTGACATCTCAATGATTATTGGTGATTGAATGGGCGAATTTACAGCCGACGAAAGTCACCCAAGGTATAACTCGTTGTTAAGTCGGCATAAATTAGAAATTGCGGCAAGTAAAGGTATGTTGGCCGATAGTGCAATGATTGCTCATGGACGCGTAGAAGCTTTTGATTATCTGTTGGGAGAGGAAAGTTCCAACAACGCCATAATTGCAACAAAAAATGCTCTTGCTCATCTAAATGCTGCTAAGCGGCCAATTATCACAATAAATGGCAACACTGCAGCACTCGCGGGAAAAGAATTAATGCAAATTGCTGAGGCATTAAATTGCCCAATTGAAATCAATATTTTTTACCGAACGGAAAAAAGAATTTCGGCAATTATTGAACACCTTGAGGCAATCAAAACTGAACATGGCATTACTACTAAGATACTTGGAGAGAAGCCTGATGCTAAGATTCCAGGTCTTGAAGGTCCACGGGCAAATTGTTGCCATGAGGGTATTTTTTCGAGTGATGTAATCCTAGTTCCTTTGGAAGATGGTGATAGGTGCGAAGCATTGGTCAAAATGGGTAAAACCGTAATAGTAGTTGATCTAAACCCGATGTCTCGCTCAGCAAAAATGGCTTCAATAACAATTGTTGATGAAATTTCTAGAGTTGCTAAAAATATGATTGATTTAATTGAAAGCGATTACAAAAATGAAATGGATATTGATTTCGTAAATAAGAAGAATTTGCAAAAAAGTATCAATATTATTGCAGCGAATTATATGAGTTGAATCGAAAATTCAACAAAATATGAGAGTGTCGGGGATAAAGTTTTATCATCAAACGTTGAATTAAATTTGAAAATAGATGGGAAGAGAGCTTGGTAATAGTCCCAACAAGGGTACTTTTGGAACTAATATTTCATTCGATATCGAGGAAACCTCTGCCCCAGTAAGGCGAAGGTCTCGCCAACAAAATAATCAAAATGATGTGGTGAATGAGAAAGAAGAAAATCTAACTGGTTGTCCAGGATGTGGCTCACCAATAAATCAACAAGAATGGTTAGATTGTTTAGTCGGTTTTGTATCGGGCGCATATGAATTTGAAATTGGAAATCCTGTTAGAGCAAGGATTGTACAAAATCTGCGTAACCAAACCTCAAAAATGAATATGCCAAATCCAAGTGATAGATGGGAATTAGCAGTGGTTGAGAAACTTATGACCGAAATTGAAAGAATTGTTTTGGCAGAGGTGACTCGAAATAATCAAAAACAGGTTGCTGATTCTGGATTGAGTGAAATTCAACGACAAGAATTGATTGCTGAAACGGAAGCAAGGGTAATCAATACGATGGCACTTGAAATTCAAGAGGCTTTGATAGCTGATTTAACTCCGAGACTCGAACAAGAAATTAGAGTTCAAGTTGAGAATGAGTTATGGCAGCAATTCGAACAGGAATGGAAAAACAGAATGGATAAAAATTAACCAACAAATGAGCATACTTTTTGTAATATTTCCAATCTTCAATGATATTCTTCATAGGCTGTCAAGATTACAGACAAGTTATGAGAGACAACCGACTCCATGTTGACTCACTGCCAGCAGAGGTTCAGAAGCTATGTGAAGTAATGGC
>MDTE01019609.1_pt1 | contig 13070 bp, 5 predicted proteins | sample 811231 | NCBI WGS metagenome assembly MDTE01 (sample SAMN05326651, study PRJNA326480) | marine metagenome | isolation source: seawater | place: Indian Ocean: Red Sea | collected 2010
CCGTTCTCATTGCAAAATGCCGCGTCTGAAAAAAAAACTAACGGACCTCAAGTCAAGCGAGTTTCGATGCTCGATTGTGGAAGATTGTCACCATGTATTGAGGACTCGCAGACGCAAACGTCCACTCAGTACTAGCTAGATAATGCTACTCCTCTACCCAGCCCTCTCGTCGTCGTTAGCCTGAATACCACAAGTACCATCCTATTTAGGTCATATGATGACACCGAATATTAGGGTTGGAAGTTGCTCAACTCGGCGTCTCGACGATGGGGGGAGGGGGGGGGTGCTGTCTAGAATTACGAAAAGGCAGCTCGGATTTTCCCAAAAGGCAACTTGGGATTTCCGATGTTGAATGGCCCGCCAATGACCCGGGACTTGCCAACTCGACGTCGACGCGACTAAAAAAGGGGCACCTCGCGGAGTTGAATTCCGACCTCGGAGTAGCTAGCGATGGTCCCTCTAAGGTACTCACCATAATAACAGCGAAACTAGACGCAGCGGACAGGATGCTCTTGCTTGCTTGTCTACGCATTACGAGCACAGTGGTCCGCCGGTAGCCGGAAAATCCAAGCTGGTTCAACGAAAACGCTTTGCCTGCTCATCACATCGACGTTTGTATATTTTGATGTCAATCGAGTCATCGACGAGGAACCGGTAAAGATGGACAATTTTCCGCTGTCCATAACGACGAACACGCCCTATGGCCTGAGTCTCACACATGACGTAATTCTGTAAGGTCTTGACCTGTGTAAATCAGCTTTCAGAGGGAGAAGAATCAAGATAAAAATGAGACTAGGGGAAGACTGTGCATCTTACGTGAAGTGGGTGCACAAAGATCACATGATTTGCAGCAGTTAGGTTCGCACCAGATGCAGACTCGTTGTGGAGTTCTAGAAGAAGTATGCGCTCATCATTCTTTCCCAACTTCGCTTTTTGAAATTTTGACATTATGGCCGACATTTGATGAGCTGTACCTTTTAGCTTCAGCGCTGGGAAACCCTCCTTGTTGAGGACAGCATGTACTTGGGTCAGGAGATCCTCAAATTGAACAAATATGAGGACCCGCTCATCCTTTGGGAAACCACTCACGAGATCTATGATTTCTGCAAGCTTGGCACCATGATGAGTGACCGCCTTGGCATTTGAGTTGGTTTCATTAAGGCAAAGCGATGCGCATTCCACAACAGAATGAGAGCGCACATTTGCGTGGCATCCAGCTGCTGGACATTCCTCTCGGGCTGCTGCTGCACGCATCTTTGAGGTTTCGCCAACATGACCGCAGCATGAAAAGATGGCTCGATTGGTGAGTGGAATCTGTACGTTAGTCGCCTGATCAGATGATGAAAACGGCTGTGAAGCAACAAACTCTCTTTGAGCTTGCTCGATGGCCCGAAAGAATCGGAGGGAACGTGTCCTGCCCACGTACTCTTTGTTCAAGGCTCGTAGTTCATACACTTGGTTTCGCAGAGCCCAGAAAAGCTCTTTGAGAGTGTCATCCCGTTGTTTTCTCACGGGAGCAGATTCGCCCTCAATAATTGGTTCAGGAAAGACAAGATCTACACAACGGGTTGCCTTGATGATCTCAGGACGGGTCTGTGCGTCTAATCTTCTTCTTACTTCGGGACTACGTACGATACCAGATGCAAATTCATGTGACTCGCCTTTAAGACTATGACTTGCAATGGCTAGGCCTTCGGCAGCCAGCGCAAGCAACTGGGCCGATGCATCACTGTCACCAATTCCCTGATTTAGCTCGTTCCACCACTCGCGCATATGTTGGTGACCCGTAAATTTATCGAATGGTTTGCCAGGTTTATCTTTTTTTTTGGTCCGTCCGCGAGCATTCTTTTCTCCATCAACTTGCCACATGCTGTTCCCGTGCTTTTTGAAAATATTATCACACCCTCGGTCTCCATTGAGAGGCCTGGACATACTCACTGCAGCCCAACGCCGAATCTCCTCCTCAACGCGATGTGCTGCAGCAACCTCCCTGACAATTTGAGTTGCACAATTCTCCAGCTCCGCAGCGCGCTTAGACACAACGTTAGAACAGGCTGTAACATCGCTGCCGTCGCCACTACTACCATTCATTATCGTATTGGGGGCCGAGGCTGGGCGTGCACATCGTTTCAGGAGCGCCTCCTCAGCATCGGCGCTCCCTTCCAGAGCCTCTGAAAGTCTGGTCTCCCGATCACTCTTATCACGGAATTTCTTCTTACCACGTGCTGCGGCCTTTACCTTCTGCATTTCGAGTGCATGGAGATGATGCTCAAGCTCTAAATACACAGCACGGTCCGGTGCAGGCATAACTACCCGTTGTATTGTTGCTTGAAAGCGAATCTCATCTATTTCAGCTACATTTTGTCTTACAAATCTGTCCAAAAATCTCTGTGCAACATCCTGGCGACGCGCATGCCACGACTGGGACTTCGCTTCCAAGAACTCCTGAAACAGCTCTGACTTGGACAGTTCCTTACGCGAATCAGTTGGACGATCACCTTTTTTGGTGAGTACCACAGGATTGCTCGCCCCAAGATGCACTCCCAAGTATGCTGCTATGCCCTTAACGTCATCAAAGGACTCGAGTGGTGGGGTGCCAGATAGAACCCACGAGCAACGTGCCTTGATGGCTTGTACAGTTGGAACATCACGATGGTCCAAGTATGTATACTCATCCACGACTTTTCGGGCAAAATAAAACATTTCAAGAGGTGGTGCCTTTGGACCAGGGCGCTTAGTGCGTACCGACTCCACCCTCGGTTTGACAAAGGCCTTTTCTTCTTGTTCACTATCATCCGACGAAAAGTATTCCACAACACTGGGCGATGACTTTTTTCTCTGCGCAACCTTGGATTCACGCGCCCCCCGCAGGGGCACCCCGCTTTCGTAGGCTTGCTTCTTACTAGTATTCACAGCTAGTGTCACCCTCAGGGATTTTTTATCAGCCTTTCGCATGGAATCAAGACCTGCTTGGCCAGAAGCTTGAAACGCGGAAACATACTTTTCTATGTTTTGGAGAGCCCGACTATGAACCTCCTCAAAGTACCGCCCACCCTTGCTCGGGAAAGCATGGACCGCGGCAAATTCAGCAAGATGATCAAAATACGCCTTTGATCTGAAAGTCTGCACCGACATGATAATGATTTCCGCATCGAGAACTTTTGGGATTGTAAGCCGCATTAGATCACCGACACTCATAATCGTAAGGCACTTGTAGCGATCACCGAGGAATTTTCTTAGCTCACTTGGCCACTGTGCCATGAGGTGCTTAGGTACGATAACGAGAGTGGCCTTACAGGGAATAGCCTTGCCCAAGAGGTGTGGAGGGAGCTCTGGGGCTTGGTCTCGCCACTGCGCGTCAATCAATGCAAGCGTAATTGCAGTTTTTCCATAGCCAACCGCATCTGCAAGCACACCCCCTCGGACCACAACAGGAATTTGCACACGAGCTTCTGCTCGCCAGCCAAGAACAGAAAGAGCTTCATCTACAACTTCTTCCTCAATAAAGGGCTCACATGTTGCCTCCATGCGCTGCATCCAAGTTAATGACCGAAGTTGTTCAGGCCGCAGTGCCGATGCTGCATTGCCAAAACCAGGAGTCTGGGGAGCCTGTTCGTCAACACGATTGCTACAAAGAGAAAATGAGCGAGCGGGCAGCATTGTCCTGCCAAAATTACTACTAACAATCCGAAAGTCAAGTTGGACCTTCCCTTCGCCGTCAGCTCGTGCCTGAAGGAACCGCGGGAGCGCAGAGAACGCCCGCACAGCAATGGCAACGGGATTAATGGCGATACGTAGAAAGCCGATATCAGCATTCTGCTGTTTTTCACGTTTAGAATCTAGTTCGAAGGCGGCGGGTCGGTTTTTTAGCGCTCGCTCGTACTCACCTGCGAGGTATGGGTCTTCAATGGCGGTGAATTGATTCGATTTCCCCGCTACTTTAACCCAGCTTAGTGTTGGTGCTAGGGGAGCACATGTCGTGCAACATGGCAGTCCGGCCCGGACTTTGGCTGCAAGTCTGGACCCCCCTTGTACTGTCTGCCAGACAGAGAGTGCCACTGGTAATTTCAGTCGAGGTACCAGAAACCCTAAGGCCATCTTTGACGCCGATGCCACAGCACCACACGCGCCTACCACCCTCAGAGTGAGCGACTTCCACTGTTCAGGATGTACTGTCGATGCCCCCCCCCAGACAGGCGATACTGACGTCGCACAGAGATCCCCGAGATCGACTGCGATCTCAAGAATGGAACTTGCGTTCCAGGGAGAGGAAACGTTCACGGAAATGGCTGTTTGAACTTGCTCTGTATATGCGGCCGCATTAACCTGGGAAAGATCAGCACTAATAGGCACCCAACGCCCCAAAATAGTTGATGTCTTAATCTCTGTAACATTGGCCTTATCTTTAGTACACTCAAGTGGGTGCCAACCTCTCTGGAGTGAGCACACGAGTGATGACCGTGCTTCGCGCAGAGCAAGACGTCGCCAGTCACGCGCAAAGACGTAGGTATCCAATGCTGCAGGACCAACAGGCTTGGATTCAAGAAAGAGATAAAGTTCTGGTCTGTCGTTTCCCAACCTCTTATGGAGGGAGCCCAAAGGCGCGGCACATTTATGCAGTAGCACATAACCTGCACAACACAGGGTTATTGCCGGTGAGACAAGGCCATCGCTGTGTATTGAATGAAGGGAGAGGGGGGCACTAGTGGTGGGGCAGGTTAAGGGGAAACATAGACGCTGTTGTCGACGTCCAGATACATCTTCATCAAGATACGAGGCACCCTTCAGCACTTTCACATTGATATGTGAATAGCGTTGTTTGCCGATCATATTCTCATCTTCCATTCCAAAGGATGATGCAAACGATTCTACCACAGGCCCATCGTAGCTCAGCTCAAGGTCAATATCATCATCAATTGGCAGCCGCAAACTCCAGTTGGCATCCAAGAGGCTGTCCCCCGTACTCTCAACGAAACCGCGAAGAACTGCGAAACCTTCAAGCCGGTCTCGCAGTGGACCTCGCCCCCGAGGTGGCTCAACAAATGCATGCCATACAATTCCATATACACCTCCTAATGTCAGTTCAAGAACAAGGGCGCTTGACGCATCTGTGTATCGTACTTTCCAACATTCAACACATCGTCTCATCTCAACTAGACGAAAACTTGCTCTGTCAAGATGAGACACAATTTCAACCCATCTCCTCCAGACCTCATCGTCGAGGGCACTTTGTGCGATAGCACCCATTTCTGACTTGCGTTTCTTGCTTGCAGGCAGATTACGAGAGAGGCCAGCAGTTTCTGGGCGTAATTTGCAGAGAGAAGCTGTCGACAAGCCAGAAAGAGTGACAATTGTTGGGAGTGCCAACCCAAGAGCAACCTCAAATTCCTCAGGAGATACCCGACCCCGACAATCCACTTTGTACTGAGTGTGTTCTGGTTTGCCTGCGCATGCCTCGCAAGCGCTGTGACCACAGGCAGTGCAGTAGAGAACCTTGGACGAAGAATTAGTCCGCTGAGCCTCGCAGACGCACCGCTTGGCGCTCTGGGAAGCGGCGTGAAGGACACGTTCCGCGAATGACCCAGCACCTTGAAAGTACTTTGGAATTGTTGCACCCAATTCCAGCGGCTCCCGAACCAGAACTTGCGATCTTACAACATTTGCATGTCGATCGCTACCTCGCGTGCTATGGTGTTGGACTGGATAATTAGTGTCCAAATGTCTTGCGCAGGCTTTTGAATCAACAATTCCTATGCGCCCAAGGACGCCCATGGGAAGTGAAAGAAGCGCAGCAAGAAGAGCAGATCCAACAACCGTCGTAGACATAGCGTTCCCGGAGAGCGAGGTGAGATTCTCTTCGGTCTCACGAGTGAGCAAGAGGTCATCAATTGGGATACCTTGCAGAGCGAGGGTCTCGACACCGACGACGGGCCGGCCCTGATTAGTGACGTAGGCACACAAGGAAGGCGTGAGACATGGACATATTCCCAGCTTAGCTTTGGTCGGGTCAGATCGATCTACATTTTGAGATAAATCCCACACACTTGTCTTGAAGTTTGCATCTTCGCGGCGCTTGACGAGGCGCATGTAGTCTATATCCATACTGTCGAGAACCCGCTCTGTTTGAGCACCCGCCCAGTCGCGCCAAGCGAAGTCCGGCAGAGATGCAGCATTCACGCCATGCACCCAGTTAGTTAGCGGGCGCTTTTGTCCAAGTTTTTCCTCAATACGAACTCGAGCATGTCGCGCCTCACACTTGTCCCAGGGCGTATCTTCCTTATCTTTCTTTTTGTAGCTGAGGTCTTCCCGCGCTGCCTGAACACGTGGATCGTGGGCGTCAAGCATAAAAGCTTCAAGGCTTGCGGATGCATTACGTTCCATAGCGCGGAGTTGTCTTTCCCAGCGATGAATTACATCAGGCAATGCCACTTCGTCTGCAATGGCCAGAAGGTAGCCTCGAGTGCGAGTTTGAGGGAGGTAGTAATTCTTGGTATCAAGACGAACTGCTTGAGCACGGTAGTTGATTGCTTCAAAGTTTCGGATCATTCCTTTCCACGGCGCGCCACATACGTTCTCTAGAAGTACTAGAGGCGGCCGTGCTCTTTGCACCCACTCGAACATGCCATAGAACGTCTGACCAGATTCCCCTAACTGCTCTAATGTCTTCTTGCAAGTGTTAAGATTAGAGTAGTCAACACATGACGTGCCGGCAACTAGAATATCCACGTCACCACGTTGACGCGGCACATTTTCAAGTGAACCAAAGGCCGTGTGTGCTTGCCTGCTGCCAAGTTCCCGAACGTCCCGAAATAGAAGAGGCGGTGCGAAATTACGTTCGATATAAGCCTGCTTGAAAGGTTCAACTTCACTTGAAAAGACGTGTGTAACTGCGAGGGGGCTCTCTTTTTGAACTTCACAGGCACGCGATACAAGTTCCAAGGCTAAGAGTGGGGCTTCTGTGCCACTGCACATAGTTGCAACTCGCAACGGTCTTTCCATTTTGCTCGCTAAGTCACTTATCTCGGGGAAGCGCCGGACAATATCTCCAAATATTTCCTCTGGTCGAGATAGCACAGGCAAGGATTCGTCTAGCCAATATCTGGATGCGAATTCTGTTTGATCAAATTCGGCATCCTGGTTACCTACTGCCTTTGAGCTTCGCTTTTTAGAGCGTCGCCTTTGGTCTGCTGTCATGATCCTGTCAAACGCATTCTGCTTGGGTTTCTCACCTTGTTTAGTCTCGCTTGTCTCGTTACATGCTTCATCAGGTCCATCGCGGCACTCTATCGGCGGAATAGGAGACCAACCCGGGATATCCTTAGTCTTGCGTTTCCTGCCATCGTGCTGCTGGAACAAGGTAAAACACTCACGCTCTTCGCGTGTTGCATGCGAAATCCCGAGTTTTGGTGGAGGCTTGGGAATGGGATCCGCTCTCATGCTCAATGTATTCCTACACCGAGCGGAGCTGGCGCGCAATAGCCTACGCGCCAACCTTGAAAAAATTTAAACCGGGCAGTACAAAAGCAAAAGACCCCTGGGAACACACTATAGTACTTCCAACAACGAATCAGAGAACTAACAACTATTTCTAATATATAATTAAGGAAGGAATATCCTAAAGGAAAACTTGAACTTGAAGGACTCGGCGGAGCACCAAGCCTCTAGAGACTCGGAGATCTCTAGAGGCCTTCTCCCTGCGCGGCTAGGATACCCAGTCGGCGCTTAAAAAGAGACGTCAAGAAACGATAGAGCGAATTCTCAATCTCCTGGGGCAGGTCATCTCCCATTAATAAAGCCAAACAATCCGTCGCGGCGTTCGTTTCTAGTTCAAGTTTCTGAGGAAGATCGTTTCTAGTTTCTGGAGGAAATCTCCTCTGACGTCGTCCAAATTTGGACACTCAAATATAGTGTGAATGATGATGATGATGATGATGATGATGATGATGATGATGATTGCGATAAATATGATGATGATGATAAGAGCCTGAGGCCCGAGGACAGACATCGATGAGCCACTGCAATTACGGGATCATCTCCCGTCGCAGACGCTCTGGAACATGGGACGCCCTATTTCGCTAGACTACGCGGGTCCGCGTGCCCGCCGGGGGGTCCTGGGCCAGTGGAATTACACACTGCCAGTGCACGGTGACGGTGACCTATTTTGCCCCGGGGTAATTTTCCCGATAATCTCCCCAATAGTAGTAGTCGACACCCCCACACCACCACACCCCCAAAAAATGTTTTCAAGTTTATTCTACTAGTAGGCATTAATTGAAAACGGGCCTGCCTGCCCTGTCCTTGGCCTTGGCCACCTAAGACCACCATCATGATTGCGCTGCTCTCGAAAAAAGCTCTTCTCGGACTCTCGAAAAGCTCTTCTCGCGCATCCAGATTTAGGTCGCGGAAAAAGACTCCTGCAGTCCAAAATAGCTGGCATTCTTTTATTTCATTGCAGACAAAGGGAGAAGTCGAGAATGTACATCAGTCCAATGACCATCAGGTATGTATGAGAACTATGCCCTTTTGCAGCAAGTTACTTCAAGCTGGAGCTTGGAGAGAACAAAAGCTGAGTATCGGTTAATTTCGAGGCAATATTGCTTTAGCTGATTGGCAATGAGAAGTGAATCTAGACGAGGTGGGCTCGTAGCATTTTTCCACATGGGCGCATCATCTTCTTCATCATTAATATCAACTCGACGTTGCGAAAGCCAACGCGCATGATCTTTGAAACGCTCAATATTGCGGAGATAGTATTGGAACTTGGCCTGCTCTTCAATCAAGTCGTCAACCCACTGACAACAGTGTTCAAGGTGGCGTTCCAGGGGATTTGCACATTCGGTGTTTTGATCTACAAGATTGAGCCACATTTTGAGCTGTCTGGATTCATTTATGTCGTGAAGCAACGCGGTGATAAGGCTAGAGTTGCGGACTTTAAGTGGAAGCTGCACCAAAATGGAGGAGGGCGACACAAATGAGTTTGACTTCGCCCTGTAAGATGTGATGAATTGCTCAGAAAGCTGGTACGCCTTGACACTCAATTTCCCATTGCATATTGCACTAGGATCGTAAAGCAGAACAACGCAATTATTACATAGGTTATCTTGGTAGCTGAACTGAGTCTCCACTAAAGGTGTCTGGCAGAATGACCCCGCATAAATAGACTTGTACCATCCCACACAGTTGTTATCTACATTCACTTCCCTGAGCATTTTCATCATCTCCATCTGATATTCTTCGCCGTCCACATCCTCTTCTGTGCCTCCGATATCTTCGTAATCATCCTGAGACCTGGGGGCCAGGAATGGAAAGCAGTGCGTCACCTCAAGAATTGAACCCTTGTCGAGCCCCAGTAGCGATCCTGCGACCATCTTGGGCAATGCATCACGACAATGCTTCACCTACGGTTAGACGTCACAATATTTTTGAGTTCCTATCTAACAAGTTTAAGCAGAGCAAGGCCATCTATTTGTACTTCTTCAACTCTGCGCTGAGCGTTTATCTGCGAAAATCGTTTTTTAATCACAGACAATATAATTATTACCATAGAGCGGACGCCCGCGTGAGCCCACGCCATCAAAGCTTGGCGAGCTGTTGTAGCCTAGGGATGCCTAGTGCTTTTGACAGGAACTCGCGTCGCGCACATTTGGCCCAAGGACCAGTCGCCATCCGGCGTTGGGCGTATCTCCTATCGCGACGCGCCCCTCGAACCACCCTTTCACACCGCGGGCGCATGGCTGTCTGATTCTCGCGGACTACAAACTTGAAAGCCTTGAAGCCCCGCCGAGGGCACGATAGGCACTGTAGCGAAATAAACCGTCCGCGCATGGAATCACGGCGATCCGCGACCTCGGTCGAGGTGGTGTGTTGTTCCTCTACTCCTTGATCCGTCGCACGTGTTTTGAGCGGCCGCGTACCCCTTCCCCTGCAGTACAACGTTTTGGGTGGGTGGGTCGGGCGAGCCCTAATGGGGCGACTGCGTGGGTGACCGAAACGAGGCTTTATTTAGGCCGGACTGCGCGACCGCAACGCCGTGGGCAGCCCAAAAGCCTGGCAGGGACGTCGCTACAAGGAATATCTGCGCCCTGCCAATTCGGTGCGCGCGGTGCGCGCACAGACCGAGAGGAGTGGTGCGTGATAATTCGCAGATTCGTGTTCCCGGCCACTTGGCCGCTGGCCGAGTCGTTTGTAGAGTGCCATCGAGAAGTACTCTGCCCTGTCCGAGACCGGACTGGCAGGCAGGGGTTACTTTTTCAATCGCCGCCGCTGCAGCAGACTCGGAACGCGATCTACTAGTCACGGTCACGGTCACGGTCACGGCCTAAAGCGAATTCGGCACAGACTCGAGACCCTCGGGCTCCGAGTCAGGGTCAGGCTTCAGTTTAATCCGCCCTCTCTCCTGCTTCAGTTTATGATTACTATTCATACGACACTAGTAATTTTAAATGAGAAGATGAATCTAGTCACGGCGGAAATTTTTCTGATCTTTCACCGTACAAGCCTCCGAATGCTAGTGGCAAACTGCTTTCCTCGGCGCGGGGTCTGAGATTGCTTAATTGACAAACCCACGATTTACGAACTAGGTCAGCACTAGTGCGTATTGACTGCCATCACCCGACGAGACTGGGACATCTAGGCGCATCTTGAGGGCATTCTTGGTATCCAGCTAACTAATACCTCGATGTTCAATCTAGGAAGGAAAAACACCAAGCTCGGGTTTGATAACTTGAACCTAAAATAGTCATGCTTTTCTCCACCAGTGTCATCACGAAATATGAAGATATTTGAATTGTTCCAATGAACTTATTGCCCTGTACTCGGCAAGCAATCGCATGATCCGATCAGCCGCTTCAAAGCGTGCTTTCTCTATCTCCACCATTTTAACATGCTTCTGGTAAGAGCTATCTTGGGCATTATCGATGCATAAAAACTCACGTTCAGCTTCATTCTTTAGCTCACGCATGATAATTGACAGGAAATGGGCACAACTCTCACGTTGATGCCTCATGGATTTCCCTTGAAACTTGCTCCAGCTAGCCTGTAGTTTCAAACAGTGTTCTAGCCGAATACTTTCCCTTGCAGCATGAAGGCCAGTTGTTGACCACATTTTATAGGTGGAGGTAATATCAACCCATCCTTTGTGGCTATGAATATTGCGCTTGCCTGCCCTTGGGTCCATGCAATAGTTAAGCAAAATTTCCTTTGCTCGCTGTTCGTCGCATGCGGAAGAGCGATCAAAGCAGTACGCCAGACCGCATTTTGTCACCTTGTCGAGGTTTTTAACGTCACCATCAAGGGCACGTAAAAAACCACGATGCCGATGTGCACGCCGTGCTGATGAAGGTTGCTCAAGCCGCTGCTTGAAGTAAATCCGATCGTCATCACATATTCGTTTTGAATGAAGCCAAGATCCTTTGGTTTTGATAAGCGCAAGAATGGATGAAGCGAATTCAGGGACTACAGTCTTAAGCCTCCTCCTGAGTATCTCAATAGCATTGTGGAGAACTGCGTGCAAGTTTGCTTCTCCCTGAGATCTAGGTGCATGGGGCTCACCCTGGGGGGGGGCTTTGAAAGAACTACCTATTGTTTCGACGCGTAGAGCGCTAGCGCATTGCAATCGAAGCGAATTCACTTTTCCTGAGGGTGCATCTATGTAACCATTGCAGGGAAGACAACTAAACTGGAATACGCCCACTGCTCCACAGTTCTCACAAACCATGCCGGATTGGCCACGCACAGCCCGTAATGTTGGACCTTAAGAAAAGCACTGCTATTTATGCGAAAAAACAAGGCACTGGCGAGTACATATTTTGTGATTTTGGTCACTCTGTTTGAGTGCGAGGAGCTTCCGCATGTGAGTCGAGATCGGTTTGGACATCCGCTCGCAAAGGTAGTCAGAAATCCATTGTGCGCCCGCCTCTACTCGAAGGAATTCTGCGTATCTACTTTTTGTGACTTTAAGCGTCTTGTTAGCAAAGTCAATCGCTTTCATGGCCGCATTGCTGCTGATTTTGGAGACTTCTTCAGCCCTGAGGGCTGCCAATCGATGTATGGCTTTCCTCGCGATAGACTTAAATATCTTGATTCGTACTCTTAACATGGTCTGGCGCGTCAGCATGCCAAAATTAGTTTTGCATATTTCTTCTCGTGCACGGAGGTACCGTTTGGAGCCCCCGGCTAGCCAACGTCTTGCTTGCGCTTGAATACCACTGGCAATGGCAGAACGCTTATCGAGTAATGAAGGCTGCAAATTCGTTGCGTTCATAATCAATCCTGTTGTATTGTTACGTGTACCACGTTATTACCGAATGAAGGGAGACTCCACTGGGCTACTTTCTCCGTGGGCTCCCAGCGCATCAGGAATGGATTAAAATTATGTAAAAACAAAGCTGCTCAGACTTCTTCCGAGGGGGGGGGCGCCTAGTAAGGTCCGCGCTGAGGAGCCGCGACGACGATATCCGCTGCGCGCCCGGGCCACGCTAAAATCGACCGGCGATTCAACAAATCTTGAGATGCCCTGGATATGATCTACAAGGCGAAAAAAACCAACATACACTGATATGGAACGCTAGGAAAATTTTCCGTAATTATGGCTCAATTTATACGTCTCAGGCTCGGCGGGCGATTTTCCAGTTTGCCAGTGGGTTTTGGGGCAGGTTTTTATCTCAGGCTCGGACCATCATGCATCACCGCGTCGCTCAGGCTGCCCGCATGGTACCAAACTTTGCACAGCCCATTATTTTAGCATACGGAACCTGCGCCTCAGCAAAAGTTTCCCGCCATTCGGTCGGCGCGTGGCATTACCGTGACGCTCATTGCGCGCCAAATCAAAATCAACGTCGACTATCATGATGATGATGATGATTCGCTTGACCCCCCTGTGAATTTCGAAGTCTCCACGCAGTATTAAGATTCGCAGGGCAATTCATCTTAATTAGGACTCATGGAGGATGGGTCTATTTCCTTATTCGAAAAACTTGAAAATTTACGGCAAGCCTGAGGGGCGGGGGCCGCGGGGCCTAACAGTTGAGTACCGTGCCAGTGTTGAGTACCTGTTACGGTAGTCCCCCCCC
>MDTE01033905.1_pt1 | contig 13069 bp, 13 predicted proteins | sample 811231 | NCBI WGS metagenome assembly MDTE01 (sample SAMN05326651, study PRJNA326480) | marine metagenome | isolation source: seawater | place: Indian Ocean: Red Sea | collected 2010
CACCCATTCCCAAACATTGCCGACCGCGTGGTGAAGGCCGAACGCGTTAGCGTCGAGCGCGTCGCCTTTAGCCGTCTTATATTTATCCCAATGGGTGCCCCACCCTCGACAAACCGCTTGCTCCACGCCGACGTCATCGCCCCACGGGAAAGCAGTCGATGCCTTCATGCAGAGTGCCAGACTTATTATTACGCTCCAGCCCCGCCGCCAGCACCGCATCCAAATGAACATGAGCATCAATTAGTGAACCAGACACCAGTCGCCCGTCGCATTCGATCACCTGTTCCGCATTGGCGTCGATATTTTCTTCAACGGCAGCAATTTTGTTGCCCTTGATGGCGATATCTGCACTGCGCACTGCCTCGTCCAGATGCGCCACATTAGCGTTCTTAAGGATGATATCCATGACGCTCTCCCTTAGTTCTGATACCACTCGCCCGGCGGACGCGAGAAGCGGTTGACCCCGACATCTCGACCACAGCACCGTTTGTGAATTTCCTCGAAGGCGGGGCGGAAGGCGCTGTTGAGTTCTTCCAACTGGGCATGCTGCTTTTGGAACTCCGGTAGATAACCGCGCAACTCTTCAAGAAGCGCCGCTTCGTCCACCCGTTTCAAAATGTTGTTCTCGACAACGATTTCACCGTTCACCATGACCTTCTCGATCGAGGTGCCGTTTTCGCAATAGACCAAATGATTGCGCACATCGTTGAGCGGCGTAAAATTTAGGGTCTTCATGTCTAGCACCAACAGGTCGGCCTTCTTGCCGGCTTCGAGGGAGCCGGTCTCGCCGTCAATCATCGCCGTACGCGCGCCGTTGATGGTGCCGGCGCGCAGCATTTCGCTTGCCGAGGGCCCGTGCGGGAAATCGGGGGTGGAGACCTTGTGTAGAAGCGCCGCCGCCTTCATCACATCGAAGATACGCGGCGTGTCGTTGGTCGAGATGCCGTCCGAGCCGAGACCGATGGTGATGCCGGCATCCATCAGCTTGCGGTAGGGCATGATGCCGGCGGCGAGCTTCTGGTTGGAGATGGCGTTGTGCACCACGGTAGACCCGGCATCCGCCATCATCTGTATATCGTCGTCCGTCACCCAGATCGAATGCGCGATGGCGGTGCGCGGGCCGAGGGCGCCGAGGGCGTTCATATGGCCGATCAGGGTCTTGCCGTAGAACTCATGGCCGGTCACCGCCTGAATCTTCGATTCCAGTATATGGATGTGATAGGCCATGTCGTGCTTGTCGGCGAGCTCATAGGCGGCGACGAGCATGTCGTCGGTACAGCGCTGCGGCCCCGACGGCGCGATGACGTAGCGCAGCCGCCCGTTCTTATTGTGATAGCGCGACACCGCCTCTTCCGCGAAATCGATGAAATTCTGGGTCGAGGGCGGCGGCGCAGCAGAGACCCGGGCCTTCAGATCCTCCGGCAGCAACTCGTCAGTGAAAGGAATGGTCTCGGAGAACGGCCGGTTGATGATGTGACCGGAAATATTGGCGCGGATGCCGAGATCGTCATAGGCCTGGAAAACCGCTTCGAGCTGGTCGAGGTCCTGGCCCGGCATTTCGATCACGTCGTCGAGCACATTGGTGACGCCGGTCTTGAGGCAATCCATGCCGACGATCATCGTGCGGAGATAAACCAGACGCGGCGGCAGCGGCACGGCGCCCAAGATCGGATAGCATTTCAGCATCCACATTTCGAGCGGCAGATTGTCGTAACGTCCCTTGGACATCGCCTCCCAGCTATGCACATGGGCGTTCATCAGCCCGGGCATGACGAGCTTGCCGCGCCCGTCGATCTCGGTGGCGCCATTGCCAGAAATATTTTCGCCGACCTCCTTGATGCGGTCGGCCTCGATGAGAATATCGCCTCTAAAGGGTTCGGCGTCGTGGGCCGCGTCCATCGCGACGATGGTCGCACCCTTAATAAGATAGCTCATTTGCGCGTTCCCTTTCCGTCAGCTTTTGTCGCTGAGAATGATGATGTTTTCCGGCTGGGCGAAGGCCTCATCGAGAGCCTCGGCCGCGCCGGCGACATATTCGTCCATGAACATCTTGCCCTTCTCCGCCGTCGCCACCGCCGCCGAGGACAGCGCGCCGGAGGACGGCACGGTGCCCGGATCGTAGGGGTACATATCGTGCAGCGGAAAGTCCGCCGGCGGGTGCATCGGCACCTTGTCCATGTTCACCAGCTCGGGATAGAGGTGCAGCATCATCGAGGTCTCCATCACCCCCGCGTGTTCGAGCGGCCAGCCGGGAAATCCGTCCGGGAAGGCCTTGGCGAGGGTATCGTCCGAAGCATATTCCCAATAGGGCAGCTTGGCGATGCTGAGATCGTCGATACCGTCGCGGCGAAGCTCACGAAGCGCCAGGTCGATACCCTCGACGAGGAACATATTGTTTTCATAATGGCCGTCCATCAGCGCCATTTTTTTCACGCCATGGCGGGCGAATTCCTTGATCACGTCGCGCACCAGGGAGATCAAGGTGTAGCCGTCGAGACTGGTGGTGCCGGGGAAGTGATTGCCGCCGCCGGATTTGGGCTGGGATTTGTAGCCGTAATTTATGGTCGGCGCGACGAGGCCGCCGGTCTTGGCCGCGACCGCCTCGCAAATCGATGTCGGGATGATCGAATCGCAATTCATCGGCAGATGGGGGCCGTGCTGTTCGAGCGAGCCCACCGGCAGCATCACCACCGGCGCCTCTTCGCACAGTCGGCGGTCATATTCCACCCAGTTCAGTTCGCAAATTCGGATAATGTCACTCATCGCAAATTCCTTCCAGGGCCTGACGTTCAAGGCCAAGACGGCATGTCGGCGCCGCCATAGCGATGGATGCCGAGGTCGATGGCGGCGCAGCGTTTGTAGACTTGCTGGAAATAGGGAATGAAGGCTTCGTTGGCTTTCTCCTGCGGCTCATGCTTGGCCATGATTTCCGGCATCAGCGCGCGGAACTCGTCGAGCATGGCATCCTCGTCGACCTTGGTGAGGCGGCCGTCCTTGACCACCACCTCGCCATCGACGATCACCGTCTCGACCGAGGAGCCGTTCTCGCTATAGACGATATGCTTGCGTGGATCGTTGAGCGGCACGAAGTTGGCGTTGCGCAAATCCATGATCACCAGATCCGCCTTCTTGCCCGCTTCGAGCGAGCCGATCTGGTCTTCAAGGATCGCGCTATAGGCGCCGCCCATGGTCGCCGCATGCATCACGTCATGGGTGGTGATCCAGGCATCGTAGTCGCCGGTCGTCACGCCATGCATATAGGCGGCGGTGCGCATGGCGTCGATCACCCTCGGCGTATCGCTGGTCGAGACGCCGTCGGTACCGAGCGCGATATTGACGCCGGCATCGAGCATCTTACGGATCGGCGCGATGCCGGAATGGAGCTTCATGTTAGAAAGCGAATTATGCACCACGGAGCATTTCGCCGCGCCGAGGAGTTCGATATCCGCATCCGTCGTCCACACGCCATGGGCAATGGTGGTGTTGCGGTTCAGGAGGCCGAGATCGTGCATATATTGCACCAGGGTCTTGCCGTAGAACTCGTGCCCCGCGACCGCCTGCACCTTGGTCTCGACGATATGGGTGTGGAAGCAGGTTTGATTGGCGCGCGCCATCTCGTCCGCCGCTTCCATGAGCTCCACCGTACAGCGCTGCGGCCCGGAGGGCGCCACCATGAAGCGGAGACGCCCGTTTTCCGTGTCGTGATAGAGCTTGAACGCTTCGGACGCGAAGGCGACGTAATCCGCTACCGAAGGTGGCTTGTTGGCATTAACCTGATCGAGCAGATCCTTCGGCAGAGCCTCGCTGAAGAAGGGGATGGTCTCGACGATCGGCCGGTCGATGACATGGCCGGATATATTGGCGCGGATACCGGCATCGCCATATGCCTCGAAAATGCAGCCGAGCGTCTCCATCGATTGCAGCGGCGGCTCGAGAATGTCGTCGGCGAGAAAGGTGACGCCGTTGCGGAGTGCGTCCATGGCGATCAGCATGGAACGGAGATAAAGCGCGCGCGGCACGAGCTGGCCGTCGCCGATGAGGAAATAGGCCAGCGTCATCCACATTTCGAGCGGTAGATTTTCGTAGCGCCCGCGAAAGAGCGCCTCCGGCGTATGGATGTGCGCATTGACGAAGCCCGGTGTCACCAGCTTGTCGCGCCCATCTATGACGATATCGGCTTCAGTGCCCGCCGGCACATCGCCGATGGTGGTGATGCGCTGGCCCTCGATCAGAATATCGCCGTCGAAGGCTTCGCTGCCATGGACCGTGTCCATGGCGATGATCTTGGCGCCTTTAATATGGATGGTCATGTATTTCCCCTGTCTTCTCTTGGCCGGCTCGGGCGCGCGGCAGGATGTAAGCATCTTCCGGCTGCCACGACGCGTAAAGCGTCCGACCGGAGGTGAAATCGAGCGCATCGAGCTCATGCTGCTGCTTTTGCACGCGGAACACGGTGCCGTCGCCGATGTCGATATGGAGCGTTATCATCGAGCCGACGAACTCCTCGCTGATCAATTCTCCGGTAATCACATTGTCCTGCCCGCCGGGGCTGTCGGAAACAGCTGCGAGATCGGCGCTGACGACAAGCTCCAGCCTGTCGCCCACCGCCGGCGCCGGATCCGGCAGGGGTACTTGGAAGCTGCCATGATCGGTCTCGACCGCCACGCGGCCGACGCTCACCGCGCTCACTGCGCCGGCAAGAATATTGTTGGTGCCGACGAACTCAGCGACGAAGTGGTTAACCGGCGCGCGGTAGACCTCGCGCGGGCTGCCGATCTGCTGGATCAAGCCGCCATTCATGATCGCGACGCGGCTCGCCATGGCGAAGGCTTCGGACTGGTTGTGGGTGACATAGGCGAAGGTGATGCCGAGCTGCTTTTGCAGTTGGGTGATTTCCGACTGCATGCGCACCCGGAGATGAGCGTCGAGCGCGCTCAACGGTTCGTCCAACAGGAGGATTTCCGGCTCGGTGACGAGCGCGCGGGCGATGGCGACGCGCTGGCGCTCGCCGCCGGAAAGCTGGGCAATGTTACGCCCGGCATAATTTGCAAGCCCCATGCGCTCAAGCCAATTCATCGACCGCTCGCGGCGCTCACGCGCCGCCACGCCGCGCATCTTGAGGCCGAACTCAACATTCTTGACCACGTTTAAATGCGGGAACAGCGCCAGGTTCTGCCACACCAGCGGGGTATCACGTTGCCAGGGCTTAAGCTCGTTGATGCGCTTGCCGTTGAGGCGGATTTCGCCATCGCTCGGCTGCTCCAGGCCGGCGATCATGCGGAGCGTCGTCGTCTTGCCGCAGCCCGACGGGCCCATGATGGCAAGAAACTCGCCCTTCGCGATTTGCAGGTCGACGCCGCCGACGGCAACATGTTCGCCGAAGCGCTTTACCACCTGATCAAGAACGAGCAAGGCTTCCGACATAGAATTTTCCTCAGACGGCGCCGCTGCGCCCGCCGGTGCGGCGCGTCAGCAACAGGATTTGCGCCAGGATCACCAGCGACATGGAGATGGTAAAGACGACGCTGCCGATGGCGTTGATACGCGGGCTCACCTGGCCCTGAAGCAGCGCCAGTACACGCACGGGCAAGGTCTCGGTCAGGCCGCCAGTGAAGAAGGCGATCATATATTCGTCGAACGAGACCGCCATGGTCAGCGCCAGGGCGGCGAGGATCGAGGGGAACACCCAGGGCAGAATAACAAACAGCATGGCGCGCCAGGAATTGGCGCCCAAGTTCCACGCCGCCGCCTCGAGATCCGGATTCATCTGGGCGAGGCGCAGGCGCGTCAAGGCCATGGCGAAGGGGATGCAATAGACGACATGGGCGATGACGACCGAGTGAAGCTCGCCGACCAGGCTGATGCGGCTGAGATACATCAGCATCACCAAGCCGAGGATCAGCACCGGAATGGTCGGCGGCAGCAGCGCCAGGGCAAGATAAAAATTCTTGCCGAAAAAGCGGTAGCGGTAATCGGTATAGGCGGCGGCGAAACCGATAAAGGTGGAGATCACCGCGACGATGATGCCGGCCTTGAGGCTGTTGTAGAAGGACGGCAGCACCTTGCCGTCGCTCAGGATCAGTTCGTACCAGCCGGTGCTGACTTCGTCCAGAGGGAGCGTCGGGAAACGGTCCGGACTGAACGAGAAGATGAAGCTGATAACGATCGGCACGAAGATGAACGCCAGCGCCAGCAAGAACCAGGCGCGTAAGCCATAGGCTATGACGCGGTCGAGGATCATGTCTTCGCCTTGCGGACGCCATAGGCGAAATAGAGCGCGGTGAAGGCGACGACGATCAGCGTCAGCACCATCACCACGGCAACTACCGCGGCGCGCGGCCAATTGTTGCCCTGTTTGACCGTATCGACGATGAGAATGCTCAATGTGGGCGGCTTGCTGCCGCCGAGGGAAACCGGGCTCACCAAATCGCCGAAGCAGAGGATGAATGCAAAGGTGCCGGCGAGGATGATGCCGATCTTCGCCGAGGGCACGATCACCAGGAAGACCGTTCGCAGGCGGCCGCAACCAAGATTGTGCGCCGCCTCGATTAGATTCTTGTCGACATTCGACATGCTAAAAAATTGCAGCAGGATCACCAGCGGCAAGGTAAGCGTCATATAGCCGACCACGGTGCCGAACGGATTGTTGAGCATCTCGAACGGCCCGAGCCCGACAAAGGCGAACACGCTGTTCAGGAGGCCCTTGTCCGAAAGCACGGTCTGCCAGGAATAGACGCGCACCAGATAGCTGGTGAAAAATGGCGTGATCAGTAGAAACAGGGCAATGCGCTGAACCACCGGCGAGGCCTTGAAAGCGAGCGCGAAGGACGCCGGAAAAGCCAGGATGCTGCAGACGATCGCCGCCACTACGCCGTACCAGAGGGTGCGGAAATAGGTTTCGATGACGTAGCTTTTGGAAAACATATTGACCCAATTGACGGTGTCGAAATCCGGCGACAGCCGAAAATTCTTGACCGTCCAAAAGGTCATCACCACGAGAAAGGCGAGCGGCGCGAGGAAAAACACCGCCTGCCACACGGCTAGCGGCACGCCCCAAAAAAGGGCATAGCCGTCCGGCTTGCGCCGAGCGGCGGCAGGCGGTGCTATGATATCGCTACTGGCCATGAGGTCGCATGGAAACGGACGCTAACGCGTCTCGGAAAAGGGAAACAGGCCGCCTCCGCCAGGAGACGGCCCGCGATTTTCCGTCTACAGATTCTTATACTCGTTCCACACTTCTGACCAATCATCGATCGATTGCTGCGCCGGCAATTGGCGGAGCGCGATCTTGCCGTCGGCATATTCGTCCATCACGTTCCGCTTGTCGAAACGGTGACGGAGAATATCGGCGCCGTTGGGATTGGTTTCGTTCATCAGCTTCCAGCCCGCCTTATTGGGAATCGAGCCCATATAGGACGATTTCAGCGCGACCTTCACCTGACCTTCCGGCGAAGTCATGTACTGGATGAATTTGATCGCCAAATCCCGCTTCTTGCTTTCCTTGCCGAGGGAGAGCGATTCCGTCCACTGAATGCCGCCCTCGTCGGGAATGGTGGTGGTCACCGGCACGCCGTCGGCGGAGAGCAGAATGGTGATCCAATCGCCGATCCCCGGGAACGCCACCGCGTCGCCGCTGGTCAGCGAGGTGAACACGTCGCCCATGGAATAAAAGGCGCTCACTTGCGGCTTCAGGGAGAACACCGTGTCGCGCAAGGCGCCGAAGGCCGCGTCGTCGATGTCGAAGGGCGATTTGTTGCCGTTATACTGGCTGATATTGCCCATGTTCGGCAGGTACCAATCGAAATGGCCGACCTTGCCGGTGACCTTCGGGTCCCACAGTATGCTGTAGGACGAGGCATCTTTTTCGGAGACCACCGTGGTGTTGTGCACCAGGCCGAGATAGCCGAAATCGAGGATCACCGAATAGAGCTTGCCGTCGAGCCAATGGCCCGGCATTTGCTGGAATTCCGGCCAGAAATCGTCAAACGGGTAATCGTTCGCGTTCATCTCGTCGATCATGCCGCCGTCGCGCAGCATGGTGATATATTCGCGGTCGCTCAGCACTACGTCATAGGTGCCGGGCGGGCTCTGGTTGATGAGCGCCAGCATGGCCTCGCCGCCCACATATTCCTTCGGTACGACCTTCACATTGTTGGCCGCCTCGAACTCGCCGACCACCTCTTCCGCGCCGTGACCGGGCCAGCAGAGATAGCTCAGCGTATTATCTTCCGACCAGGCGACGCGCTTGGTGACGCTGGTCGCCGCGATAACCGCCGCCGCAGCAGCCGATCCTTTGAGGAATTTGCGCCGGTTAAGGCGCCAACCGTGTCTGATTTCGTTTTCCTTGTCAGTCATGTCTAACCTCCTCTGTTTGATCGCTTATTGGTGATTGTCGATTGTCGTTCTCAGCAAAAGCCTGCCCATTCCGGGCGGTTTTGAACCGGTCAAATAACCTCTGGATTGGTCTTCCTGAACCAGCCCTCGACCACGGCGCGCGCCTCCTCCGTCATCAGCCGTTCATAGGGGCGCGAGCGCTCATGGGTGGGCGAGCTTACCTCGCGGTGCAGGGCGTCGATATCCATGCCAAGCTCACCCGCATAGGACATTAGATTAGCATAATAAACCCGGTCGATACGCGCCCACCAGATAGCGCCAGCGCACATCTGGCAGGGTTCCCAGGTGGTGTAAAGCTCACAGCCCGAAAGATCCCAGGTGTTGAGTTTCTTACCGGCAGAGCGCAGTGCGTGAATTTCGCAATGACCAGTGGGATCTGAGTTGTTAAGCACATCGTTCCAGCCCTCGCCGATGATCTCGCCATCATTGACCACTATACTAGCGCAATAACCTCCTTCGCCCGCGTCCATCTTTTCCTGACAGAGCTCGATCGCGCGGCGCATGAAATCATATTTATCCACTTCCGCCTCCCTGGTTAAGCTTCGCCGGTTCGGAGTATCATGTTATGAGCTTGGCATGATAAGGTGGCAAATGCGACTCTATTTGTATCCCATAACCTAGGCTCGGAAGAGCGCGAAACGATTATCTGCACCGACGCAGCACCCCCCTCTATTTTGGGTAATGTGTTATTGCATTTTTTGTTTACGCTTGAACCCAACAGAAGGTTGAGTTCCGAACGGCGACGGGCTATCAGGCGCCACGTTTAAGAGGTGCTTTCGGAAGAGTTGAAAATTAAGACCTCTTCAGCGCTCCGTTTCGCGTATCTTCGAGCCGTCTGCAAGGCAGTGCAAATCGTTTTTCTGGCGTACGCAACTCTGCGCTGCTAACATTTTGTCGCAACCATAGATCAATAGCTAAAGAGCCGCTTCAAGGCGGAGCCGTATATACGGGAGGCGAAAATGGGCCAACAGATGATCGATTTGACGCTAAAGATGACAGACAACATGCCAGCGCATAAGTTGTTTCAGCGACCAGTAATTGTACCGCATTACACCCACGAAAAAACTATCAAAGATTTTGAGCTCGGTACGAAGGACGATCGCTTATCTTTTGCCACCACCTTTATGGGTATGGTTGATCATATCGGCACTCATGTAGACGCGTATTTTCACACCAATCCCAATGGCGACACGGTGGATAATATGCCGCTCGACATGTTCATGGGTAAGGCGGTGTGCTTGGACATGCAGCATATACCCGATCTCGGAGATATCGACGTTGCTGACTTGGAAGCTGCGGAAGCGCAAGCTGGCGTTAAGATAAACGAGCACATCGTTCTAATGTGCACGGGCTTGCACAATCGCCACTATCCGGATGTAAAGGTAGTCTGGAGTAACTGCGGAATTACCGCTGGCGCGACTCATTGGCTGGCCGACCGGGGCTCCAAGCTGCACGGTGTCGAAGGGCCGTCGACCGACAAACCATCGGACAATTTATTCCCAAATCATCGAGTGTGCCGCGACCGGGGGATCACCCACTATGAATGGCTAATCAATCTCGAGGAGCTCATCGGCAAAGGTGAATTTCAATTCTATGGCCCGCCGCTAAAGATTGGCGATGGCAGCGGCTCGCCAGTTCGCGCCTGGGCGATGGTGGACAACTAAAGAACACGTCTAAGAGGTGGAGAGAATGTCTCGGGTCGATTCGAGGGAGGAAGACCAGCGCATTCCGATTACCCTCCTCAGCGGTTTTCTTGGAGCCGGCAAGACCACTCTCATCAATCACCTGTTGAAAGACCCGAATGCCGGTAAAATAGCCGTGATCGTTAATGAATTCGGGGAAATAGGGATCGATGGCGACCTCATCTCGCGCACGTCGGAAGATATGCTCGAGCTGACGAATGGCTGCATCTGCTGCGCCGCGCAAGGCGATCTGATGGAGGCTCTCAACAAGCTCTTTCTGCGCAAAGTGGGCCTCGCCGAGCCACAAATAGAGTTTGACAAAATTGTCATTGAGACCACCGGTATCGCCGATCCCTCGCCGCTCGCCAAACTTCTCTACACTGACCTCAAGCTCGATCTCACCTTTAAGCTCGATGCAGTACTGACCGTAGTCGACCTTAAACACGTCGAAAACGAAATCGAAAATAATGTCGAAGCGCAAAAGCAAATCGCCATCGCCGATAAGATCATCTTTAACAAGCGCGATATCGTGGATGACGCCGCCTTCGCGCGTGCTAAATCTGTGGTGAGTGCACTCAACTCTTATTCTGTGAAAGAAGTGACATCATATGGCTCCCTGGCGGTAGACAAGATTGTTGATTTAGATCTGTTCGATCCTAAAAACCGCGACGACGCGGTAGGTGACTGGCTCGGTGCTACCGAGAGCGATACGGCTCAGGACCAAAGTCATGCCCATACGCCGGACGTGACAGCCGTCTGCCTAAGGGAATCGCGGGGCATGGATTGGAACCAGGTGCTGCGTTTTTTCGTCGAACTTACCGAACAGCTGGGCGACAATTTATACAGAGTCAAAGGCATGGTGCAGTTTGATAATGTCGACAAACCGGTGATTTTGCAGGGTGTACAAGACACATTCAGCCCACCGACCTATGCCGAATGTTGGCCACGCGGCACGCCGGAGACACGCATCGTGGTGATCGGACGCGGTCTCGACCGGCGCGATCTCGAATCACGCTTCGCTGAATGCGTCTTCACACAACCGAGTGATCTCGACCGCGGGTCGGGCGCAATTTGATATGAACGCGACGGGATGAGTTTCGCATTTAAAACTGCGTTCGAGCTAAAGGAATTGATCGCCAACCGTGAAATTTCCCCGGTTGAACTAGTCGCGGATGTATTGCGCCGTCAGCAAGAGTTAGAACCCGTTCTCAATTGCTTCGTCACGTGCACACCGGAAATTGCGCTAGATGCGGCTAGGCAGGCAGAAAAATCAGTCATGGCGGGAGAGGAACTCGGCCTACTGCACGGGCTGCCGCTTTCGATCAAGGATTTGATCTCGATGGAAGGTGTTCCATGGACTTTCGGCTCCAGGCTGTTTGCCAAAAATATCGGTTTGATTGACGCACCGGCTGTGGCGCGAACACGCGCCGCCGGCGCCTGCATTATCGGTAAAAGCACGACGAGCGAGTTCGGCTGCAAAGGTACCGGAGATAGCCCCCTCACTGGGGTAACGCGCAATCCATGGAATTTGGAAACGACTCCTGGCGGCTCGAGTGCCGGCGCAGGCGCCAGTGTCGCAGCCGGGCTCACACCGTTTTCTCTCGGCACAGATGGCGGCGGCTCGATCCGTATTCCGTCTTCCCTATGCGGCCTCTTCGGCATAAAAGCGCAATTCTCCCGCGTGCCTCTCTTTCCCGTACCGGCAACGCCGACGCTGGCCCATATCGGTCCGCTGGCTAGAACCGTGCGCGATGCGGCGCTACTGCTCACCGTCATTTCTGGCCATGATCAGCGCGATCCTTTTGCCGTCGCCGGGCCGGTGCCAGATTATTTAGGTGCCTGTGGGCAATCGCTTAAGGGTATGCGAATTGCCTGGTGTCCGACATTCGGCTACGCCAGAAGCGATCCTGAAGTTCTTGCCATCACCGAAAAGGCCGCACACGCCTTTGAGCAGTTCGGCTGCCGGGTTGAAGAGGTAGCGACGCCCTTCGGTGACGACCCGATCGATATTTGGCGGGCGGAATTTTATGGCGGCGTTGGCACAAAACTTAAAGAGTCGCTGTTGGCATCCCCGGAGCAATTGGACGCAGCGGTAGTCGCTATGCTGACCAACGCACTTAAATATTCCATTGAGGATTATTTTACACGGGTGTTCGAACGCTATGCGTTTCGGGAGACGGTGCGCGAATTTTTCGAGAATTATGACCTAATGCTATCACCGGTACTCCCCGTCGCTGCCTTCAAAACGGGACACGATATGCCACCGGGCTGGGAAGACTGCGATCCGGTCTCTTGGGTTTATTACACGTATCCCTTCAACATCACTGGTCAGCCAGCAGCTTCGATCCCCGCCGGCTTCACAAAATCTGGCCTAACAGTTGGCTTGCAAATGGTCGCTCGGATCAATTCAGAAACTGATATTTTTCGTGCTGCAGCAACGTTTGAGGAAGCCTACCCCTGGGCCGATAAGAAGCCAGAATTGCACAAAAACTTCGCCTGACCCGAACGGTCGAAAATTTTTCACAAAGCTTTTTTGGTTACGCCACTCTCTGCGCAACCAATGCAATCATGCTCGTTAGCGGAAAGTGGCGCTCCGCTGTAGCTTTCGATAAGGCGACGATGCGGATCAAAGAGAGGATGTAACGCATATCATGGCGGTGACCGACGGCCCGCTTCAGAGCCTGCCGCTTTCCATCCTGGTGACGGAGCAGCCGGAGGGTGATCTTCTGAACCTCGAGGATTACCGGGACGCATCGTGGTTGGCCAAGAGTTATGCCCTGACCACCCCGCCCTCTGTCGGTTCACTGCGCGCGCTGCGTCTCTTTGCCAAGGACGGTGAGTTGGGGCCGGGTATGCAACGGGGCTGATCGCGGAGCCCTCATCAGGCTCAAGCGATCCGACCCGTTGCGCTGCATACGCATTCGGTGTCATGCCGTTCAAACTCTAATGCGGCCGGTTGTGATTATAGTCATACCGCCATTTGTACGAAACGA
>MDTE01067622.1_pt1 | contig 13069 bp, 6 predicted proteins | sample 811231 | NCBI WGS metagenome assembly MDTE01 (sample SAMN05326651, study PRJNA326480) | marine metagenome | isolation source: seawater | place: Indian Ocean: Red Sea | collected 2010
AGACATATTGCGCCTGCCACGCACCATGCGCTGAGTCACTCTTCTCGCAATCATCACTTTCGAACGTGATTTACCGCGAGGCGCTTTCTAATGATTGCCGGTCCTTTGACGCCCCCATTGAGAACTCTGGATCGCCAATTCGATTGAGATTGATTTATTGGGATATCTGGCTGAATTTTGGGCTGGTTTTCAAGCCATACACTCTGCTGATCCATTAGTCAGATCAATCGAATGGTTCCGCTGCGACTTCTGGCACTCTTTATAGTGCTTTTGCTGCTACTGCAGACGCCGTCTGTGGTCGCAAAGCGCAAGGTGAAGAAGAAGAAGACCAAGGATGCCGCCTCAACAGAATACCAGACTCCTGAGGTGGAGGAGATCAAGTACAGCAGTGAAGAAGAGAAGGTTGGTGATTTGTTATTTTCTAGCAGCGTTGATCTGCATTGATTGTGAGCTTGATAATGTCTAACTCGTCCTCTAATCGTCTTTCTCGGTCATTTAGGAGGAGATAATGCAGAGGATGGCCAAGGAGCAGGCAGAAAAGCGTATGAAGGGCGACCCCGACTTGACTGATGCGGAGATGATGAAGTATAAGGCGGATGAAAAGGAGTTGCGGATAGAACTGATGAGAGCGGTGTTGAATCATGGTGATGACTCCAACGAGAAGGCAGGGGTCCTGCATAAAGTGGGAGCAAATCTATTCAAACAGAAACGATTCGACGACATCTTTGACATTTCCAAGGAGATACTGCGCATTCATGAACTGAATGACGGTCCAGAGTCCAAGGAGACGGCCCAGGCATTGAGTAATGTTGGGCAAGTAGCATATCGTACGGGGAGAAGGGAAGAATGTGGGTGGGCGAGTTATCGTTATCTGTACATCATGATGAATTTGTACGGCAAAGAATCCCCCGAGGTGCTGCTGGCCAGAGCCCGCCTCATGCAGTACCACTTCACGGACGGAGAAACTGCTGACGGTATTAGCTATGCCGAGTATCTCGAGCAGAAGGCTGAGGCCGACAGACTCAAGGGTGGTGAGCTCTAACTGTGAGAAGGGATGAGATAAAGAGGGGAGACGGGACGGGCTGCTCCAGCAGCTGTACTGGAAGTATGTTTGATCTTGTACATAATGAGAATATATACGATATAAGCAAGTGTGCTGTGATAGGGGGGACCTCTTCTCTTTCTCTTTCGATTCAATGTCCCAACTCTCTGATTGATAGTGTTCCCGTACGAGAGATAATGCCTTCCTAGACCTTAGTCCGCAGAGGAGCGGCGTGTGCTCCGTTTACTCCTCTTATTGCCAAGAAGCGATTCCTCTGAACTGCGCTTGGATCGCCGTCTCTCAATCTTCGCCAAAATGAACTTTTGTCTCAAGCGTGCACTAACAAAGTAGTACGTTACACCTGTAACGAAGCCAAGTGTAACGAGAACGGCGATAATCTCGACACTGTATTGTTCTAAACCCGAGGGGCGATAGATGGTCTGATGGCAGGTTACGAACTGATCCATCTCATTCACATTGCCTTCGTAGCCGTAATAGCAATCAGTGCTGCCAAAGGTGAACTCTGGCCCACGGGCACTGACTAGGTCGCGCACAGCCACCATCGGAATGTCCTGCCAAGGCCCGTCACATTGTGCGCCTATTTTAGAGCAAGCTTTTGGACTATAGCTTTCTTTGCACAAGCAAGTGCAAATATTAGGTTCGGTGCAATTTCCTCGAGCATATTTGCGTCCTTTCCAGCCTCTGACGCCATAAATGGACTCCACCCCACATGGGTCGGTCTCGAATTCAATGATTTTGTCTTCAAAAATAGAGCCGAGTTGGGTCCTTGTCAATGGGTCGGCAACGACCTCGCATAGAGGCGTCTTGCAATCGAATCCAGACCAGCCCTCAGCACAGGTACATACATCAGGGGCTGTGCAGTTGCCCCCATTGGCACAGCGATAGCAACCCTGTCCAGCAGGTGCCTCAGGCAAATCTGTGCAAAATGGGTCATAAAAGCCTTGTACACAGATTGGAATAGTACAGTCACTGCCAGTCCAGCCTGTTTGGCCCGCAGGGGACTCAGGATAGATGTTCACAAGCATAGACTGTACGCGAATACAGTCACATGCATCCTTTGATTCGCATATGCCACCATTGCTACACGATGACACAGTCCCGTCTGGCTGCAAATGACGACAAAGCGGGGTATTGCAATCAAAGCCCTCGTAACCATCCGTGCAGCTGCACAAATCTGGCGCTAAACATGATCCGCTATTCTCGCAAGCGAAGACACCTTCACCGCGGGTCACATTGCCTACTTCCCATGAGTCAGCATCTAGTTGAATCATATTGGCATAATTGATTCTGTAATGTCGTCCTTCATCCAAGCCGTGAATGGAGCCCAGACCCTGCTCATCACCATAGCCTGCATCATCTACATAGTCCCCTTGTTCCCAATATCGGAGATTACAGAGGAATCTATTGCTTGTAAGGTTGTTCAGATAATTCCTGTTACTATACTCATCCCTGTCCAGGTAGTCAGTATAATATTTCACAATACCATAATCTTGGGGTTCTACGAGTGGATCGTGATACCGTGGACGATGATAAGTGCCACACATCAAAAAATGTCCAAATTCATCCAAGAAATCCGCGAACTTGTCGAGTTCAGTATTCAGGCCCGTGAGGGTAGTGTACTCGCCTTGGCAGAAGAAGGTGTTATTGGTCGCGAATGATTTGGAATCGGGGCAAGTATAGCACTCAATAGCGGTATCAGAGGTAGCTATACAGCAACCCGTGTCATAAGGGTCGTTACCACATCCACCTTGAAAGGTTGTGCCCTCGTTGCCAGTTACGTAAATATCGTAATCAGGGCAACGTGGCATGAGATTACCCTTATCGTCTTCACATGTAAGAAGATGATCGCCACCATGGCCTCCGAGTGATTCGAATCCATCCGCATATTTGCCGGCTACATTGACATAAAAGGAGCTTGCTTGTACACAGATAGGAACACTGCAATCATATCCTGTCCAACCAGTCCTCAGAGGGTTCCCATACGGATCCTGGTAAAGTGGTTTGCCACCTCCTTGGCGACCATCACGGAATGTGTTTTCCCACTGTACACATTTACATGTGTCAGGGGCTACACACACACCATCATTCAAACAATCTTGTGCACAAACTGGTTCACTGCAATCATCGCCAATCCATCCTCTTTCACAAGTACATGTGTCGGGCTGAGTGCAATTCCCATGGTGATTGCAAGTTTGGGAACAAGTTGGATAGCGACAATCAATTCCGCCCCATCCATCTGCACATTGACAAGTGTCAGGGGCAACACAGGTGCCATTATTATAGCAGCCTCTATGCACTAAGTCAGTACATTCTCCTCCCTCCTCCTTCCACCTGCTGCCCTCTGGATCTTCCACCCGTAAATCATTGTAATAAACACGGGGCCGATAAGCCAAGTCTGTGTCTTGGACAATCTTGTGATACAATTGTGACTGGAGGTCGTATTGTTTCTTCCTGTCACTGCAATTTCGTTGAAATTGAATGATACAGCGGCCATATTGCCATACATTCTCGGTAATGTTCCAGATGCCACCTCGTCTCCAGCCATTGTTCGTATAGGCGTAGGAGACATTCAGGAACTCCTTGTCAAGAGGTCTAGAGCGCTGATAGGTGGCAGGCCAGCTCATGTTGACCCAATGAGTGTAGATTCCGCCGTCCACTTCAATTTTCCTGTCCATGTATCTAGAGTAATAATTCGGATGGTCGAACAAATACGATTGGTTTTCCCACTCAGAGATGCTACGTATACTGCATCGATAGCCGCCCTGATACCTGACGGAATAGTCGAGACTCGACCAGTCTGGCTCGGCGAGATAGCGCTCATTACCGTGGTCTCTGATTTCTCTGTGTACATAGCTCTCGTTGAGGTAAAACTCCCACTGTGTGGTGTAATTGGGGTTAGAATAAGGCCAGGAAAGATTATAGCTATTATTCCTGTCCATATACTGCGAAAATGAACTTAACTCATTCTCACTTTCCTCGCCACTGACATACTTCTCTTGGTTGGGGAAGTAGTACCCCTGGAAACAGATAGGCGTTCGACAATCAAAGCCCATCCAGCCAGGGGCACATTCACATATCCCCGGTGCGGTACAATTACCACCATTAGCGCACACATACACACCTTGTGAAATATTTACCCATTCTACTTGAGCAATCTGTCGATCAGGCGAGTACTCCCACGGCCCAGTGTGATTATCTGTTGGGCTAAGATAACCGCGCCACTCATTGGCTGGGTCTGTCTCGTAGGGCGATACAGGGCTGTAGCGACGTACACCAGTACTCGTGCCATCAGCATTAGCTAGCTCAAAGGGTAACTTATACGTAGTAGGCAACTCTATGTTCATACATTGGTTTGGACGCTCCTTTCGACCTGTCACAGCGCGATTCACAGGGCCAGATGGCACCTCAATAGCGCCAAAGGTTGCCCTCATTTGGTCACATTCGAATTCCTTGGTCCAATTACAGTATTGGATGCGGTTACACTGCCGATAGGTAGGCCATGCTTCTAATGATGTGGAATATTTGTGCTCTGAGGGATTAGGCATAAAGTATCCTTGAGTGCAGACAGGCACGCTGCAGTCATAATTAATCCATTGAGGTGGGCAAATACATGTATCGGGTGCGACACAGCGGCCACCATTCAGGCAAGTCTGAGTGCAGACAGGTGTGCGGCAATCAGAGCCAGTCCACTGTTCAGGGCATGCACAGGTATTGGGCGCTGTGCAGTTGCCCCCATTAGCGCATGTGTTCGTGCAAACAGGCGTGGTGCAATTTGAGTCAAACCACCCGCTAGCACAAGTACAGGTATCTGGTGCTGTGCATAAGCCACCATTGTAACATGATTGTACACATTGAGGCTCATCACAATTCGTGCCAGTGTATCCTGGCTTGCAAGTACAGCTATTCGGCCCAGTACACACCTCATTAGTGCCGCATCCTGTGGGGCACGCATTACTGGCTAAGAGAGTGCAGTCAATGCCTGTCCAGCCGGTAGGACAAGTACATGTGTCACTTGCAGTACAAATACCACCATTTTCACAGATTTGTGTGCATACTGCGGACAGGCCACGAATGCGATTATTTGCAGTATCGGCAATGTACAGGAACTCGTCGTCAGTGATGTCAACATTAGGCCTAGCAGTGATACCTTTGGGCTTGTTGAAGTATGCTAGTGTAGCAGGTTGACTATCTACATATCCACATCCACTCTCCAAGTCAGCTGCTGGTGCCCCACCCACGGTATGGAGCATTCGGTCACTTATAGCATGTTTTTTCAAGTTGAAGATTCTAGCACTGTCAGCGGGAATATCCTGACTTGTCAAACCCGAGACAGAACCACGACTATAGGTTCGCAGATCAGTGTTATTCAAATAAGCTCTACGCTGAACAGTGGCACGAATATACCCTCCTGCTGGCCCTGTGAGCACTCCAGCATGAATTGCGGCGATGCACACGCTTGTTTCTTGGGAATACCACTCAGTTCCTTCCAGCGTAGCCCCGGCGATCTGGAGATTGCAATCTTTCGGACAATGGAATAGCATGCTCATACCCTGCTCACTGTCCTCATTCACTTCGCTTCTCTTGTCGTCAATGACAAGGTTGTCACCTGTCACGTCAACAAAGTGCTTATCCAAATAGTCGAAGGGTGGCACACCGACGCAATTTTTGATGAATTTGCCCACATCTGTGTTGTTTCCATCTGGTTTTCCGTAATTATACTGTAAATTGGCCTCTGTACGAGTTATTTTTCTGCCTGTGAGGTCGATGGGCTGGTCGAAGGAGGTACAGCCACTGGGACGCATGTACTTGGTGACGGTGTCGAGACATGTGAGTTCCTCAACTACCAAGGGTAAAGGGGTAAGACGCCTCACGCGGCAAGATGCAGAATCAACGAAATACACACGTGAGTCAGCTGTGACTGTCACTCCTGATGGATTGAAGACTGTTGCGCCATCTTTCGCTAGACCGTCCTCATGGCCTTGTCGTCCCGTACCCACTACTGTCGACACTCTGCCTTGGCTTTCATGTGTGTAGAGGGTAGTATTAACATTTGGCATCTCAATCAACCGAATACGGTGCTCATCCGTGATATATAAAGTGTTGTTTGTGCCGCGTGTGAGATCCACAGGATTCATGAACATGGCATGAGTGAGATTGCCATCAAAGAAGCCCTCTTGACCCTCCAGACAAGGAGGTTGACAACCTCCAGCTGGATTACCATCAGGTCCAGTTTGTCCAGGTACTACACGTCCTGCTAGAGTGGAGGTTGTGCCATTGTCTAAAATATAGCGAATCAAAAAGTTGCCAGTATCGGCGACTGCTACTGCATGGCCATCCATGAAAGCGACCCCTTCTGGTGCACTAAATCTCGATTCCAAGCCATTTCCATCAGCATAACCAGTGTAAGGTGTAGCTTTAGTATTATATTGTGTGAAAGATAGGGTATTATTGCCGCATAGACCCGATAAACACACTACTTCGCACTCCCCGGTATGTCTTACGTAGTTGATGCGGCGGATGCGGTGATTGCCTGTATCGGCCACCACCACCACCGTGGTCTCGAATCCGTCAATATCCCGCACTTCCACGTCAAGGCCACGTGGCTCAGTAAAAGTTGCATAGCTACAGTTTCCGTCACGAGGCCCTTTAGTATCAGGCCCTCTGCCTGCTAATGTAGATACCACGCCAGTGACGTTGTGAACCATACGGATCGCATTGTTCATGGTGTCTGCGACGTATAACCAGCCATATTGGTCAGCTGCCACATCATCAGGTGCTCTAAACATAGCTGTAGTGCTGTCTCCATCAGCAAAACCAGCTGTGCCGTTGCCTGCTTGCGTGAAAGTGAAGCCTTGCGGATTGAAAGACGGCTGCCTGCCAGAGTTGCCACCATAGGTGCAGGCTGTACCCTGATGAGAGTTGAGCTCGTCACAGTTCTTGGGATATTGCCATAGATCCACCTGCCCATCTTCATTCCATCTCCCCATGCCATCGTGCAAGTCCACAATGCTACGATTACTTGCCTGCCCCAATTTGGCAGGCGCAGGGCTCGTCACAATGCTCGCCAAGTTTCCAAAGCAACGCACTGTGCATGCACTAAAGTCTGTTGTGGAGGGAATCACACACTCATCATGGCCTAAAAACACACAATAGTGTGACACACTCGATCCACCCCAGTCTTTGCGATGTGTGCCCCCCACGGCCCACGCTGTGTCGGTAATGGTGGGGATGTTCTTACTCATGTTCTTGCCATCCACACCCTGCAGCTGCAAGAAACACGTGCTATCCTTGGTAGAAGCGCAGTCAATATCCTCACATAAGTTGCACTTTGATTTGCCACCCAGCACCTGGCAACTGTGGCGGAAATCTTGCTTGTTGCTATTTACTCGGCCTTTGCCTTCATATTCCATACCGGCATACTTCTCCATGGCAAACGGATAATTTGCATTCTCAGCCATTAAGCACCCCTGACGAATACTCCACGAGCGAAACTCACGCAAAGCCTGCGTTTGTGAGAGCATCACCACGATAAGGCAGAAGAAGCACTGCCTCCATCGAACGGGAACCAAGCCGAAGCCCCTGGAACTTACCTGTCCCCTATTTGCCGACATTATCGCTTGGAAGCTCGCCACTCACAGTATAAGTAGCTGTGAAGTGAAACTGGGTCAGTACAAAGCCTCCTTGAAGGTGAAACTCAATCAGAACGCTTCAAGCTCGCGCAGTTCCTCTTAAGACCTCGAATACTCCCCAAATGAAGTCTCTGGTCTTCTCTCACAACGTGAAAGTAAATGAACCGCTATAGTTTGTTGGTTTGATAACACTCGCTGCCCATGTCGAACATCACAGTAGCCGATCTGATGATTTGGAATCCAGATCCGCTGAAGCGCCCTATTTTCGATACTAGAGCAAACAGAGAACCATATCGAATGGATGCTACCATATGGATAATTGCCTGTCTATTGGTGTGTTGTGTCTCAAGCATGCGGCCTCAGATCTCCACGAGGGTCCTAGGGCATAAGGGATTTGGTGTGAGACAGAAACCCATCAAGATTCCCGTGTGGCCAGTGTGGGGAGGTGTTGCAGCTCAGGTATTTGAGTGGGCAGGGACGCAGGCCATATCCCAGGCTATCTTGAAAAGTGTCGGAGGGAGAGTGGTGCCTATCACCCTAGGAGACGCAGATCTGAGCCCATTCCTTCTCCTGGCCCATCACACGCACAGCTTTACGCCTTATGATCCCACTAGACAGATTGTGAATGCTATTCAGCCCGAGGGATTTCCTGCGCATCCACATGCGGGTTTCAGCACTGTGACGATCACAATTGAAGGAGGGCTCAGGCACCGTGACTCTTCGGGTGAGAAGAGTTCTTATGGAGATGGCGACGTCCAGTTCATGAACGCAGGATCAGGGATAGTGCATGAAGAGATGTGGGACGTCTCTCCCCCTGGAAGTGAGAAACACCAGCGTATTGAAATCTACCAGTTGTGGGTGAACAGTCCTCTTGACAAGAAGTTCATGCCCTCTGAGACCAACCTTTTGAGTGGGCAAGATGTGAGGGTCATTCCCGTGGGAGAGGGGGGCAAGATCAAGCTGATCAGCGGGGATCTGCAGGTAGACAATGTCGAATATGGGTGCAAAGGGACCGACTTTTTGTTGAGTAGGTGCTGCATCGCTCTCGTGTCCTTGCCAAAAGGCAAGGCAATTGACATTGCTGCCAAGAGTGGTGACTCGTGCGCATTGTATATTCGTCAAGGCAGCGCTGTGGTCTCGAAAAATGAAGAGGTTGCTTTGCCTGGCGAGATAGTCAAGCTCTCTTCCAGTGAAGGAGGGACGAGTGTGCATGCAGGAGAGATGGGGCTAGAGGCATTGCTTCTGATTGGAGAACCTTTGCGAGGACAGCCAGCTCTGATGAGAGGGCCGTTTGTCCAGGCCTCTGATGAGGACCTGGCTAAGGCTGCACGGCCCTTCCAGCTGATCGGGAGTGACCTGTTCTGGGACTTTACTACCAGCGACGCGCAGTGGAAGGAGCACATCCAGAGGCACAACCTGCCCAGGGTCATCGAGCAGTTGACACAATTCTAATGTGAAGAGGCTTTGTTATCGATGTGAAGGAATGAAGAATATGTAGTATCAGCAGCTCCACAGACATTCTGTGCGTTACTTGTGACTCGAGAGCACGGAGCTTTCCCCTCGGCCCGCTCTCTGGTGACGTTCGTCACTTTTTTGTACTCATACGAACCTTATCGTGCTTTTTTTCCATATACATGGCGCCTATCGCACCCATGTCTGCAGAAGAGCAAGGAAAAGGTGGTGAGGAGGCAGGATTCATGGCGAAAAGCCCGGCGGAGGCTGCTGACTCGGCGCTCACCAAGCCACCAGCCGTGGATGAGCCCGAGAACCGCTTCAATTTGGTGTGGCGACTACACGTGGCAGCTGCAGTATTCATGGGCATCCAGGCAATCAGCTATGGCGCGATCGAGGTCGATCTGCAGCTCGTGCCGACGACTGGCTTTCCAGTTTACTGCAACGCGGAGATAGCAGGGAACGATTGCGGTGGTAGCTGGAATACTACTCCTGCTGTGAGAAGGTTGGACAGCCAGAACCCTATTTGGCTCATGAGCTTCTTTTGCGCTCTTGCTTCTGCCGATCACATCGCGACCTCCCTCTACGCATACTACTACCCTGACAACGCGAAGTGGTGGCTGTACAAGGCGCAATCGAACCCATTCCGTATGATTGAGTACAGCATCAGCGCTAGTGCTATGGTCTGGGCCATCACTCAGCTGTGCGGTATTCACGACGTGCATTTAATCATGATGCTTTGCGTGGGTACTTGCTTGGGCATGTTGATGGGCCTGGTAGTGGAGTTCCTCCCTCGCGAGGACAACAAGGACGACATGATTGCCAGCTCGTTCATCCGCAACTTCATCTACACCATCGCTTGCTTCAGCATCTTCGTGCCATGGCTCGTTATCATTTGCTATTTCTTCCAGGGAGCAGCTCAGTCTGCTCCTCCTGACTTCGTTTATGCCGCGTTCCTGGGCACACTCCTGCTGTTCATCCTATTCGGCATCAACTCCTACCTCAACCGCATCGCCAAGAGATACGACTTTGAGACCGCTGAGATCATCTATATTGTCCTCAGCTTCACGGCCAAGACCTTCCTCGCCGCCGACGTCTTCGGCGGCCTGAGGGCTGCTGCCGACGACGATTGAGATCGATGGAGGAGAGAGAGCAAGAGATGTCTTCACCGAATCAATATGGGAATAAATGCACTTCTACCATGTATTAGTAATATAAACACAACAACGATCTCTACTGTCTATTCCTCCCCCTTCCTCCTTATCCTTGTCGCACTCTCACGCTAGTCGACCTTGTGCTTGCTGCCCTTGCGCTTGCGATCATTTTTCGTATTACTCTCGTCGCCCAGGTCCTCTGAGACTGCAGGATGAGGGGGCCTGACCCACTTGTCAGACTCGTGGTACTGAGTGTGCCGTGGCCCGGGCTTGAAGGGCTTTGGCAGCCCAGATACGGACAGGAGGCCTCGATTACTGCCTGGTTGTTTTAAAAAGCGCAACAATGCTAAGGCGATGATATTAGGCGTCCTGAAGGTATGCACACGCTTTAAGATGCGGTCTACATGTACGTGATCTGTACCGAATAGAGCTTTTCTCCAGTCCTCGAGAAACTTCCGGGATCCCCTCCTGGTAGTGAATAAGCGCATCACGAACTGTCCTGAAAAGACGTTTCTCTTCGTCGGGTCGTTGATAGGGTTCTTCGGGTCTAATGTAGCCTCTAGTAAGTCAGTCAATACCTTGTATCCACGGTTGTAGTCGCATATGTTGCTGCTGATGATCATGAGCGGCAGAGCACTGATATAAATGCCGTAGTTGAAGACGAAGTAGTCACTGTACACGCGTAGAAGGATGACTAGAGGGGTAGCAAAGCCTAAAAAATACTCCCATCGTCGCTCCAGGATGTCTAGACGAGAGCCAACGGACACTCCGAGTGTGATCCAGTGGAAGTTATACAAGTACCAGCTGTACAGAAGGCATTGATTGACCATCCCGCCCATGCGTGCTAGCTTCCTGAGCAACCACACAGTGGTGTACCACACGTGAGGATACTTTACCAGTGAGCCCATCTTGCTTGTAGGCAAGGCTTGCATGAAGTCGAAGGCGATAGGCATCACTGTCGTGTATAATTGGACCAGCAAAGTGCATACCACCACCATGGCTGTGCAGTATCTATCCTCTCTCTTGTCCGAGTATTTAGCAATAGCATCCAGCTCCAATTTTTTCGTGTCAATAAACATAAGATCAGATAGCTTTTGGTGCCATTTGCCCAGGGCCAAGTGGCATCCCACTATCACAGGGAGCAACAAGCCACATTGATAGAGCAAGCGAAGGACGACCGCCACCAACGCGTCCTTCTGCATTTTTGTAAAGTCTTTTGCGGCTGATCTTGCCGCATGCAACAACGCTACTTTCTGGTCGAAATAGTGGTGGCAGGCTCTCTCGTAATAGAGCGTGGCCGCCTCTCCTAATGGCCCGCTCGCCTTTCCCGCAATCTCCTCGATGGCCAAAGACATGCCCCATAGCAAACCGATGCTCGCCAAAATTATCCAACAAAGGCACAGGAAAGTGCGCTTATTCTTAAAGACCACACCAACCCTAGTCCAAGACAACAGGGAGTCGGACAATCCGCTTGCAAAGAGGAAAAAAGAAGCCGCAAGACCCCCGAGCTTCATTTTCTAGGCAATTACGGCCGTTTCGTTTACTTGCTCGGGAATTGAGTGCATTTTCGCTACCTCTTCTCGTGTCTCATCATATTCATCAAAGTTTTATATCGTCAGTCACTCCAAATCGATGATTTCCACAGCGATGGCTGCGAGATTTGCACGCGATTATGCTTCCAGAGACTAGGAGTGAGTAAAAAATGTCCATAAGTCAGGAGGCTGCGGAACAGGCCGTTGAGTCCACTGAGGATAAGGCAGCGAAGAAGAAGGCGGAGACGAAGGCTCGGAAAGAGGCTGCGAGTAGGCTGCTGGAGCTGAGCAAGCCTGAGCGCTTAAGGGTGACTTTGGGGATGATATCGCTGCTTGTGAATAGTGTGACCAACCTGAGCTTTCCGTGGATCCTTGGTGAGGCTGTGGATCGGGCGGATGACCCCAACTACGCGCTCTTCATTGGGGGGACAGCAGGCGTGTTCACGATTGGGAGTTTGGCGTCTTGGGTGCGCATCTATTGTTTGGGCACATCCACAGAGCGCATCTCAAGTCGACTGAGAAAGCAGTTGTTCAACAGTTACATGGATAAGGACATCGCCTTCTTCGAGTCCAACAAGCAGGGCGAGTTGAGTGTGATTCTGGAGAAGGACGTGAGCACAGCAGCAGAGGCTTTGACGGACAAATTTGCTGCTGGGCTGCGGAGTATCAATGCGAGTGTGAATGGAAGTATCCTTCTCTTTCGCTCGTCCCCTGAGCTGTGCGGAGTGAGCCTAGCAATCGTCCCGTTGGTGGGTGTGGGGGCCATGACAGTGAGGAAGTACAGCAAAAAGCTCAAGGACAAGCTACGCATACTCGAGGGGCAGGTATTATCATTTGCACTAGAGAGATACAATCGTATCTCGACGGTGCGTTTGAACGGCCAGGAGGAGAATGAAAAGGACAAGTACTCTGCTTTTATCGATGACAGCTACGACCTGGCATCCAAGAGCTACTTTGCCCAAGGAAGCTTCACTTCCTTCGTAGGTATGATGACCAATGTGAGCCTTATGGCTGTCCTGTTCTATGGTGGTAGATTGCTCGGGAAAGGGAAAATGACGGCAGGCGGTTTAACCCGCTTTGCCATCCAGTCGGCCTTCGTGGGCCTGGGCTTCAGCGGTCTGTCCACCTTCTACGGTGACATGACCAGGTCGTTGGATGCTGCAGCGCGTGTCTTTGCCATGATCGACGACAATGAGTCGAAGAAGGCGAAGAAGATTGCTGGTGATGGTACTAGTGGTA
>MDTE01189005.1_pt1 | contig 13069 bp, 13 predicted proteins | sample 811231 | NCBI WGS metagenome assembly MDTE01 (sample SAMN05326651, study PRJNA326480) | marine metagenome | isolation source: seawater | place: Indian Ocean: Red Sea | collected 2010
ATCTGGGGAATTACGAGTTCCGCTGCCATCGGCAACGGTATGGGATGCAATAGTCATGTTCTGTATATCACCAGAGGAACCGTCTAGGTCATCCTCTGAAGGATCCAATAATGTGTAGAGAATATCCGTATCAGTGACTTCCCAAACGATGTGTGCTCTACCTTGTGAATCGATTACCATAGAAGGGCCAGAGAGTGATGAGGCATTGGAACCACCAACCTGTGTAGTCGAAATTAGAACCGTGTCGACGCCAGTGGAAATCTGAATTAATGCATACCTTAGAAGTGGGGTGCTAGTGTTCTCAATCCAAACAAGGTGTATCCTGTTCGAGTCATCCATTACCCCCATGACATCGATAGGATTGTTTGCATTCAGGTTGGTAAGTAGAGTCTGAGCGTCGCTATCATCGATAGTTCCGTTCGCCGTTGGAAACCGAGTCGGTTCATTTGCTAACTCATCTAACTCACCGGAAGCGGTTAACAGCGATGGTGCTAGAAGAGCACTCAGCATTAGCAAAGCAAGGGTTGCAGCGAGTTGTGATTGCTTGATTTCGATTCTGTTGTTTTCGGCGGTCAGAGTGGGGGTTAGGCTTGCGACCATAGGGTTCGAGAGTCTTGTGAGCACATAGAGGGGCAGCCGGACAGGTCCGAATAACTGTAATTTTGGAGGTATTTATGGCATTATCACTGAGATTGTGAGGCGCGCTTTCGACGAATGAAATCAGAATAATTACCAGGCCAAATCCACATACTTCCATCGGCCGGTAATTCCCAAATCGTATCACAGATTTTGTCTAGGAAAAATCGATCGTGGCTGACTGTAATTATACTTCCATCATATTCTACCAAAGCCTCCTCTAGAGCCTCTTTGGCATCGGTGTCCAAATGATTTGTAGGCTCATCGAGAAGCAGTAGATTGTTCTCTTCGAGTAGTAATTTCAGGAGAGCTATTCGGGCCCTCTCCCCTCCACTTAATTTTTCTAACTTAGTTTCCACCATTTCACTGGTAAATTGGAAGCGCCCAAGTAGAGCCCGAATATCTCCATAATCCATCCTTGGTTTGAGGGCTCTAATCTGGTCTACCGGAGTTAAGTCGAAATTTAGTGAACGGTGGTCTTGATGGAAATAGCCTATCTGAACACCGGGCTTTACATCGATACTACCGGAATCGAGTTCAAGTTCTCCTTGAATGATCCGCAGTATCGTGGTTTTTCCTGCTCCGTTAGGGCCGACAATACCTATTTTCTGACCTCTGGAAACGCCTACTTCCAGGCCCTTGATTATCGGGCGATTGAGTCCTTCAAATGTCAATGTTGCATCATGGAAATCAAGAACTTCTAAACTGCTCTTTTCAGTCGATTCGAGACGGAAATTCAATCCTCTACGCTGGCGGGGCTTTAGAGACTTCAGCCAGCGTAGTTCACCTTGTGCTCTAGCCAATAAAAATCGCTTTTGAGAGATTGATTTGTCGTACTTATTGGCTCGCTTCATTGACTGTAATGCGCCTGTTAATCGCTTGACTTCGGCGTCTGTTTTCTTGATTCGATCAGCGAGAGTCTGTAAGAAAAGTTCCTTTTGTTGCAAAAATGAGGTGTAATTGCCATGGTACCCCTTGGCTCGAGTATCTTGTATCTCGACGATTGCGTTGCAAACTCGGTCGAGGAAATATCGATCGTGACTTACTAACAATAGCGCACCTTGGAAGGTGATTAGGAATTCTTCGAGCCAATCAAGAGTAGTCAAATCGAGATGATTTGTTGGCTCGTCTAGGAAGAAGACATCTATTTCAGACAAACCCACCAATTGCCTTGCTAAGGCCACCTTAGCGCGTTCTCCTCCAGACAAATTAGCCAAAGGAACCTCTAGGGAGTGGTGGGCGAGGTCTAATGCCCGGAGAATTTCTTGCGCATGGCTAGCAACATTAGTCCCGCCGCTACGAGCCATCATTGACTGAAGTTCCTGATAGCGATCTATGTCTGGTTGCCAGTCTCCATCGTAGAAAGATGGCTCGGCCATTTTAGCTTCAAGGGATGCAATCTCTTCCTCCAATTCCTGGAATTGTCGGCCTTTTCGATTGAGTTCTTCTTCAAGTGTAGCCCCTTCGTCTATATCTCTAATTTGAGTCAAAAAGGCAAGACGAAGACCCGGTGAAAATGAGATTTCTCCAATGTCCTGATCTTGGTTAGATATTGTTCGCAATAAGGTGGTTTTTCCTGCTCCATTATGGCCTACAATACCTATTCTATCGCCTTCGTCAATTCTTAGATTGACGCTATCGAGAACTTTCACAGGTCCGAAAGCGCGATGCACATCTTCGATGCGGATTAGCTCTCGCGCCATGCTTTCGCGGCTTGCCCTACCTTGATGTGTGCATCGGTCAAGAGTTGAGTGCATCAAGGCGTGATTGATCCAATCTTTCCCACTCGAAGTGACCCCCACTAGTCGGTGGACGGCCGAAGTGTCCACCAGCTGAAGTTGCCGAGTATAACGGGCGATGTAACTTCAAATCACGAGAGATTGCTGCCGGTCGGAAGTCAAATACCCGAGATACCCTTTCGGTTAGTTCCTCTTCGCTGATGATACCAGTTCCGAAAGTCTCGACTCGCAGACTTACTGGAGATGCTACTCCGATAACATAGGCAACTTGAATTTCACAACGAGTTGCTAAACCTGCAGCGACAACATGCTTTGCCGCCCATCTAGTGTAGTAAGTTGCTGAACGGTCGACCTTTGTTGGGTCCTTGCCAGAAAACGCTCCTCCTCCGTGTCTAGCCATTCCGCCATAGGTGTCTACAACGATTTTTCTGCCGGTGATTCCCGCATCTGCGTAAGGACCTCCTGGATCTGCGAATCGTCCTGTTCCATTGACGTGCAAAATATATCCCTCTTTTAGCCAATAATCAGGAATTGCATGCTCTACCACTTCTTTCTTGATAATTTCACGAATGTAGGATTGCTCAGCTTCAATGTCTCCATCGAAGCGGTCTTTCAGAGCATCATCATGCTGGACTGCGACTACTACGGTATGTACTCTCAGAGGGTTTCCATTGTCGTCATATTCCACCGTTACCTGGCTCTTCCCATCAGGGCGAATCCATTCAATTTCGCCACTAGCAACAATCATATCTAGGCGGCGACATATACGCTGAGAAAGCGCGGCTGGAAGGGGGAAATATCTGCCGCTAAGTTCCTTTTCAGCCTCGGTCTCTGTGCAGGCATATCCGAACATCATTCCTTGGTCCCCTGCGCCGACATCATCCAATGAATCTCCGTCGACTCCTTGGGCGATATTTTCAGATTGAGTCGTGATGTTGACATGAATCAAACATAGTTCTTCACTGCTGGCGTCCATACCGATGGCATGGCTATCATAGCCGATACGTATAGCGGTTTCACGCGCTATGGCTTCGTATTTTGGGGCTTCTCCGTCAAGAGTTACTTCGCCTGCTAGTACTATTAGTGCATGGTCGCGCTTTCCTTTGACTAGTGTTTCAACTGCAACACGCGCTTTTGGATCGATTTGCAGACATGCGTCAACAATTGCATCGGATATTGCATCACACAATTTGTCAGGATGTCCTGCCGAAACAGATTCCGAGGTGAACAACGCAACCATGACTATCCGGCCATCCTTCCATATATGGGTTTTCGGCGAACTGAATATCCAACAAAAAGGTGTGTAATTTAGCAAGTAAATTGAGGTCAATATCGCCGTAGCATTGAGAAAGGAGGCCTTTTCGCAGCGCCGATGACACCTACAGAGTCTGACATAGAGGCAGTGGTCGAAGTCGATGAGAAAGGCACTAGGTTATACCCAGAGCAAGTTGTTGATGGGTTGCCAACAATTTACTCCTTCCAATCCTGTCCTTTTTGTTTCAAGATTCGCGCTCTATTGGGTAGCCGTGGGATTCCCTATGCTGATGTCGAAGTTGAGCCGATGAAGAAGGCCGAACTCAAGTGGGGAGATTGGAATCAAGTTCCTGTTTACGTAGACGTTGATGGGAACGCAATGGATGAATCGAATGATATTCTCCACTATATCGATTCCAATAGTGGAAATCTATTCCCACGTGCAGGACATGACCCTGAACAAGATCGTTGGATGGAGTTCAGTAACAAGGCACTCGGTAAATCCATTGTTGCTGTAATTTATCGGACTTTTGGAAGCTCATTCCGTGCCCTAGAATATGTCAATAGTATCGAGAACTTCTCCAGAAAGGACAAACTTGTCAACAAGTATCTGGGGGGATTTGTGATGAAAATGGTTGGACGTTCTCGTGCCAAATTATTCGAACTGCCGCCTAGAGAGAATCTCAAAACCCAACTAGATACCATGAGTAGTGGATTCAAAGGAGATTTCTTTGGAGGAGAAAATCCTAATGGCGCTGATTTCGCAAATTATGGCATTCTTCGCTCAATGCAAGGCTTGGAAGGCTTCGATATTCTAGAGGCTCATCCCGAAGCCTTCGATTGGTATAATCGAATGCAATTATTCTCTGGAGTTTGAATTGCTTGGACCGCAGTAGCGATAGATGAATGCGGGCTGCGGTTACCATGGTCGAAGTTGAGACAGAGATGGCCTGGGTAGGTGATTTAGCCAAAGCTGAGGCTCTACTTTCTGCAATTGAGGGTCACGATTCGGCTGATATCGAACTAGTCACGGAATGTGATGGAGAACAAGCGGGAATTCGCATCATTGTCAAAGGTAATGACTTGAGAGAAGTTCGAGAACAAGTGGATTCTTTGTTGGCAGCACTAGCTTCTGCTGAGGCAGAGTACGATTCCAATAATTGAAGGCGGAGCAACTACCCCATCCTACTGTGAACAGCCTCCCTCACGACCGCTCTTGGCTTCTTGCAAAAGCCGAGCCTACGGCGTTATTCCACGATTCGATGGATAGATGGATTAGCGCCATGGTCGCTGACGAACATGGCGGAGGAGACAGCTCTGAGGACATCGTGGTTGGAAGAATCAGGGCCAAAGGCAATGGCATTATTGCCGGAATAAGTGTGGTCGATAGGCTCGTAGTAGAGCATTTTCCGGATTGTACTGTGACATGGGATATCATCGAAGGCGATGAAGTAGAATCTGGTGACCAAGTTCTAGAAATTTCTGGACCTGCTGTTCAAGTTCTACGATGCGAACGAATCATGCTCAACATATTAGGTAGGATGTCCGGTATTGCAACAAATACTGCTTCTTGGGTTTCTCAAGCAGGAAGCATGGGGGTTGCCTGTACCAGAAAGACCGATTGGGGGCTTCTTGACAAATGGGCCGTACATGTCGGCGGTGGATTAACTCACAGATTATCTCGTGCTGATGCACTGATGATCAAAGAAAACGACTTGGCTGCCTTGGCTCCCGGAATTGATGAGGAAGATGTTGCAGTAGCCGCTGCTGTATCGTTTATAGACATGGAATCTGATGCAGAGTTCACAGTGATTGAAGTTAGAGATTCAAGGCAAGCAATAGCTGCAATCAAAGCGTGGGATTCACTACAGGTAGAACGTAGTGGTTGTGAGAAAATCGTACTATTGCTAGACAATATGGGTCCGAAGGGTTGTGCTGAAGTTCATCAGATTCTGATGCAAGAAAACCTTCGTGCATGGTGTGTTCTCGAAGGCTCTGGCGGAGTTGTCCACGAAGATCTGGAACAATGGATTGATTCAGGAGTAGACCTAGTCTCAACCAGTGCTCTAAACCGTGGTGTGTCACCACTTGACCTGTCGATGAAGATTGTTGGGGGTGACTGAATGGGTGAAATACCAGACTCCCATCCAAGGAAGGCTTCGTTGCTTGCTCGGGCTAAACTGACTGAGGCTGCCGCTGAAGGCTTACTTGCTCAATCTGCCATGATTGCTCATGGAAGAGGTGAGGCTTTTGATTACCTACTTGGAGAGAAAACTAGCGAGTCTGCCTCGCAGGCTATTCGTGAAGTGGCCGCCCGGCTTCTCAATGCTGAGAGAGCAGTCATTTCTCTAAATGGAAATACAACCGCTCTCGCTGGAGAGCAGGCAATTCGCGCGGCTGCGATAATTGGTTGCCCTGTTGAAGTAAATATCTACTATCGAACTCCAGAAAGAATGCAAAAGCTAATCTCTGCACTTGAAGAAATACGCCAAAAGGTCGCCAACGAAGTCCCGCCCTCTGGTTGGGGTAGTTCACAGTGGTCCGAATCTGTAAATTCCACAGAGATTCTTGGAGCAGATGCAGATGGTCGGATCGAGGGGCTTGAAGGACCTAGAGCCATCTGTAGTTCTCGAGGTATCCAGACAGCAGATGCTGTTCTTGTTCCTCTGGAAGATGGAGATAGATGTGAAGCCTTAGTTGGCCTCGGAAAGCAAGTTTTGGTTATCGACCTAAATCCGCTTTCACGAACTGCCAGGATGGCTCATGTTACCATTGTCGATGAGGTTAGTCGGGCCATGACAGAACTCTGCATCGCTCTAAGTGAAAAAACTCAAGTCTCGCAGTGGGATAATGGTCGAGCCCTGCGAGATGCGCTTGCAATAATGGCTCAGGCATCAGAGCAAATCTGAATCTTGTGCTAAATCAGGCGGTTGTAAATCTCTCTCGGAGCATTTCTTCACATCGATCGGCAATCGCTTGCCCTACCTCAGAAGTACTAGCATCACCACCCAAATCATAGGTGACCACTCCGCCTTCGTCGAAATGTTGCTGGATTGCTTGTTGGAGGATATCGGCGCACATGTCCAAATTATCATCCTTCTTTCTGTAAGCTAGAGCTTCGAACATCATCTGCACCGATTGAAGAGTAGCAATTGGATTTACTACATTTTTTCCAGTGTACTTTGGGGCTGAGCCATGTACTGGCTCAAACATCATGTGCTTAGGACCTAGGTTCGCACTAGCGGCCATACCAAGTCCTCCCTGCAAGACACTTGCTAAATCGGTAGCGATATCGCCAAACATGTTTGGAAGGACTACGACATCCAAATCCTCTGGATCTCTCATTAGCCACATTGTGAAAGCATCAATGTATGCTGCATCGGTATCAATGTCGGGATTTTGTTCTGAAATCTCTTTGAAAATTTCTCTGAATAATCTACATCCGCGTGTTACGTTAGACTTGTCAACGCAAGTTACTGATTGGGACACTCCCCTTTTTCTTTGCCGATGTCGCGCTAAATCAAATGCAAAGTTGATGACTCGCTCGCTTCCTTTGCGAGATATCGGTCTTGGATCCCATTCTACTTCTCCCTCAAGCCCAGGGAACTCTTCGATTACAATTGGCTCGTCCTTCTCTCCCTTAGCCTTCTGTTCCATTCTACGAAGAAGAGAGTGATAGAGTCCTTCGGTATTCTCTCGAATCATTACCATGTCAACCATATCTGGTTGCCAGACCTGTTGGTGTACTCCGTGTACCTTGTGTTGTACGCCAGGATAGAGTTTGATTGGGCGGACATTAGCGTATAGTTTGAGTCCGCTCCTAAGTCCAAGTATGACTTGGCCGCCCGCCATATCACCATTTGGGAGTCTAGCATCCGGCCAACCTATTGCTCCTAGCAAAATCGCGTCGGAATTGTCTCTACAGTGTTCGAATGAACCTTCAGGCCACTCCTCACCAGTTTCAAGATAATATTGGCCCCCACATGGAATTTCTGTGATTTCAAATGAAATTGGACTATTTTGTTGGAAAACCTCGATTACTCTGAGTGCCTCAGCAATGACTTCTGGGCCGGTTCCGTCGCCTGCCAACACGGTTAGACGGTAGCCTGTCATCAAACTGGGGCACTTGCTCATCATTCATCAATACAACCCATCTATTCCTTCGACCAAATAATCGAATCCTGGAGGTCTTTCAAGGCGATATTTGATAGACGGTCACCACGAACATAGGATACATGGACCGTAGCGGAGAGGAGGGTAGTGAATCACCTCGCATTGATGTGAACGCATTACCTGATTCCTTAGTTCGTCTTTGGGACACAATGCTGAGAATCGATCCAACTTGGGATTTGTCGAGTTGGCTCGAGGAACGCGCGGACGAAGAATTGGAATTGGTCGAGGCGCATCTAGGGCGGGAGCGGTTGAGGCTCGAGCAGCGACTTCATCGAATCGAGACTTTGGTAAAGAAATTGAAGAGGCAACGACAAGTTGCTGGACCAGATTTGTTGAGTGACCCCCATCAGAAAAATCTCTTCGATGTCTTCGACAAAACGACCGCCTCAAAAGAATCCGATGAAGACCCAGTAGAGAATGATGAACCAGTAGTTTCTGGAGGAATTATGGGTGTTGAGGATGACCCATTGTTAGCGATAGTTGCGGAACATATCCTCGGAACAATTGAGGTTGCTTCATTGGAAGATTCTAGTCCTTTACATTTCGATGATATTATTGACGGATTACAGCCAATGGGGATTTCCGTCGATGAAGTGGATGAAGCCATCGCTCATTTGCTTCAACACCGCCAAATTATTGAAATAGAGCAGGATTTTTTTGGATTGAACCCCTGAAAAACTGCCTCGAGTGAGGTTGAGAGCAACCGTTCCATTCAAAGTAGAGACCCATGTGGGGAGGCGCGTCGGTGCCATGGTTAGCGACGCTTCGGGATGGTATGCGCGACTGGATAGGTCGTGTGAGAATAGAATTGAACAGCTTGACTGTTGGCTAGATGCTTGGGAAGAAGCAATTCGGCATAATATTCCAATTGCCGCAACAATGCCTAACGATTGGCCGACTCTGCCTGCCGGACTTCTTTCTAACCCAGGTGCTGTACTTGACCACATGCTGGCTCGATACGATGCCGAAATTGATGGCCGTTCCCCGCGCGGAGCATACGCTACACCTGCACGATTTGCCGATGCAATGTTGGCAGATGAATTAGGCGAGCGCGGCGCTGATGCGGAAAATCCGATACCTACTGGAATCTCACTCGCGGCTCTGCCTCCTGGATTCCATGCTTTCGCCGCGAAGATGAATGAAGCAAATTCGAAAGATGATGAAAACGATGTTGACGAATCTGTTGCATCAGGTAGGAAGACTGCTTCTGGAATACCACTACCATTTGCAGACCCTGCAGTCGGTGCAGGATTGTTTCCCGAGCGTGTCCTGAAGGTTCACTCCGAACGAATCGATGGTATGCCAGCAGCAACCAAGAAGGAGGATACGATTCGTCTACTGTCGAAAATGCAACTTTTGGATGTTTCAGATATTGCAGTTCGCTGTACTCGCAGGAGGTTACTCTTGGTACTTGCAAAGTCCGACCTAATCGAATTAGACGGAGACGGCGATGAGTCTAGAATCGGTAGAAAACAAGCCGAAAAGCTGCTAGAAATCAGCGTGCAAGAGGGTGATGCGCTGCGAGGAGCTTGGCCGTGGGATGAGAGCCCTCGACTACTAATCTGCAATCCTCCATGGCTACGAATCAAAGACCGTTTCCGAGGCCATCCTGAAGGAAGTCATCTGCGGAAGGAACTCTCTCGGGAGTTGCGCAGTATTACGGAACCAGATGGTCGCCTAAGATTCAGTACACTTCTTGGCAATGTTAACTTGTATCGTTTATTCCTAGAACGCTCTCTACAACTTGTTGAAGAAAGAGGCCGTGTTCGAATGATCGTTCCAGACTCATTATTACGCGAGAAGAGCAGTATCCCACTTCGCCGATTAATGGTCGAGAGAAATGATTGGGATACCGCTTGGTCATTCCCTGAGAGTCAGCGGGTTTTTCCCGGTGTATCACAAGGTGTTTTGGTCATTGGGATTTCGGTTGGGGGCGAGACTACAAAACTAACCAGTTGGGGTCCGCTTGAGTCGACTGACGTTCTCCCGTCTGCGGGACTTGACCCTAAGTAACCAAAATTGGAACTTGAGCGCTCGATATGGGCTAATTGGACTGATACAAACTGGGCTGTGCCTAGAATGCCTCGCAGAGAACACGAAAGACGTAAGGTGTTAACCGCGATTTCGCAACTAGCAGATTTACCTCGGTTATCCGAAGACCACAACTGGCTGAATCCGAGTGGGGACCCAATTCGTGTCCGTGTTGGAGAAATTGACCAAACCACTTGGTCGGAAGATATCCGAGATTGGAAGCCGAGATCGCGTGGAACGCCATTCATTCGAGGCATTCATTTCAACTTAGAGAATGGTAATGTATCGATTAATCACCCTGGTTACACATCATCCATACCCAAAGAAGCGTTAGAGCGTTCTCAGGCAATGTGGAAAGGGCCTATCGATGCAAGAGGAATTAGTCGCATCGCCTGTCAAGCGATTGTCAATGCACAGCAAGATAGGAGACTTCGCTGGGTCGTTGTTCCACCTGACTGTGTTCTTGGTAACTCAGTAAACTTCCTTGAATTGCCGGAGGCTGTACAAGATAGTCTGGCAGAAGAGTATGGAACTCTGGAGCAAGGTTTGATGTGGTTAGCTGAACATCTGAATTCGAATACTCTAGATCTATGGTCAAGAGCTTGGGCGGCCAATAACAACGTCAACAATTACGAAATCGAGAATCTACCGTTCCCACCACCAGTTAGTATGACCCAAATTAAAGCTCGTTAGATGCTTGATTGGTTTTTCTTACGTTGTCTGATTTTCGATTTGTGGCAGTTTAGCGGAAAGCCCCCGGCTTGAGTCCGGAAATTGTTTTCCGTTTGGCGGAGTAAATGAAGCGTATTGACCAAATTGATTATTACGGCTGCATTACGTACGCAGGGCGTACCGTCGCGTTTAGCATTAGGGTCACAGGTGATAATATGGGAATTCATCCTAAAATCGGCATAACCGGACTTCCGCGTTCTGGTAAGTCGGCGGTTTTGGAGAAAGTTGTCAGTATGCTCATTGAAGAGCGTAAACAGGAGAAGAGAGCCCGCAATGAAGATCCGAATGCAAAGCCCATTGTTGGCGGGATGAAAACTCAAACCATAATGGAAGATGGTCAACGTGTTGGATTCGAATGTGTGGATCTCGTAACGGGGGATTCTGCAGTCATGGCACATCGTGAAATTGACTCCAGGACAAGAATTCTAGGTTACGGAATAAATCCAGAAGCACTCGATGAAATCGGTGTTGCGGCTATTCAACGGACAATGGAAGAATGTGAAATACTGGTCATCGATGAAATAGGGAAGTTTTCCGTCGAAAGCGAAGAATTTGTCGAAATTGTTAGGAAAGCATTGGAGGAAGATATGCCTACGATTCTGACCCTTCACAAGAAGAGTCGTCATCCGCTTCTGCAAGATATTCGAAGGAGAGACGATTCACGGATATTGGAAGTGACTCCAGTTAATCGGGCTCTACTTCCGTACAAGATTCATAAATTGGTTAGAGAAACCTACTGATTGAGCGAGGCATTCATCCCCTTTGGGCCGCTCAGAGTGTCAGATGGATTCCCCCGCGGCCCGGCTTCAACGGGTGTTAATTGGTATCGCAATACCTGCAGCGTTCCTTACAGCCCTAGCACTCGCTGAGGGGCGAATTGAGTTAATTGGATGTGAAGGTGATGCTTGTCATAGCACTAGTGAGATTGCCATGGTATTACCAGGAATCGTACTACTGTGCTTGATTGGCCTTGGGATATTACGACTTTCAGCAAACCAAGATTACGGCGACGGGGTACTAGATCGTTGGTTTAGTAGAGAGTCGGAATCGGTAATGCGAGATAGGCTAGAAGAAGAGAGATTCGAGGCCAGTGATGAAGGTCTTGGTTCTCGCTGGGCCGAGCTTGAGAAAAAGAATCTCGAAGAGCAATACGCAGAGGAAGAATGAAAATTTTTCATTCACTAAGTCTGGTTTCCGAATCGAAACCTTGACCCTTCGCCTCAGTCTCGCCGGCTCGATAACATGAGCGAAGTACCCGCTGAATTGAGATATACGCCCGAGCACGAGTGGATTCGAGTCGAAGGAGACCATGCGATAATCGGAGTAACGGATTTCGCCCAAGATGCGTTGACTGATGTTGTTTGGGTAGAATTACCAGAAGTTGGAATGTCGGTTGGGGCTATGGAATCTTGTGGCAGTGTAGAATCTGTAAAATCGGTTAGCGAAATCTACGCACCGATTGCAGGAGATATCACTGAAGCCAATGAAAGTCTCGAAGATGCCCCTGAACAAATCAATCAGGACCCCTATGGCGATGGATGGATTTGGAAGATGACAATCAGTGATGCTGGAGAACTTGATAGCCTTCTCGACGCGGCGGCGTACAGCGAACTGATTGGTGAGTGAATATCGTGGTTGCAGCCCTCCACATCTACGTGGATGGCTCTTGTGAAGAGAATCGTAATGTTACTGCTGATACACCCGCCGGCTGGGGATTTTGTGTCGTAGAAGGCGATACAGGTCTCGGAAGAGGTCGGGGTGAAATCGTAACCGAAGGTTCCGGTCAAGTGATTACAGACGAGGAGTCGGATGCTTTCATTGGTGCAGAAATCGGTTCAAACAATACTGCAGAATTGAGCGCTATTGCCGGAGCCTTAGTCTGGTTATTACAACAAGGTGGCAGAAGTTCGGTAGTCATTCGCGCTGATTCACAGTATGCCCTCAATATTGCAAATGGGCAATGGAGGGCAAAGAAAAATCGTGATTTGGCTTTACACGTACGCGCACTGTGGGATGAGGTCTCCATTTTGCGGGAATTATCTGGTGAACACGTAAGGGCACATCGTGGGCATCGTTGGAATGAACGTGCAGATCATTTAGCATTCAGAGCGATGAGCGGGAAAGAGCCGTTACCCTTGCAATTTTGGAAGCCAGGTCAACGATAGTCGGCTATTCATCGGCAATTGAGTCTGCCAGTGGCCCTAAAGCTAGCATTGAATAGATACCAGATAGCGAAATCAATAGACCAATTAGTAGCAATACCAAACCTGTTGGATCTGGTAGATATTCCTGCAGAGGATTGCCCGCAATCCAAGATAGAATGATTGTGAATATTCCAGCGGCCAGAACTTGTTTTGATGACTGCTCAGGATTTTTCCAATTGTCTAGCCAAGGAATCAGGCCTTTTCGGTTGAAGGTGAAGCGATACCAAGAGACGTACCAAAACCCTAGGCCTGTCATACCAATTATTCCTAAGGTGAAGGATTCTGAATCCCATGGTCCGG
>MDTE01108452.1_pt1 | contig 13068 bp, 13 predicted proteins | sample 811231 | NCBI WGS metagenome assembly MDTE01 (sample SAMN05326651, study PRJNA326480) | marine metagenome | isolation source: seawater | place: Indian Ocean: Red Sea | collected 2010
AGATATAGATATGATCAACTTATGAAACTTGGTTGGAAAATATTCTTACCATTTTCTTTGATTTATGTAGTCTTGACAGCGGCATACCTGCTGTACTTCAACAAATTACCGGTGAATTAACATGAATATTAAAAGATTTTTTAAAACTATTCTGATGATTGATTTTGTTAACGGTTTATTCATAGCTATAAGAGAGACATTTAAATCAAAAAAAACAATTAATTATCCATTTGAAAAAGGCGCAATTAGTCCAAGAGCTAGAGGTGAGCATGCTTTAAGAAGGTATCCAAATGGCGAGGAAAGATGTATTGCTTGTAAACTCTGTGAGGCTGTATGCCCAGCACAAGCCATTACAATTGAGTCTGCAGAAAGAGAAGATGGAAGTAGAAAAACTACTAGATACGATATTGATATGCTTAAGTGCATTTATTGTGGTCTGTGTGAAGAATCTTGCCCAGTGGATGCTATCGTTCAAGGACCAAATTTCGAATTCGCAACTGAAACAAGAGAAGAACTTTATTATAACAAAGAAAAATTATTAGAAAACGGAGATAGATGGGAGAGTGTATTAGCAGCAAATATTAATGCTGATAGTCCTCACAGATAAAATGATAGCTCACGCAATTGTATTTTACATCTTCTCACTTATAGCCATTGTTTCTGCAATAATGGTAACAGTTTCAAGAAATACTGTTCACTCTGTTTTTTTTCTAATTTTAGATTTCATAAGTATTTCCTGTCTTTTTATCATGATAGGTGCTGAATTTTTAGGCATGATTATGTTAATTGTTTATGTTGGAGCTGTTGCTGTTTTATTTTTATTTGTAGTGATGATGTTGAACGTTGCTCAACAAAAAAATGAATGGTTTAATGCGCGAGAAAGTAGCTCGCATATTCCAATTGGTTTACTAGTCAGTATAATTATATTTTTTGAGCTAATTATTGTTATAGGAGGATGGAAATATAAACCTGACTTAAAAAGCTCTATGTCTCTAGAAATTTTATCAAATATTTCTAATACTCAATCTTTAGGTAATGTTATTTACACAGATTATATTCATGTATTTCAGCTGTCCGGAATGATTTTATTAGTTTCCATGATTGGCGCTATAGTTCTAACCTTCAGACAGAGATCAGGTGTTAAGAGACAAAGTTATTTTAGACAAATATCAAGAGAAAAAGACGAAGGTGTTGAGTTAGTTGAGGTTGAAAGTAATAAAGGAGTTAAAATAGATGTTTAGTATTGGATTGGGTCACTATTTAACGTTAGCAGCAATTATTTTCACTATAGGAGTAGTAGGAATTTTTTTAAATAGAAAAAATATTATCGTAATATTGATGAGCATTGAATTAATATTATTAGCTGTGAACATTAACTTGGTATCTTTTTCAATATTTATTAATGATATAAGCGGACAAATATTTACTTTATTTATTCTTACAGTTGCAGCGGCAGAAGCGGCTATAGGTTTAGCTATTATAGTTGTCTATTACAGAAATTCTGGAACCATAAGAGTTGAGGAGATTGATAAACTTAAAGGTTAATATGGAATATTTTATAATATTTTTACCATTAATAGCGTCAATCTTATCTGGTTTTTTTGGCAAAAAACTGGGTGACAATTTCTCTCAAATTATTACAAGCTTATTTGTATCAATATCTTCTATCTTATCTTTTGTAATTTTATTTAAAGTCATTAGTCAAGGTTATGAAAATAATCTAATTATTGCTACCTGGATTAACTCAGGCACTTTGAATGTAAACTGGTCAATAAACATTGACTCTTTATCATCTGTAATGTTGGTAGTTGTAACCCTAGTTTCTGCACTAGTGCATATTTATTCTATAGGTTATATGTCTCACGATCCACACAAACCTAGATTCATGTCATACTTATCCTTGTTTACATTTGCTATGTTAACATTGGTTACTTCAGATAACTTTATTCAATTATTTTTTGGCTGGGAAGGAGTTGGCTTATGTTCATATTTTTTAATTGGTTTTTGGTTTAAAAAAGAAAGTGCTAATGCTGCAGCTATTAAAGCATTTGTTGTTAATAGAGTAGGAGATTTCGGTTTTGCTTTAGGTATATTTTTAATTTTTTATATTTTTGGAACAGTAAATTACGATGAAGTTTTCCAACAAACTCCTTCGATAATTAACAACGAACTTGTATTTCTAGGAATTCATATAAAAGCTGTAGATTTAATTTGTTTATTATTATTTGTAGGAGCAATGGGTAAATCTGCACAATTTTTATTACATACTTGGTTACCAGACGCAATGGAAGGACCCACACCAGTATCAGCACTTATCCACGCAGCAACAATGGTTACAGCAGGGGTGTTTTTAGTTGTAAGATGTTCCCCAATTTATGAGTTTTCAGAATTGGCCCTTTCAATTATTACAGTTGTAGGTATGACAACTGCTTTTTTTGCTGCAACTGTAGCTCTTGTACAGACTGACATTAAGAAAATAATTGCTTATTCAACATGCAGTCAGTTAGGTTATATGTTTTTTGCAGCCGGTGTCGGAGCTTACAATGTTGCAATCTTTCACCTTTTTACGCATGCTTTTTTTAAAGCATTATTATTTTTGGGATCTGGATCTGTAATTCACTCTTTTAAAGATGAACAAGATATTAATAAGATGGGTGGTGTATGGAAAAAATTACCTTATACATATGGTTTGATGTTAATTGGAACTTTGGCTCTAACCGGTTTTCCTTTGTTTTCAGGATTTTATTCTAAAGATGCTATAATTGAATTTGCTTACCTCAAAGGTAGTACATTAGGTTTTTATGCAGCTTATATAGGTATATTTACTGCTTTGTTAACATCAATTTATTCTTGGAGATTGATTTTTAAAACTTTCCACGGAAATTATAAAAATCAAAGTATAAAAATTGAATCTATGCATGAAGCCCCACCTGTAATGTTGCTTCCATTAATTGTACTAGGGATTGGAGCTATATTTGCTGGTATGGTTTTCAAAGAACTATTTATAGGACATGAAAATTCCTATGGGTTTTGGGGAGAGTCCATTAAATTTTTGGAACCATTAAGTAAAGATCATCCACCAACATGGTTTTTGTTGTTAACGCCAGTTTTAGTTACACTGTCTGTGCCTTTGTCGTTTTATCTTTTCGTTAAAAATAAAGTTATTGTTGATGAGATTGTAAGATTAAATAAACCTTTGCATGTATTTCTTCAACATAAGTGGTATTTTGATGAATTGTATGAGAAGGTTTTAGTCGAGCCTTCAAAAAAAATTGGTCGTTTTCTGTGGAAAAAAATTGATGGTCTCGTTATTGACAGGTTTGGACCTGATGGAATTTCTCAATTAATCAAAAACTTTTCTATTAGAGCAGTCAAGTTTCAAAGTGGATTTATATATCAATATGCTTTTGTAATGCTTCTTGGTTTTTCAGTTTTATTAACACTTTTAATTTTAAAATAATGAATTTTCCAATCTTATCATCTTTAATATTATTGCCAACGATCGGAGCTTTATTTATTTTTTTTGTTAAATCTTCATCAGAAAAATATCAGAGTAGCAAATATGTAGCTTTGTTTATTTCTTTAGCTAATTTTTTATTATCTTTATATCTCTGGTATATTTTTGATAAATCAACAGCAGAATTTCAATTTATTGAAAATAAGGAATGGTTGTCTGGTTTTATAAATTATAAAGTTGGTATAGATGGTATTTCTATTTTATTTATATTGTTAACTACTTTCATTACTCCCATTTGTATAATTTCTGTTAACGCAACTATTACAAAAAGACTTAAAGATTTTTTAATAGCAATTTTATTAATGGAAACTCTTATGATTGGCGTTTTCTGTTCATTAGATCTAGTGGTTTTTTATTTATTCTTTGAAGCAGGTTTAATTCCTATGTTTTTAATTATTGGAATCTGGGGCGGTGACAGAAGAGTTTATTCAGCATTTAAATTCTTTTTGTATACTCTTTTAGGATCTGTTTTAATGCTAGTAGCAATAATAACAATTTATTGGATTAATGGCACAACAGATGTAGAAAAACTTTATGAATTAGGAATAGATGCAAAATATCAAAATTTGTTATGGTTAGCTTTTTTTAGTTCATTTGCAGTCAAAACTCCTATGTGGCCTGTACATACTTGGTTGCCCGACGCTCACGTTGAAGCTCCTACAGCTGGATCTGTTTTACTTGCAGCAATTTTGTTAAAAATGGCAGGTTATGGTTTTATTAGATTTTCTCTTGGATTATTCCCTATTGCCTCTGAATATTTTGTACCATTAATTTATACGCTCAGTTTAATTGCTATAGTTTACACTTCATTAGTTGCACTTATGCAGGAAGATATGAAAAAATTAATTGCATATTCATCTGTGGCCCATATGGGATTTGTCACATTAGGAATTTTTACTATGACACAACAAGGTATTGAGGGAAGTATATTTCAAATGATAAGCCATGGATTAGTTTCTGCAGCATTATTTTTATGTGTTGGTGTTATATATGAAAGATTGCACACAAGAATGATTAATAGATACGGTGGTTTAGTTTCTATAATGCCTAACTACGCAATTGTATTCATGGTTTTTACACTTGGTGCATTAGGTCTTCCTGGAACAAGCGGATTTATAGGTGAATTCCTAGTCTTAATGGGGGCATTCAAGAAAAGTTTTCTAGTTGCAACTATAGCAAGTTTAGGAGTTATTTTATGTGCTGCATATATGCTTTGGCTATATAAAAGAATTATTTTTGGAAATTTAATAAAAGATGATCTTAAAAAACTGATAGATTTAAAAAGCTTTGAAATTGTAATTTTATCAAGTTTAGTATTTCCAATTATATTTTTTGGTTTTTATCCAGACCCTTTACTTAGTTCAGTGGAAGTTTCGGTAAATAACTTACTTGAAATGTATAACTTAAACATTAACAATAACATGGCATATAGCAAATAATGGAAAACATTGAACTAATACTACCTGAAATATTTATATCCATTGCTGTAATGTTTTTTTTAATACTAGGAGTTTATAAAAAAAATAGTTCAAAATTAATTTATAATTTATCTACGATAAGCTTATTAATTTTATTTGCATTATTGTTTAACCTTTATCCTTTGTCAGAATCATCAATTTTTGGAAATAGTTACAAGATTGATAAATTGGCAACTTTCATGAAAATGTTAACTATAATTTCTGGTATTTTTGTGATGCTTACTTCGTCAAAATATATTGAAATAGAAAAAATTAATAAAATTGAATACCCAATTTTAATTTTATGCTCAATTTTGGGAATGATGGTTATGATTAGTTCTAATGACCTAATTGTTTTTTATATGGGATTGGAACTTCAATCTTTAGCACTTTATGTTTTGGCCTCGTTTAATCGAGATAATTTGTTATCAACGGAGTCTGGTTTGAAATATTTTGTGTTAAGTGCCTTGTCATCTGGATTACTGTTATATGGATGTTCGTTGATTTATGGATTTGCAGAATCTACAAACTTTAATTTAATATTAAACAATTCATCAGCTGAAGAATATGGTCTAACTTTTGGAGTTGTCTTTATTCTTGTTGGTCTCGCTTTTAAAATTTCTGCCGTTCCTTTTCATATGTGGGCTCCAGACGTTTATCAAGGATCTCCAACATCAGTTACAATATTTTTTGCTATATTACCTAAAATAGCAGCATTAACTGTATTTATAAGATTTTTATACGTACCATTTGCAAATATGAATGATCAATGGCAAATGATTATTGTATTTTTATCTATAGCATCAATGGTCTTTGGTGCTGTAGCTGCAATAGGTCAAAAAAACCTTAAAAGACTGGTAGCTTACAGCTCTATAGGTCATATGGGTTATGCATTAGCTGGACTTTCGACGGGCACAAATCAAGGCATCCAATCTTCAATCTCATACATGACAATTTATTTAGTTATGAACCTAGCTTTATTTAGTTGTCTATTCATGATTAGAAGAAATGAAAAATATTATGAAAATATTGATGATTTATCTGGTTTATCAAAAAACCATCCAATTTTATCTTTTTCTCTATTAGTAGTTTTATTTTCTTTAGCAGGTATACCACCTTTAGCAGGATTTTTTGCCAAGTTTTATATATTTATTGCAGTAATTGAACAGTCAATGTACTTTTTGGCAATAGTTGGGCTGTTATCAACTGTCATCGCTGCTTTTTATTATTTAAGAATAATAAAAATAATTTATTTTGATCCAGAAAAAGAAAAATACGAGTCTAATCATCATTTAGGATTAAAATTTACTCTGGCTATATCTACTATATTTATTTTAATATACTTCATATATCCAAGTGGATTAACTGAATTGGTATCAAAAATAAATATTATTTGATGAGATTAAAGAAATTTAATTTTAAAAAAGTAAGAAGTACAAACGATACTTCCATAAGGTTAATTAAGCAAAAACATTTAACTGGTTTTGTATTGTCTGAAGTTCAACTCTTAGGTAAAGGACAAAGAGGAAAGAAATGGATTTCATCTAAAGGTAATTTGTTTTTATCAATTTTTTTTAAAATTAATCAAAATCTTAAAATTAAAAAGATTACAAAATTAAATATAAAAATAGTTTATGAAATTATTAAAAAATACTCACTAAAAAAAATATCAATAAAACTTCCAAATGATATTTTAATATCAGGTAAAAAGTTATGTGGAATTCTTCAAGAAACTATATTCTATAATAATAAAAAATTTTTAATTATTGGTATTGGCATCAACTTACAAAATAGTCCATATATACAGAACTATCCAACTACATATTTAAATAAATATAGTAAAAAAAAGGTATATAAAATAGAACTTGCAAATAAAATTAAAAAAGAATTTGAAAAACAATACTATAAATTTATAAATTAAATGTTTTTAATTGGAGATATTGGTAATACAGAAATAAAGATTTGTCTATTTTCAGATAAATCTAAATTATTAAAAAAAATTAATATATCAACTCATAATTTAAATAATAAAAATTTAGATAAAAAATTTAAATTATTAAAGAGTAAAAAAGCTAAATTTAAGAATGTTGTATTTTGTTCAGTAGTACCAAAAGCTTTTTCGATAATTAAGAAATATTTTGAATCAATGTTTCAAATTGAATGTAATGAGCTAAAAAGTATACCATTAAATTCTTTAGTTAATATAAAGGTTAATAAAAAACAAATTGGATCTGATAGAATAGCAAATGCAATTTCAGTAATTGATAAAAAAAACAATTTTATTGTTGTTGATTTTGGTACGGCTACTAATTTTGATGTTATTATTGGACGTGATTATATTGGAGGTATATTGGCTCCAGGTGTACAGTTATCTTTGAATACCTTATCTGATAAAGCATCATTGATTCCAAAAATAAAACTAGAAAAAGTAAAAAAAGTAGTAGGAAACAATACCATTAGTGCTATTAGGTCGGGTTTCTATCACGGTTATTCTGGTTTAATTGACAATATAATTAAATTGATTATTAAACAAACCGGAAAACGTTTTAATATAATTCTAACTGGTGGTTTGGCCTATTTATTTAAGAATACTATTAGAGGTAAAGTTTTAATAAAAAAAGATTTAACTATTTATGGCGTTTTAAAAGCAGCAAGAAATAAATAATGAAAGAAGAACTAATTTTTTGCCCATTGGGTGGTTCAGGTGAAATAGGGATGAACATGAATTTGTTTGCTTATGGTAAACCTGATAATCAAAAATGGGTAATAGTTGATATAGGAGTTACTTTTGCTGACGACAGTGTGCCTGGTATAGATTTAATCTATCCAGATCCAGGATTTATAATTGATAAAAAAGATGATTTATTGGGTATCGTGTTAACACATGCTCACGAAGATCATATTGGTGCTATTGCTCATATTTGGCCTAAACTTAAATGTAAAATTTATGCAACTCCATTTACATCAATTTTAATAGCAGAAAAGTTTAAAGAAAAGAAAATCGATATAACAAGTTATTTACAAATCGTAGAGCTTAATAGCACTCTTAATTTACATCCATTTAAAATTGAATTTATTACACTAACTCACTCAATTCTTGAACCAAATGGATTAAAAATTGAAACACCAGTGGGAAACATTTTGCATACAGGAGACTGGAAATGTGATCCTGATCCATTAATTGGTGACAATATTAATTCTAAAAGACTTAAAGAAATAGGTAAAGAAGGTGTTCTTACAATGATTTGTGATTCAACCAATGTGTTTAGTGCGGGAAGAGCTGGATCAGAATTGGATGTTAGAAAAAATATGCTCAAAGTATTCGAAAGATTAAAAAAAAGGATTATTGTTACTTCTTTTGCTTCTAATGTTGCTCGTATGGAGTCAGTATTTTATTGTTCTCAAAAAACAGGAAGGCAAATTGCTTTAGTAGGCAGATCTATGCACAGAATTTATAAAGCAGCTCGACAATGTGGTTATTTGCAAAATGTTATTGAACCTTTGGAAGCAAGAGATGTAAAAAATACTGCAAGAGAAAAAATAGTTTATTTATGCACCGGGTCCCAGGGTGAGCCAATGGGAGCAATGACGAGAATTTCAAATTATACACACCCAGATGTTTTTATTGAAAAAGGAGATGCTGTTATATTTTCATCAAAAATTATACCTGGAAATGAAAAAAAATTATACAAACTTCACAATCAATTAGTTAAAGAAGGAATTGAAGTTGTATCAGAAGATAGTGAGTTTATACATGTATCAGGACATCCTAATAGAGAAGATCTAAAAGATATGTATAATTGGATCAAACCTAAATCAGTGATTCCTGTTCACGGTGAACACCGTCATATGATTGAACACATTAATTTTGCTAAAGAAATGCAAGTACCCTATCCTGTCAAGGTAGAAAATGGTGATATAGTAAAATTATATCCTGGTAAAAAACCTGAAGTTTATGATAAAGCACCAAGTGGTAGGCTTTTTGTTGATGGTTATATTAGTGTTGAGGAAGACGCTCAGTCAATTAAAGAAAGAAAAAACTTATCAGCAAATGGTTTTATAGAAGCAACATTATTAATTACCCCTAAAGGCAATATACACAACAAACCATTGCTAACATTTAAAGGTTTGCCAATTTATGAAAAAGAGGAGTTTCAGTATGAATTAGAAGACGAGTTAGAAAAAACTGCAAAAACATTCTCTTTAAATAGTAAAAATCAGGAAACAAATCTTATAGATGCTCTCAAAACAACTTGTAGAAGATATACAAAAGAAAAAACTGGCAAAAGACCTTTAACCAATATTAATTTGGTGAGGATTTAATTGACAATCACCGGATCTATTGTAGTTTTTGTTTGTTTGTGGTGGATTGTTTTTTTTTCAATATTACCTTTAGATGTTAATAGAGAAAAAAAGGGAAATATAGAAGGTATTGACCCTGGAGCACCAGAAAATCCAAAAATCTTTAAGAAAATTATTTATTCTTCTTTAATTACATCAATAATTTTTATAATTATATATTTGTCAGTTAAATACGAATATTTGAATTTAAGGAATTTATTAGACTAATGTACTTTTCAAAATCATTTATACCTATTTTAAAAAATAACCCGGCGGAAGCTAAAATAAAATCTCATCAGCTCATGCTTAGAGTTGGGATGATTAAACAGTCATCCGCAGGAATTTACTCCTGGCTTCCTTTAGGATTTAAAGTAATGAAAAAAATAGAGCAAATAGTAAGAGAGGAGCAGGATAGAGTAGGAGTCCAAGAGATTTTAATGCCGACGATTCAATCATCTGATATCTGGAAAGAAAGTGGCAGATATGATGATTATGGTGAAGAAATGTTGCGTATTAAGGATCGACAAAATAGAGAAATGCTTTATGGGCCAACAAATGAGGAACTTATAACAGAAATATTTAGAACAAGTATTAAATCCTATAAATCTCTACCACAACTCTTGTATCATATTCAATGGAAGTTTAGAGATGAGTTAAGACCGAGATTTGGAATAATGAGATGTAGAGAATTTTATATGAAAGACGCATATTCTTTTGATTTAACAGATGAAGACGCATTGTTCTCATATAATAAATTCTTTCTTTCGTATTTAAGAACGTTTAAGAGATTAAATCTATCCGCTATACCTATGGCTGCTGATACAGGTCCTATTGGCGGAAATCTTTCTCATGAATTTATTATTTTAGCAGACACAGGCGAAAGTAAAATTTATACGGATAAAAGAATCTTTGAAGTTGATAGTTCATCAACCATTTTAGAAAAAAATTCTTTAAATGAGCTACGTAAGCAATATGAAAAATTTTACTCTGTGACTGATGAAAAGTTTAATAAAGAAGAATTTGAAAAATTAGTTCCAAATGAATTTAGAGTTAATACCAAAGGTATAGAAGTTGGTCATATATTCTACTTTGGAGATAAATATTCTAAACCTATGAATACTGCTGTAGATTATAATGGTAAAAAAGAATTCGTTAAAATGGGATCTTATGGAATAGGAGTCTCTAGACTGGTTGGTGCCATAATTGAAGCAAAATATAACGATAAAGAAGGAATCATGAAGTGGCCTATATCTGTATCACCATATGACTGTGCAATAATTCCAATGATTAACAAAAATGAATCATCTAATTTAGAAAAATCAAAAAAAGTTTTCGATTATTTAAAATCTAAAAATATAGATGCTATTATAGATGATACAGATGAAAACATTTCTGCAAAAATTAAGAAGTTTAATCTTATTGGTATTCCGTATCAATTAGTTATTGGAAACAAATCCGAAGGAGATCTTTTTGAGTTTAAAGAATTGGGTGAAGAAACTCAAAAAGTTAAAATTGAGGAAGTAGTATCTCAAATTAATAAAACTAAATTAAATTGATTTCACAACTAGAAAAAGAAATAACATTTAGATTTTTAAAAACCAAAAAAAATGATGGTTTTTTAAATATTATATCTATCTTTTCATTTATCGGTATAGCCCTTGGAGTTGCTGTACTTATAATTGTAATGTCTGTAATGAATGGTTTTAGGATCGAACTAATTAATAAAATAGTCGGTTTTAATGCTCACGCAATTGTAAAGCCTTATGAAACTCAAATAAATTCTAATTTATATAAATCGAGCAATTTCTTGAAACAAAATATATCCTCAATAATTTTTTCTAATGAAGGCGAGGCAGTAATTCTAAACAAAAATCATACAAAAGGCATTCTTATAAAAGGTTATCTAAATAATGATTTTAAAGAACTTGAAATACTTAAAAATAATGAATTTTATGGAAACAAAGAGCTAAATGAAAATAGTATTTCTATAGGAAGAGAATTAAGTTTTTTACTAAATTTAGATATTAATGATTCAATAACATTAATGTCCCCAACAGGTGTTGAAACAATAGTTGGAATGTTGCCAAAACAGGAAATTTTTAAAGTAAGCTCAATATTTGATTCAGGATTAGCTAATTTTAACGAAAATGTTGCATTTATAAATTTAAATACACTTGAAAGTTTTTTTGATAAGGAATCAAAATTCCGTTATTTGGAATACTATTTCAAAAATCCTCATGACATTATGGAATATAAAACAGCTCTATCTTATGTACATCAAAAAGAGTTAGTTTATACATGGGCAGATCAAAATGAGTCTTTATTTTCAGCTCTAAAGGTAGAGAGAAATGTTATGTTTATTATACTTTCGTTAATTATTGTTGTTGCAGCATTTAATATTATTTCAGGCTTAACCATTTTGGTCAAAAATAAAACCAGAGATATAGGAATTTTAAAATCAATTGGTGTAACAAATCAATCAATCAAGAAAATTTTTTTTCTAGTAGGTTTTGTTATTGGAACTACAGCTACTATTTTTGGAGTATTTATAGGGACTTTGTTTGCTTACTATATTGAAAACATTAGAGAATTTATTTCTAACACATTTAATCTTTCTTTATTTCCAGAAGAAATTTATTTCCTTAATTCATTGCCATCAGAAATAAATCCAAATTATATAATTCTAGTAGCTTTTTGTTCAATATTAACAACAATAGTTGTGTCCATTTATCCAGCTGCAAAAGCTTCGTCTTTAGACACAGTTAAAACATTAAAGTATGAATAGTTTTATAAAAATAAAAAATATTACCAAAAAGTATGAAAAAAATAAAAGTATTAAAGTTTTAAATAATGTTTCTTTCAATTTTGAGACTGGAAAAATATATTCTATAGTTGGACCATCTGGATCAGGAAAATCAACTTTATTAAATCTATTATCATTAATTGACAAACCTTCATCCGGCTCTTTAGAAATTATAAAAAATAAAATTGATTTTAATAATAAAGTTGAAAATGATAAAGTTAGAGCACAAAATATTGGAATTATTTACCAAGATAAAAATTTATTGTCTGATTTTTCAGCATTAGAAAATGTATATTTGCCAAATTTATTATTATCTAATAATAAAAATAATTCTCTTTATTTAGCAAAAAAAATGATAAAAAATGTTGGACTTTTATCTAGAATGAATCATTTTCCTTCTGAACTATCAGGTGGAGAAAATCAACGAATAGCTATAGCAAGAGCATTGATCAATAATCCAAATATAATAATAGCTGATGAACCTACGGGAAGTTTAGATTTTGAAAATGCGAGGCAAATATTTAAAATTTTGTTTAATCTTAAAAATAAAAATCGGATAATAATTTTTGCAACCCACAATAGATATTTTGCCAATATGGCAGATTGTAAAATTAAAATGATTGATGGTAAGATGAAAATTACCAATGAAAGATTCATTTAGTAAAACCTTTAATCATTTTAAAGTTCATACTCAATATTCAATATGTGAAGGAGCTGTCAAAATAGATCAGCTTAAAGAATATTGTAAAAAAAATAAAATTAAATCCTTAGGATTATCAGACTCACATAATCTTTCGGGCGCACTAGAATTTTCTGAAAATTTATCATCAGTAGGAACACAGCCAATTATTGGTACTCAAATCTTATTTAAATATAAAGACTTTACTGGATTTATACCCCTTATAGCAAAAAATAATGATGGTTATAGAAATATTATTGAACTTTCGTCA
>MDTE01137773.1_pt1 | contig 13066 bp, 9 predicted proteins | sample 811231 | NCBI WGS metagenome assembly MDTE01 (sample SAMN05326651, study PRJNA326480) | marine metagenome | isolation source: seawater | place: Indian Ocean: Red Sea | collected 2010
GGTGAAAAAATGGTAAAGATTGAGGTCCTTAGTGAGACAGAAGAAAGAATGAAACTATTATTGAAAGAAACCGATCGAAGTTTTATGAATGCACTTCGAAGAACATTACTTTCAGAAGTTCCAAAAATGGCTATAGATAGTGTAAGATTTCAGCTTGGAACAAAAGAACAAGATGATGAAACCTGGGAGACGACTGGACCCATTCCAGATGAAATGGTCGCTCAGAGATTAGCTATGGTACCAATTCCGACAAAATTTGATAGATTTCATTTTCAAAATTTGTGTCCCAATTGTGCCAACCTTGTCGAAGATGATAGGGGATGTTTAGAATGTCAGATGATTTACACTTGCGTAGTTTTTGGTACAGAAGAAGGTACATGGGTTACTGCTGGAGACTTGAAATACTTAGGTGAAGAATCGTTAGAAATTGGAGATGAATACAAGAAAATTCCAATCACTAAGTTGATGAAGGGTCAGATGATTGAATTCTATGCCACTGCAGTAATGGGAAGAGGTAAGGATCATGTAAAATGGTCCCCAGTTTGTGGATTATCATTCAATCCAAGAAAAAAAGCTATTCTAAAAAATAAGTCGAAAGCTAAAATTCTTTGGGATATGAACCTGACAATAACATCAAAAGACTTTGGAAAAGAAAAGATTCTTGAAGATGTTGAAAAGGTAACAAAATTAATAGAAGAAATGAATCATGTTGGAGCTGGAACAGAAGAGTCGCGAGAATTCAATGATGCAATAGTTTTAGAAGAATTTCCAGGAGAATTTATCCTATCTTTTGAAACGGATGGTTCAATGTCAACTAGAGTTGCTTTCACTAAAGCAATAGAAGAATTAAAGAAGAAATTTGATCTATTGAATGAAGATTTCGCTGCTGTCCTTTAATACAACAACTCCTTCAGTGGGGTTGAAAATTATGATTAGATTGGGTAGAGGTCACAGTGGTGCTCATCTGACACTATTATTTTCAATTGAAGATTATTCTGATGATCCTTTATCTCAAGGAAGTCTGGGAGTTGGAATTTGTCTAGAAGATGGAGTAGAAGCCTTTGCTAAAGGGGAAGAAGGGGAAAATAAATTAGAAGTTGTTTTCATTACAGGAAATGGGGATTGTAGACTTTATGAGGAAGTCCTGAAGTATTTGTCAGAGGAAATTCCAGAGGTTTTAGGACTATCATGGGAATTAAAGATAAAATTAGAATTACCGACTTCTCAGGGTTTTGGAATGTCTGCTTCTGGAGCTATTGCAGCTGCAGAGGCTTTTCAAAGAGCAATTGGAATACCCTACGAAGAATGTAGGAGGAGGGCATTGCTCATTGCTCATCTGGTCGAGCGAGATAGATCGACTGGATTAGGTGATACTACTGCACTATCTGCAGGAGGAGTAGAAAGGAGGATAAAGGCTGGATCTCCTTACAGTGGAAAAAAATTGATGAATGGCCCAGGAATATCTGAGGGATGGAGTGAAAATATCCCAGTTCTCCTAGTTTGGAAGGAGAGGACTGGAACTCATACCGCAGATTATATTGATAATAAAAATTGGAGGGAAAAAATCAGTAATGCAGGGCTTGCACAAATGAATCGATTATCGGAAGGGGACTGGAATAGAAATCGTTGGAAAGAAATTCTCAGTTCCTCTCAAAAATTTGTTGAGGAGAGTAAACTTCTTGATGACTTAAGTAGAAATGAATTAAGAGAAATTACCAAAAATTGCCTGATTTCAATGGGAATTGAGAATAAGTTTGTCCCACTTTTATGTATGCTTGGTGAGAGTATAGCAATCGTTCCGAAGGATGTATCTTCTGATTTCGAAGAAATTACGCTTATCTCAAAGAAATTACAGAATCTAGGGGTTTTGACTGCATTGAGTAGGATAGGAGAAGTTCGGAATTAATCTAATCCTCTTATTTTTTCATGGAACTTTTCCAAGTCGGATAAATCAAGAGGATTAGAGTCTAGTAATATTGCACCTTTTAGTCTCAAACTTTGACAAAATCCATGCCGATATACTATTGCTCCATGGCCGTATTCAGCCACATATCTATCAACCTGTTTCTGTGTTTTCTTTCTTGGAAATTTTAAGTCTGCTCCAAAATAATGTTTCGCATCAATCCATGCACATGGAATTCCATTAATTCTTAAATCATCCAAAAAAAGTAAATCTGGAGTCAATATTGCCCTTCCCTCATCTCTACTCTGTTCTTCCCATAATTCTTCTTGTCGTCTGAATCTTACTCCTATGGATTCAAAATACTTGAAAAGTGCTTCTTCAAAAATTCCTGCTGCATTTTGTGTTTCTGTCTGGTTAACAGCACTTACTCTATCCATATCTTCCGCTTTTTCAAATTCCTCGAGATCCCTCGAATTAAGTCTAGAAGGAGACTTTAAAGATTCCTTAATTTTATTTTTTGACCAACCTCTACCTGTCAAAATGGCTCTAAATGTATTTACAGGGGGCGCATCAAATCTTTTTGACAGGGATATCACACTCTCGCCAGAATTATATCTCCTGTTAAGTTCATTAGATCTTCTCATTAGTCTATGATGAGAATATACACTCTTCTCTTGGTTTAATGCACCCCTGAGAGAAAGTGCTTGTTCTAGAGAAATTGGGAATTCTGCGATTTCTTCTGCAATTTCTTGTACTCTATCTTCCGGAAGAAAGCCAAATTCACCTGGCCTACATACAATCTCTCCAACCCTTTTCTGGATATTTTTTGGTACAGAATTAGTATTCCAATCAATATTAATCTCCATTGGTGGTGGAGAAATTTGAGGGGGAATTCCCATAGGAAGTGGGTTTTGGCTAAATCTTGATATGGCCCTTTCTATTGATTTCTGATTAACATTATTTTCGGACTTAGTATCATTACTATTATCAAAACGTCTTCTTTTTCGACGATTTCGATTCCTTTTAGCATTCTTATGTTGACTCAACAAATGCTTCGAAGTGAAGAGACTCCTTGAACTATACTAAGAAAGGAAGGAAATTCCTGGCTCTAGAGGGAATGCCGATACTGCTTTTCCAGCAATGTCTTCTCCCTCACCTACTTTGTATACTTCAACTGAATCTAAATCCAGTTCAGTACGGATAAATTCCGAATTTTCAGATAGAAATTGTCTTTCATCAAGATTGGAAATTAAGCTTTTTTCTATCTTTGACCAGGTAAAAACGCGGCCTCTTTTCCTCTTATTTCCTACAGTAAGGTTCATCCAGGTCTTCATGATTTCACCTTTAAGACTGTCTTCTTCAAAAATAGGTAGAGACTGAATATATGAAATTCCATTTTCTTTGAAATTAAAATCAGTAATTGATAGCTCTAAGGCTTGATTGGCTAATTCATTTTTCCAATTTGGAGATGTCTGTAAGACAAGTTTTGTCAGTTTAGAATCAGATTTTCTCTCTGCCATGGTTCTTATATTCCTACATGATGAAATTACATTTCTGAGAAAGTTCTCCTTTGAAATAACCTCAAAGTCATCAGAATTTTCTACTATTTTCTCCAGATTATATTGGGCTAGTAATCCTTCTTGGCCTATCAGTTTCCATAATTCTTCTGCGATATGCGGGGTTGCAGGAGCAAGCATAGAAATCCAGCCCTTTAGAAAACTAATGGATGTTGAAATATCGCACCCACTTCTTCTGACATACCAATTCCAATCTGATAACATCTCAAAATGACTAATCATTACACCCTCTCTGATATTAACATCAATCATCGAATCTTGCCATGATTTCATATTATATCGGAGTCTTGCAAGTAGCCAGTCATCTATTCTACTAGGAGATTTTGAATACGATAACGCAGATTTTATGGATTCAAAAATGGACTTTAATTGTTTATGATTAGCTTCAACCGAGCTATCTGACCAATCCATTCCAGCTTCAGGATTGGCGCCAAACAAGATGAATAGTCTTACTGTATCAGCTCCATATTTAGAAATCATCTTTTCTGGACTAACAGTGTTTCCTAGAGATTTACTCATTTTTGCCGATCTTGAGGTTAGTTCCTTTGAACATGATGGACAGTCTTTTCCAAAATAATCGATATGATATTCAGCATTACAATCTATGCAATAAGGTGCGGGAGCATTAAGCATGCCCTGACAGACTAACCGACCAAATGGCTCTCCAACACTATTCATATCTACATCTCTGGTGAATTTAGTAAAAAATCTAGCATAGAGCAGATGCATGACTGCATGTTCAATACCACCGATGTATAGATTAACACCGCCTTCCATCCAGTAGTCTACGGCTTCCCTATCAAATGGAGATGTTTTATTTTCTGCATCGCAGAATCTCATGAAGTACCATGAAGAATCATAGAATGTATCCATTGTGTCAGTTTCCCTAATTGCTTCTGAGCCACAACTTGGACAAACAGCTTTAGTAAAAGACTCATGAGCTTCCAATGGATTTCCTTTTTGGTCTTCAGAGAAGACCACATCAAGAGGAAGTTCGACTGGTAAGTCTTCTCGATTTACAGGAATTACTCCACATTTGTCACAGTGAATCATTGGGATTGGGGTTCCCCAAAACCTCTGTCTGCTAAGTAACCAATCTTTCAATCTATATTCTACCTTCCCAAAACCGGTGTTTTGAGAATCTAGTGCTTCAATTACGGCCTTTTTGGCATCTTCACCTATCAATCCATCGAATTTAGGAGTTGAATTTACCATGGGCCCATAACCTTCGAAAGCATAATTCACCGGTGAATTAGGATCGTCTCCATCTTTCTCAACTAGTACTCTTCTTATCTCCAAATCATATTTTGTAGCGAATTCAAAATCTCTCTGATCGTGTGCTGGAACAGCCATTACTGCACCAGTTCCGTATGTAGCAACTACAAAATTTCCTGCATAAATAGGAATTTTTTCATTATTCATAGGATTTATGGCAAATCTCCCCAGAAAAACACCATTCTTCTCTTTAAGTAAGTTTATCCTTTCAAATTCCGACATAGTTGCGCATTCATCTCTAAGCTTCTTCCAGCCTTCATGCCATTTAGTTCCTGAGCATAATTCCTCACATAGTGGATGCTCAGGAGATAATGTTACGAAAGTAGCGCCAAATATAGTATCAGGTCGTGTAGTAAAAACTTGAATTTTGGAATTTGAATCGGCTATTGAAAATTCTATTTGAGCCCCATATGATCTACCAATCCAATTCCTTTGCATAGTTTTGACGTTTTCTGGGAAGGATATTTGTTCTAGTTCATCAAGTAACTCATCCGAATATTCAGTCATCCGTAAAAACCATTGAGCCATATCTTTCTGTACAACTTCTAGTCCACATCTCCAACACCTATTGTTCTTTACCTGTTCGTTTGCTAATACAGTATCACAATCGTTACACCAATTTACAGGAGCAGCCCTTCTTTCGACTAATCCTTTTTCATATAAAGTTAGGAACATGTCTTGGTTCCATCTATAGTAATCTACATCTGAAGTAGCTAGGTATCGATTCCAATCATACGAAAAACCCATTCTTTCTTGATCGGATCTTATACTTCTAATATTGCTCTTAGTTACTTCATGTGGATGATCACCTAATTTTTTGGCTGCATTCTCTGCGGGCATTCCAAAAGAATCATACCCCATTGGATAAAGAACATTTTTCCCCATTAGTCGTTGAAATCGTGCCATTGCATCCCCAATTGAATAATTTCTAACATGCCCCATATGCATATGTCCTGAAGGATATGGAAACATTTCAAGACAGTAAAATTTCTCTTTTGAATGATCTATCTTTGCCTCGAAAACTCTAGCTTTCTTCCAAGCTAATTGCCAGTGAGATTCTATTTTATGTGGCTCGTATGACATTTACTCAGACTTACGGGCTCATAGGGTTTGTATATGCATTACTACTTTGATTGATTACCGATTCGGAGTTGATATGTTGAATGAGGGAGAGTTTCACTGTTCTGTTTATGAAGATGGAATAGAAGTATGGGTTACACAATTGGGCGAATTAATGAATATGAACACCGCCTTCATAGATCGTTCCAATGGAATTGTAGCAATAATTGATCCGTTTGATGCAGATAGTTGGATTTCTAGATTAGGTGAGGATGATCTTGTGCCCACTCACCTACTATACACACATACTCACAGAGATCATGTTGCTGGATACCCTGAAATGATTCAAAGATTTCCAGATTTAGAAGTTTGGGGACATGAAGATGCAAGAGTTCCTGATTTATTGGATAATTTTGTATTTAGAAAGGTAGAATTTACAGATACTTGGGATAGTATTGCTGGTGAAACAGTTGAGTGGAAATGTGGAAAAATTAATCTAAAAATTACCCATTCTCCTGGTCATGCCCCTGGTCATGTAACAATTCATGGACATGGAGTCTATCATGCAGGTGATTTATTGTTTGTTAGAAGTGCAGGGAGGGTTGATTTGCCAGGTGGTGACCCTCATGCACAGCAGATGAGTTTGATTAGAGCGAAGGAAATACTATCTTCATTACCTGAGGATTGGAGATTAATACCTGGACATAAATATGATACAATTGGAGATAGAATCCCAGACTGGATTAGTATTGGAGAAGTATTAACTTACAATTATTTTTTAGCGAATATAACTATGCAATAAAGGTTAATTTTTCAATAGTTTTCGTAAGATTGAGGTTTCTTTATCGAGAGTTTTTGATGGCTCTTCTCTAACTGTCTTTAATGCATTAATTGGAATCCAGTCATCTGGAATTAATTTCCATGGAGTTACTCTTGCCATTATTCCAAGTAAAACTTGGCTTCCAGGAATCATAAATACTCGGAGTGGAGGAATTAGGATACTTAATTTTGCTAAATTTTCACGTGTCTCTCGTTTTTCAGATTTCGAAATTTCTCTTCCAATGAGTATGTTGGCTAGAATTTTTGAAGTGGAAGCAAAATTTTCTGCTTCTATTTTTGACGAATCCCAAGCCTTCTCAATAGCTAATCCCCAACCTTTTGGATCATTAGCGATTTCGATAAATTCTGATTTAGACTTTTCAGATAATTCTGTGTAATTACTAGAAAATTTTCTAAATAATGACTTCATTATTACTAATAAATTTGGTAATTTTACCATCAAATCACTCTGTTATGTCTGATTTATTTTCAGTCAGATTTAGATCATTTGAAGCTTTATGGAAGGTCCCGCTTGGTATTTGTTTTTCTTGCTCTAAATTGAATATAGCTGCTCCAATAATGCTATTTGTATCGATTTCAAAGAATTTTCTTAGATTTTCTCGAGTATCAGATCTTCCGAATCCATCTGTTCCTAATACTGTATATCTACCGCCCACCCATCTTTGAATCATTTCTGGGATAGCAATAATATAGTCTGAAACTGCTACTGTGGGCATTTCATCTCCAAAACATTTGGACACGTGCGGTAATTCTTCATCCATATTTAACCTAATATTTCTTTCATAATTTTGACCAAATCTTCTCAACTCTCCATATGATGTTACAGACCAAACTTCGGAATCGATATTGTATTCTTTATGCAACCTTTCAGATGCTTCAATTACGTATTGAAGAATTGGCCCTGAACCCAAGAGTCTAATTTGTGGATTTTTGTCCCCTTGGAGTGACTGAATTCTATATGCTCCTTGAATAATATCATTATCAACTCCAGTTGGTTTTTTTGGTTGTTGTTGATTTTCATTATATAGCATAATGTAATGAATAACATCCCTATTTTGTTTCCACATCTCATCCATTCCATGATTAATAATTACGGCTAATTCGTAGGCAAAGGCGGGATCCCATGCTCTGCAATAAGGAACTGTGGAAGCTGTCAGTAAACTATGGCCATCTTGATGTTGGAGGCCTTCTCCGTTTAGAGTAGTTCTCCCTGCGGTAGCACCCATCAGAAATCCTCTAGATCTTGCATCAGATGCTGCCCAAACCTGATCTCCTACTCTTTGAAATCCAAACATAGAATAGAATGTATAAAACGGTAAAGTTGGAGAGTTAGAATGCGAATATGATGTTGAAGATGCAATCCATGTGGCCATAGAGTTAGCTTCTGAGATTCCTTCTTGTATAATCTGGCCAGAAATAGATTCCTTATATCGTAGTAGCATACTATGGTCTACAGGAGTATACTGTTGGCCTTTAAGCGAGAATATTTCGAATTCGCTGAAAAGAGGATCCATTCCGAAAGTTCTACCTTCGTCTGGAATAATGGGAACTACTCGTGCTCCAATTTCTGACTTAAGTAAATTCCTTAGAAGTCGCACATAAGCCATAGTTGTGGATACCAGCTGTCCTTCTCTAGTACCATTATCGAATTCAGAAAATATAGACCAGTCTGGTAGTTTAATATCAATTTTCTTTGCCTTCCTTTGGGGCAAAAATCCACCTAATTTTTCTCTTTTTTGAATTAAATATTCTGTAATTTCAGAATCCTGTTCGGGTAAATAGAAAGGAGATTGTTCCAGTTTTTCATCTTCAATTGGTATTTCTAATGAATTTCTATATGCAACTAAATCTTCTAAATTCATTTTCTTTTTCTGATGAGTAGAATTTCTTCCTTCGAAAGAATCTATGCCCCATCCCTTAACAGTATGGGCAAGTATAACAGCAGGTCCTTCAGCCTTTTCAGCTGCTTTATACGCTGAATAGACTTTCTTAGGATCATGCCCCCCTCTCTTTAAATTTAAGATTTCATTATCCGAAATTAACTCAGACATTGCTTCTAGTTCTTTACTTCCGGAGAAAAGTTCTGATTTGAATTCCTGAGGTTGAAGTGTACTCAATCTTTGCCAATCTCCATCAGTTATTTTTTCCATTCTAGTCAGAAGTTTACCGTCTTTGTCCAGACGTAGTAGTTTTTCCCATTCTGAGCTCCAAAGTACTTTGATTACTGTCCATCCTGCACCTCTGTATAGTCCTTCTAATTCTTGAATGATTTTGGAATTACCTCTAACCGGGCCATCAAGACGTTGGAGATTACAATTAACAACTGAAATCAAATTATCGAGTTTTTCTCTTCCAGCGATAGCAATAGAGGCAATGGACTCAGGTTCGTCCATTTCACCATCCCCTAAGAAGGCAAAGACTCTACTTTCCGAGGTATCAGCTAAACCTCTATGGTGAAGATATTTCCAAAATCTAGCTTGCATCACAGCTCCTAGCGGTCCAAGACCCATAGAAACCGTAGGATACTCCCAAAACTCTGGCATTAATCTGGGATGGGGGTATGAGGATAGTCCATCTCCAGAGGATTCTTGGCGAAATTTCAGTACCTGATCTAAAGTTATTCTCCCTTCTAACAGAGCTCTAGAGTAAATACCGGGACTGGCATGACCTTGGAAATAGATAGCGTCTCCAATCCCATTAAATTCCTTTCCTCTGAATATGTGATTGAACGCTACCTCATATAATGTAGAGCTGGAAGAGTATGTTGAGATATGCCCTCCAATTCCATCATTTCTCCTATTTGCATCAGAAACAATTACCGCTGCATTCCATAAAATAATATTTTGAATCTTAGATTCAATCTCTAGATTACCCGGATAAGGGATATCCTGATCTATGGAAATTGAGTTTAGATACGGAGAAATAGGTGTATTCTTTATTGGAATAGACAAATCCTGAGCCTCATTCATTAATTCGTGTAGTAGGAATTTCGCTCTATTTATCCCGTGAGAAGCCACTACTGTTCTAAGAGACTCGAGCCACTCTGTTGTTTCTTCTGGATCAGAATCTGGTAAATTTTGACGGATATTTGATGTCATCTGAATCTACCTCGCCTCGTTGGATGTAATTGCCACTACACTATATTTTTTCAATGTTAGAGGCTATTTTATTATTCTGAGTTTTATTCTGGACCAATTGTTATCAAATAACACTCATGATTGGTTCTTACTCCTGCCACTTTAATTTGTGAGTCTCCCTCAGTGTGCCTCAATCCATTCCATCTTTGCACAGTACTAAAAACAGTGTTTCTACCTGCTAGATTATTCGGGTCGACCTTAATTTCTATGGTTACCTCTTCTACTTCACCGAGCCATTTCAAAGCTGAATTTATACTCTTATTAGCAATTCCATGCCTTTGTTCTGAGCTTCTAACCCAATAACCTAGATTCCAATAAGCTTGTTTTGATCTAGTAACTCTGTCGAATCCAACTACTCCGAGAATATAATTATCCCAAGGCCTTATCATTACCCAGTGATGAAGTAATCCTGATCTACCCCGATTTTCTGTTTCATGAATGAAATCCCTAATTTGATCGGGGATTGATTTATCTGGATTTATCCACGGCATTGCTCGAATAACTTCTGGCCATGTTTCTTCAAATGCTTCGATTATCTCGTCAGTGTATTTTGATGAAGCAGGGCGTAAAATCAAATCATCATCTACGCTAATTGTACTTGTAGCTCTACGAATCAGAGATTTATGAATGTCCGAAGTACGCACACACCTGCGGGCGCATCATTATAGATAAGAAATTAGTTAATAGCTGGAGTGAGCTTAAACTAATTTACATCCTAAACGCTCTGAAACAAATACCGCGGATGAGCATGCACTTTCTAGTAAAGGAACGGCATATTGCGCATATGAACCGCAAAACCAAATTTTTCTATTTTCCTCAAGGTGTAGTTTCTTTAGTTTTTCAACATTTATTATAGCCTTTTTATCCACAATAGGACGTTCAAATTTTGCCTCACTAATAATTAGATTTTCTCTAGGTTCAAAGATAGGATTCCAGGTTTGGAAAATAGGACTGGTTCCTTTCAACATAGGTTGTACTTTATTCATCCATATTGTCGCCATGGGAGTTGAATTTCTTGATGATGAAATTAAGTTAACAGGGGACCAAGTGGTTCTATCGATTGGTGCCAGTCTCTTATCGGAATGCATTAAAACGGTACTATTCTCATAACTAAATGAATTTAATAATTCGAGTTCTGATGAGAATTCTTCTCCTAGAATATCTGAAACTTTATTTGCTGGAATACCGAAAACAACATGATCATAATATGTTTTTTTCCCATATTCTTCAGTAATTGAAATTTTTTCTTCCTCATTATTGATAGAACTTATTTTGCTAGAAAGGCGAATTTTAGATACATTCTCAGACAATTTCTGAACTACTTCCCTAGACCCATTTGTTACTCGTTTAACTCCCCTGAATAGGAGTCCTTGATTAAGATAGTTTAGAATTACTTCAGCGGGATATTCCTTGACTGCATCCAAAGTACAAGTACAGATTGCAGCGAATGTAGGATAAAGAAATCCTTCCGAAAAGGATTTGGAGTAATTATGTTTCAATAAATATTCTTCAATAGACATATTATCTTCTAAACTAAATTTTCCCAGATTTATATTTCTGAATAGACGAAAGATATCTGAAATAATCCTTCTAGACTCTTGTCTGATTAGATAACGAGTTTTGACATATGGTATAGAAAGACGGCCCAATCGTAGGTTTTTGTACTGGAAATATGAATCTTCATTATTATTGGTAAATGAGGCTGCGTAAGATACTTTTTCTGTTTTAATTCTGAGTTTACTATACAATTTCATTAATGTTTTGTAATATCCAGGATAAATTACTCTAAGAGGTACATCAGCTCTTGCTATCTTTCCTTCATGATTTATATCGATACTATGTGCATCCATTCCTAGTGAGGGATGTCGTTCGAATAACGTAACTTTGTGTTTTTTTGACAATAAGTATGCTGCAGTTAAACCTGCAAGACCACTACCTACTACTGCAATTGTGTATTTATCGTTGTTTTCACCAATCCGAATTTGTTCATGTTCTGGTGAAAGGAAAATATCCATGATTTGTCGAAATGACATAATGTTAAGAAAGTAGTTTATTAGAAGCTAGAATAATTTCTTTATCCTCAGGAAAGTTTTTTGTTGCCGAAGTAACCATTCTTTCTGTATCCTCAGAACGTCCAATTATTCTCAGTAGTTTTCCAACCGCATAGACTAGGCTATGTCTAGAGCCAAGATGTGGTCCCACCTCATCGATAAGTACGGTTGCCTCAGCTATATTGTGATTTGCAGCAGCTCTTAGAGCTGTGAGAAGTTGTCTTTTTACTTCATCTATTGGCCATTCTTCTTGCTGCTCCCATGGCCAAAAGTTTTTGTTAACATTTGAAAGGGAATTTTCTACAGTTTGATTATCTGTAGATTCATGTATTTCAGTGTATTTTTCTTCTTCTGAGAAATCTGGATTGATTACAGGTGTAGCTTCGATTCTGGGAATTTTTTTGCCTTCGGATTCATTAGTCATAGAGCCTTCAGGATGGAAATCAATTTTGTTTTCTATATCTCCATCGGCAAAAGCCTTCTCATATGCATCAACTTTTCCATCACCATCAAAATCTAAGGGATCTATTGGTTCGGCTTCGTTATTTTTATCCCAAGAATCTGAAGGACTAAGTATTTCACTAGGAGATTGGATTTCCACTACATCTGGAGTGTCTGATGTAGGATGTACTAGATCAATTCTGGTTGGCTCTAGTTCTGTTATTTCATATGCATCTTCTTGGGGTTTAGGAATTTCAAATTTATTGACGAATTCTGGCCCATCTTCGAGTTTTAGTTCATAATTTTCGTCTATCTCATTCTCATCTTTTGGTTGTAAAAGGTTAGAAATTTGAGGATTTCCCAGAATATCAACTTTGTCTTCATTTGAGTATTGTGCAATATCTACTGATATATCATCAAGAGAAAATGATGCAGCTACAATTTCTTCCTGTTGTTCTTCAATATCCTTCATCAATTCTTCTAACAAATCAGAGGACTGGGCATTATCTACAGTAGTATCCTGTTCAAAGGAAGGTCTATCTAATTGATAATAGCATCTAGTACATACTTTAGTTTCTTTCAAGTTATTGTGTTGACAAGCGGGACAAATTATTCCTTCTCTTTTTTCTTTCTTCCATGACTTGAATCTATCGAAGACCATTGGCCCCACCACCTTGAACATCCAACTCGATGAAACTATGCGTTTAATTCTCACCCTAATTTGTTATTACATAATTAGAAGATGCTCACCAGAAATCGTGAAATGCATTCCATCTATCGGCA
>MDTE01186612.1_pt1 | contig 13066 bp, 9 predicted proteins | sample 811231 | NCBI WGS metagenome assembly MDTE01 (sample SAMN05326651, study PRJNA326480) | marine metagenome | isolation source: seawater | place: Indian Ocean: Red Sea | collected 2010
CAAGCACAGCCGATCCTTTACTCCCATCCACCTGCATGACAAATAGATCATCCCGGCGAACACGCACCGTCCAGGAACTGTTGAACTGGCAAAGAATGCCATTTTCCAACTCCATGGTGGCATAGCAGGAATCATCCGCGGTGCATTTATAGGGATTTCCCTGTTCATCTATTCTTTCTGCCACATGCGTGGCACCCCGGCAGGAAATCGATTTGATGGGACCAAAGACATTATCCACGAGATAACGCCAGTGACAAAGCATATCGATCATGATTCCTCCTCCATCTTCCTTGCGATAATTCCAACTGGGACGCTGTGCCGGTTGGCCCTCATCCACTCCAGTAAATACCCAGTACCCAAATTCTCCGCGAACTGATAAGATTTCCCCAAAAAATCCATGATTTATCAATTTCTTTAATTTCCGGATACCCGGCAACCAGAGCTTGTCCTGAACCACTCCATTTTTTACTCCGGCATCTTCACATATCTGTGCCAGACGGAGTGCTTCTTCAGTAGTAACCGCAGTTGGCTTCTCGCAATAAACGGCCTTACCTGCTCTGGCAGCCTGCTCCACAAAGCGAGCGCGATGAAGGGTGGAGCTGGCGTCAAAAAAGATTTGGTTTTCTGAATCAGCTAATGCTTCGTCCAAATTCGTGGTCCAACGGGAAACTCCATTCTTCTCGGCCAATGCCTTAAGCTTATCTTCATTTCGTCCAGTGAGAATGGGATCGACCGTGATCTTTTCATCAGGCGAGATTTGTACTCCACCCTGATCCCTAATGGCACAGATAGAACGGATCAAATGCTGATTGGTTCCCATGCGTCCCGTTACCCCGTTCATAATAATACCCAATTTATGTTCTTTCATAACTAAGTGTAATTTAAGTAAGATTCTTTGATTGCTTTTAGAAATTCAATGGGAGGTCGGTTCCACCAGCGGTTGGAAAAGACTTCTACTTCGATCATGCCCTTAAAACCGTTGCGTTCGACCATTGTACGAATGCCAGGTAGATCAATACAGCCTTCACCCATAAGACCGCGATCGTTTAGTAAATCGGTGGTAGGAGTCATCCAATCACAAACATGATAAGTGAATAATCGGTTGGCATCCAATGTTCGCTGTGTCTGGGCTTCTAACTCTGGATCCCACCAGAGGTGATAAACATCGTAAGCGATACCCACTAGCGGATGACTCAACTCGTCACAAATATCATTGGCTGAAGCCAAGGTATTGATCGCAGACCGGTCGTCGGCATACATCGGATGAAGGGGTTCGATGGCCAACTTCATCCCGAGGGATTCGGCGAGGGGCAAGGTAGCGGCGATTCCATCGGTGATTTGCTTGCGCGATTCGACGAGAGATTGTCCGGGCACTGCCCCGCATACCAAAACGACGAGCGGAGCTCCCAGGAGGGCGGCATCCTCAATGGCCCGCTTGTTGTCCTCGATAGCCTCTTCCCGGGATGTCTCCTTCAGTGCAGGATAGAATCCACCACGGCACAGGGAAACTACTTCCAAGCCTGCAGATCGAATACGCTCACCTGCCTTTGAGGGCTCCTTGCCTTCCAGCCATTGTCTCCAAACCGTGATTCCTGAAACACCTTCATCAGCATAGTGATCAACGGCTTCCTCCAATCCCCAACCTTTGGTGGTAATCGTATGCACACAAAGACGCGAAAAATCGGTAAGTGGCTCTGCCTTCATGATGGAAAAGAATAGTGAGGAATGTTCATTCTTTCGGCCATGCGCATGGGGCGAATAAGAGCCTCACGCATCTTCATGGTTTCGTCACCAACACGAAGATCCGCACAATCCGGATGAATCTCTGCGGATTCGATGACTCCAAGCATTTTGAGAATTTCTGCAGTGCTATGCTTGTAGCCAGCCGCACTACCCTTCTCATCCAAGCGAAATACTGAGTCCTCTAGAGATTGAAAAGCTTCAAATAATTTGTACACCCGAGCATCGAAAGTATCATCACACCAGTATTTCTTGGCGGCACAGATTAAGGGGCATGCGGAAACGCCAGCTCCAATTAAAAGCGGAAGTCCCATCTTAATGGCTGATGCAATTCCAAAATCATCCCCGCTGTGTGGAACGAATTCCAATTCGAGGTCGCGACACATGGATGCCCAATACAAAAAGTGGGGCTCGTCCAAGGTGGAAATTTTTCCGCCAACAAATTTCTCATGACCTGCCAATTGGTGAAGAAGCCAAGGCTCAAAGGGTGTTGCCCAGGGAACAAAAGCGGGCTCAAGGGCATGGACTAAGGCAGGTACTTCTATTTTATCCGCAATCTCGAAATATGCATCCCTTCTATTTTCAGGATCCAGTAAATTAAGTGCCCGGGATGTCATAATCATCACCTCACAGGGCTTATATGCCTGCACTATTTCCAGATGCGGATGGTAACAAGATGCTTTAAAATTGTCGGCCGACGCATCGACGGCAGTTACACCACTTATAAAAGGAGCGTCAGGATACAGGCTCCGAAACCGTCGAATTACTTCTTCATAAAGATCATTCGAAAGATTAAAAACATATCCCGTATCCGCATTAAGAACAAAGATAATTTCCACCTCGAAAAAGTTTGCACATTCGTACATCCAAACAAGCATATTTTCAAAACTAGGCCAATCCGGTTGACCATCTTTGAATGGAAGAAGTGCCGCCACACATAGTCTGGAACTTGATCGGGTATCAATCAAGGTTTCCTCACGGGTTCTAGACCAAATAGTTTCACTCCATTTAGTAGAAGGTAAAAGGTCTGATGCATTTTTAATCACACTTTGTATTATATCGATGGGATGACAAAAGTGTTAGGACAAGACTTGTAAAACTAGCATTTTTCATACAATTTTATTTTGCTACTAATTATATGATTTCACCTGAGTTTCAGCCCGTCTATCTGAAGGATCTACGAATTTCCATCCCGGAAATTTCAATCATACGGTTGGCGCACCAACGACATTCTCCGAAGAGCGACCGAGTAACAAACCACCAGCATAAACACTCGCAAATACTACTTTATCTAAGGGGGCACGGATTTCAGAAAACAAGCAGGAAACAAATTGAAGTTCATCGCGGGTCCCTTCTTTATTTTCCTCCAAATACAGAGCATGGATTTGGAAAGTCACAAAAAATGTCCCCCCTTTCATTGGTCGTCGATTTCAACGAAGCAAAAATAATGAGTAAGACTGTAATTAACAGATCCGTCTCGCTTAAATTCCTGAGTGAAATCGAAAATGCAATCAATCGACTGGTGATGAACTCAGATCTAAAAAAAGAACAGTCTGCTCAATCCGCAGGGATGATCCTTCAGATTTTCGGACTCCTGTACGAAAACCTTCAGAGCAAAGAATTTAATAGTCAGAAAATCTATCCATACACGGCGAAGATTCGCAGATTACTTTCAGATCAACCCAGAATAGTCAGATTCCCAAGAGAAGTTGCTCAACTACTCAAGGAAGATTTAAGTTCCATCAACCGAAAACTCAGAAACGAATCAGGAATGAAACTTGGAAATTTGATAGATGAAGATCGATTAAATAAGTGTCAGCAGGAACTTCAAAACTCATACACTAGAATTTCTGAAATTGGATGGAAATGTGGATTTCAGGATCCAAACTATTTTGCCCGTTGGTTTAGAAAGAAAACAGGACAAACTCCGACCCAATGGAGAGCAGTCAATAATCTGAAAGTAACCTAACTTACAAATCTTTCAAACAGGCTCAAAACTGTCCTGACTGATAATGCGATCGCTACAAGAAGTGATAACCAAGCAACTCCAACCAATTTTGAGCTAGGAGTACTACACTTTAACTCTTTGATCAGCTTGAGCATAACCCAAGCGATAAATGGAACACCAACCACGGTGATCGCCTGTGCGGTAAGAATTAAAGGAAGGGTCTCCATCTTTCCCATCGAACCCAAAATTGCCACTACCATACCCAAGAGCATACCAGCAATGGTTGCCCCCTTGGTCCAATTTCCTGAAACCCTGCAATCCTTACCGAGCCCGTCAGCTAAAACGGTCCCTCCGATCAATGGATTCACGAAAAGAGAACTGAAGGCAGCGGCTAATATACCCATACAAAAGAAACGCATCGATTGAGGACCCAGTAATTCATTAAACATCATTGAAATCTCAGGTAGGCTCCTCCCAACCCCTGTCCCTGATAGAACCGATGCACCTGTCAGCATGATTAATAAACTAATCCCGCCCAATACACCAATTCCCATCATGGTGTCTTTTCGGGATTTCTTCCAATCATTGGCATTCCAATTTCTTTCACGAACCGCGTAGCATTGATAAAAAGCTCCGGCTATTGAGAAAGTGGTCGCCACCATTCCAAGTAATTGAATCAAATGCTTTCCATCCTTATCTTTGGCAACACTTGGGAGAAGTCCCTTGACTATTCCCAAAAAATCATGAGGAACGAGGAAGAAATTAAGGGCAAAGCCGCAAATCATGATAATGACAAGAAGCAACATTGCTTTTTCGATCAATTGATAGGGTTTTTTACTACCGCAAAGGGAAATGATCAGAAAAAGATTAATTATAACCATTAATATCATACCATTGCCATTACCCTGATTCCTAGAAGATGAATTCAGTTCCGACATTTCATCTCCAGTAAGTAAGAGATCCAAAGCAGTCATAATCGCCAGATTATTGGTAAACTGAAAGCATAGTGTGATTCCAAAAACAATGATACCCAAAGTTAACCCACTTCCACGAAATGAAACCTCTTTGATGAACTGACAGGGAGTAACTTTCGACTGTAAGCCAATTTGAGCGGCTAGCGAGGTAACCAAAATCATCATTAGGGAAGCTAAAACCAGTAACCAAATCATGGAATACCCAAACTGGGCACCCACATAAGAATTGGAAAGAATACTTCCCGGGCCGAGAACAACTGAGGCAACGATAAAGGCAGGACCTAATGACTTTATGGTGTCGCTAATCGATTTCCTCATAAACCTAGAAGGCGGGATGGATTGGAAAAAGTAAGATCATCTGCCTGCTTCCTGGATAAACCAAGGTTGTTCATTAGATTTTGATACATCGCAGAAAGGGAAGCTGTAGATCCGATCAAATAAGAACCATCCGTTGATTGAGAAATTCCTTCATCCTTGATTTCAATCGTTCGATCGCCCAAAGTGTAGTAGCCTGATTTGCATTCAGCTGCTGAAATTGCGTCCGAGACTATAATGGAACGATCATACCCGGTTGCCTGAAGAAAGTTCCTGAGAACGAAAAAAGGAAGATGTAATCCATCGGCAATATAGCTAATCCAAAGTTGATCCGACAAAGCCAAGACCCTTTGTATAATATTATCATGCCTGGGTAATTGCCGAGGGCAGGCATTCCCCAAATGAGTGAACATCTGCAGACCGGAATCTATCGCATTTTTTAATTGATCTGTTGATGCATTACTATGACCAGCAGATACTATTACTCCTTGATCAGTAAGAAACTTTGTTACCTTACCCCCGCTATCCTGCTCTGGAGCAAGGGTTAACAAGAGCAACTTTCCAGCACAGGCCTCTAGGAGCTCTTTTACGGTCTCTAGATTTGCAAGCTGAACATCGGCAAGCGGATGCGCCCCCCTGTATCCATCTGCTGAAGAGATAAATGGTCCTTCCAAGTGAATCCCGGGGATCATTTGATTCAGTTCCTCATTCTCGTCGACCATTAGAGCCAACTTTGCGGCCCTTGACCTCATTTTATCAATGGGAGCTGTAATTAGAGTCGGTAAAAATTTATGAATCCCAATATTTTTTAGAGTCATTGAAGCTCGTAGAAGGTCTTCTCCTTTTAATTCATCCGAATTGAAATCAACTCCGGCAAACCCATTAATTTGGAGATCAATCATTTCACCAACAGCTAAAGAGATAACCCAGATGCTGCTTTCTGGTCCAAAAAGACCTTAACTTTTTGATGATGCTGTAAAATGGAAGCAGGAAGATCTGGAGTTACTGGTCCCTCAATTGCGGACTCTACTGCTTCGGCTTTGCGTAGATCAGGAACACTACAGACAATATTTTCAATCTTCATGATTTGTCTGATCGACATACTTATCGCTTGTATTGGCACTTCTTCAAGAATTTCAAACCAACCCTCTCCCATTTGCTGACGACGGCAAGCTTCATCTAGCTCAACCACCAAATATGAATTTTCATTTTCAAAATCTGCAGGTGGATCATTAAAGGCTAAATGACCATTTTCTCCAATCCCAACAAAAGCCAGATCCAGAATGCATCCCTCTAGCAAATCAGTCAATCTGGAGCATTCATCATCTGGGTTCAAACAATCTCCACGAATGTACTCAAAGGAGGCCAAAGGAACTTGCTCGACAAACCTTTTACGCAAATAACGACAAAATGAGGCAGGATGGTTGTCGGACAATCCCACATATTCATCTAAATGAAACCCGTGCACTCTCGACCAGTCAATATCGGGTTGGGAAATTAAATGACTTAGGACCGTGAATTGAGAAGCTCCCGTTGCAACAACTAAGTTCACTCTCTCCTTTTTTAATAGCATCTCTCTTAATATAGAAGCGCCATAATCTGCCGCTGCTTTACCCATCTCTTCCACGGTCGGTAGAATGACTGGAGATATTGAATTCATGAATGGGCAATTTAAACTTAATTATTCTTATGTTAGGAAGGAATTTCATGGGCAACATAAAATAGCTAATCTCATTAAGAATGGCTTTTAAAGTTGAGCTTTCGGGAAGGTTTGATTTCAAAAGAATTCATGGTAAAAAAACCCTTCTTCTACATTACATTCGTGTTACCCTGGTTCTTTGCTTTCGCTGAGCCAGATTCTGTTGAATTATTCGGTGAAAAATTCCCCAAACTTGATGGCATGTCCACAGGTGAGTGGTGGGAGAAAGCAAAACCCGTCGATACTTCTGCAAAAAAGAAGGGCAAACCACCAAAACGCATTATTGATCTTAATGTTCCAAGAGATCAAGTAGTGGCTTTCGCACTCTACACCGTAGACGGTGGCACGCTCAAGCTCACAGGACAGCTCTATCCCCTTCTCAAAGACGAATCCCGAGAAGTCAGATTAGAAACCAAAAAAGGTAAACAATGGAAGGAAATCTCAAAAGTCAAAATTACTTATCCGGGTTGGACTGCCCACTTCAGGGTAAATAATTGGGATTCTACAAAGGATACTCCCTATCGGGTAAGACATGGAAAGGAAGCCATTTTCGAAGGTACAATTCGTAAGGATCCAATTGATCAGGATACTATCGTGGTAGGAAATCTTTCTTGCAATTCGAGTAGAACGAAGGGACCCAGACCCATGATTATTGAAAACCTCAAGGCTATTGATCCGGACATGCTTTTCTTTGCCGGAGACCAAACCTATCATCACACTGAGCATACTGCTGGATGGATTGAATTTGGCTTACAGTTCCGCGATCTAATGAAAGACCGTCCCACAGTTACCATTCCCGACGACCACGATGTGGGGCAGGCAAACCTATGGGGAGAAAGCGGTATTATCGCAACCTCTCCTGCTGGTAACAGCGGTGGCTACTTTTATCCCATCCCGTATGTGAATATGGTTCAACGTCAACAAACTTGGCACCTACCCGATCCAGTTGACCCAAGGAAAATCAAACGCGGTCTTGAAGTTTATTTCACTCGATTAAGGGTGGGCGGCATAGACTTTGCCATTTTAGAGGACCGTAAATTCAAGACGGGACCAGCAGGTAAGATTCCAAAGATGGGTCCCCGCCCCGATCATATCAATGACCCCTCATATGACAGGAAAGCAGTCGATTTGGATGGCTTGGTACTGCTGGGTGAAAGACAGTTGAAATTTCTCTCTGAGTGGAGTCAGGACTGGGAGGGAGCTCAAATGAAAGTCGCCTTATCTCAGACTGCATTTTGCGGAGCCGTGCATATTCATGGAGGTCCAAACAATCGTCTACTTGCTGACTTGGACAGTAATGCATGGCCCCAAACAGGCAGAAATAAGGCTATCAAGGAGTTAAGGAAAGCATGGGCTCCGCATTTATGTGGTGATCAGCACCTCGCTGTAGTTGTTCAACACGGAGTTGACAGTCATAGGGATGGTCCGTTCGGTTTTACCAGTCCTGCCATCGTTAACACAATCTACGGACGCTGGTGGAAACCAGAAAATGAAAAACCCGGACCTCGTCCCATCCCCAACTCCCCCTTACCTTGGACAGGTGACTTTGAAGATGGTCTTGGAAATAAGATAACCATGCATGCCTATGCTAACCCCGAGGACCGAAATAATGAGTTAAAACGTGCAGACGGATTTGGCGTTGCACGGTTTAACAAGAAAAACAGAACTATCACTTTTGAATGCTGGCCACGTTTTGCCAAGGTATCAGATGGCGACAAAGCTCAATTTCCGGGATGGCCCATCACGGTAAAGATGAATCAAAATGATGGTCGGCAGGTCAAGGGTTGGTTACCTAGGCTTAACTTCACTAAATCCAATCCCGTCGTGCAGGTCATTAATGATAAATCCAAGGAAGTGCTATACACCATTCGGGTACAGGGTAAAAGCTTTCAGCCTAAGGTATATTCATCTGACCCTCATAGCGTAAAAGTGGGACAGGACACTCCAAAAAACCAGGTATTTTCCAAAACCCTACCCGTTTCTGAAAGAAACAGAGCAAAAGTAATTAGCCTAGATCCTTATTTATAAGTGGAAGTGTCCTATTTTTCTCCATGCTCGGTTTCTCGTTTGAGCCGGGAAATGTTTTCTTTGTTACGGGAACCAAGATAAGCAATCAGATCGCGTAAGTCATTTGGGTTGAGGGTCATTCCCAGTGGAGGCATAGCGGACACAGGAGGCGAAACTTCAGAAACCTCAGCCTTTTTGATTTCCTGCTGCTTCCCATCAGGAGAAAGTACAATAATGGTATCATCTTCATCGGCAAGAATTCTGCCAACCACTGCGTCTCCCTTACTCATGATTACCGTTGAAAGACCATAACCAGGTGAAATTTCAGCATTTGGGTTTACCAGTGACTCTAGGAGCTTAGATGCTTCCATGCGATCTCCAACGAGACTAAGTTCAGGTCCTTGCTCACCACCCTGACCATCAACTTTATGGCACTGCAAACAAGCACCTTGATTACGAAAAACCAACTCTCCAGAACTGGGATTCCCCCCCTGTAAACTGAGGGCATGAATTCTTCCTGGATCACCAGCTGCATAGGTGGCTGCAACCTGTTTTGCCTCATTATTTGAACTCCCAGACAGAGACTGGTATAAATCTAGCCATAATTCGTTTTTTAAATTCAACTCTCTCACCTTCCATAATTCGATCAAGATTTCAGGCTTTGACTCTGCCAATATGCTGAAAATTGCCCGGGCTACAATTGGTTCATCTTCTCTGACAGCTAGAATTGCTTTTTCTTCAGACCCTTTAATCTTACGTTCAAGTAACCCAACATAACTGACCGAACGTACCAGTTCGCTATCGTCTGTTGACAATTTAAGAATGGTATCATTGTCAGCAGGGTCGTTTAAACTCAGCAGTGAACGAAGGTTTGATGCCCTTACTTGGGGGTTTAGTTTTGTATCAAGTACCTGTTTTCTGAGGACTTCCGGATTCATGGATATGCCAGCTTCCATGACAAATCTGCCTAGAATGGATGCAAGCTTGGGAGCTTTTTCTTTTTCCACAAGTGTACGAATTTCTTCACCATATTTTTTTATTATGTCAGATCTTGTAAAAGTACTCTTTAAAGTGGGGCGATAATGACCTAAGACAGGATCGGTATCCATGGATAATGACCACCTCAGCAAGGCCTCCATTGCAAAAACCCGGACATCTTCTTTCAAATTAGAATTTGAACAGGCATTGATTAGAGCCTCTGCTGCTTCTGCTGTTCCTAAACGGAAGTAAGCAGCAACCAGCCTGACCTGCTGGTGAAAAGGAAAATTCTCGGGGTCCATGGAGATCAGTTTTTTGCCAGATGGAGAATCTAATGCGTTTGTGTCATAAATTGCTGAAACGGCTTCACTACGAATAGCTGGAGATTCATCATCGAGAAAAAGATCAAGATGAGGATGTCCGAGTCGACGGCACACCAAAAGAGAGAGCATCCTCTGCTCAAAAGAATCTGCTTTTGCCATAGACAATGTCTGCTCGGGAGACGCCAAACGTGATAGAGCAGATAGAATTGCATGCCTTACCGTTACATCAAAAGAAGAACCTTCATTGGACATGCATCGCTTAAAAAGAGCTTCCACCGCCAGCTTGTCCCCTGACGGAGCTACCCGGCCTAAAGCTACGGCGGCTAAGGATACAACTCTCTTTGAAGAATCATTCAGCAAGGAAATTAAGGGCTCCATCGATGAAGACAATCCAATGTCTCCACAAGTGCGGGCAGCGTTTGCACGAATTTCAGCGTTTTCCGAACTCAAACTTTTTACTAATGGATCAGCAGCAGATTTTTCTCCATTTCGATATAATTGACCCAGCCCCCAAAGTGCATGAAGGGAAGCCTGATTTTTGTTGTCTCCCTCATCCATAATCGCGGTAAGGGTATCTGTAGCTTCGGATCCTTTTTGTACTATGGCAAATTGTGCTGCCTGCCTTACCCGTTGATCGTCATGAGAGAGGAGCAGTTTAAGTTCAGGGAGGGAACGGTCGTAAAAACCTTTTTTGAAGGCTAGCGATATTTCCTTTCCTAATGCCCTTTTTTGTGGGTCCGTAGGTCGCATCACTTGGATTGTGCCGTTCTTATTCACTGACCAACCACCGCCATAATCAGCTAGATAAAGATTTCCATCGTACCCAAGTTCAACATCACAAACAGCAACTCCTTCAACCAGAATAGAGTTTCGATCTATCGCATAACTTGCACCTTTTGACTTCAGGCTAACATGAATAATATTCGAATTTTTGGGAGCCCCTCTGTAGTTGGTTACCAGAAACCCATTTCGCAAATCTTCAGGAACAGTTTTTCCCGTCAACCAGGCAACGCCGGATGGTCCGTTACCCAAATGACCAAGAGGCGGATAAACCCATTGCGGTTGTTCGGTCGTGTAAGTTTCAAACATCTTCTCTCCCACCCAGACTGACTTACTCAATTTGAAGTTTTTCCAATCCAAAGCATTAGCATAGTGATGCGGAGATTGATGGGCCATATCCCAACCCGAATCAGTATTATCAAGAACATAAACGACACGGGCTTTGTCGCCAATATCTCCGGTATTATCAAAAGTAAAAAGATTACCATTATCATCGAAAGCCAATTCCTGAGGGTTTCTCAGACCCATGGCGTACACTTCAAAATTAGTGCCATCTGAATCACAGCGGAACACCGCCCCTCTGCCGGATGCTTCATGGATTTTTCCGTCCTCGGTCTCCACATAGTAGCCACGGTCACCAATTGAAAAATAAAGACGACCATCCGGACCCCTAATAATTCCGTGTAGATCGTGTCCAATAAAAGACACCCGAACTCCAAAACCCTCCACAATATTATTCATTGTATCGGCCACACCATCATCATCAGTGTCGGTTAACTTCCGTAAAGCCGGGATGCAGGTAAAGTATGTGGCGTTCCTTTCCGCCAATATAGAAAACCCGATGCCATCTAGTGGTTTGTCAAATGCATCTGAAAAAAGAGTGCGTTTGTCGGCAACAAAGTTACCATCCGTATCCTCAAGTCGGATCAAACGGTCGGGAGTTTGCTCATACCAAGCCCGGTCACGTTTGTCGGCATGGGCATCATACAAAGCCAAGCGGTCTGCAGTTGTGCGGGAGCGAAAGTCTCCGCGGATCATTTCACGAGCCCTCCTTAAGTCGGGAACCCCAAACCAGAAGCGATTTGCTTCACTGACAAAAATTCTTCCATGGGGATCCATATCAAGGCTGGCAGGATTTTCCACATGCGGATAAGTTACCCAAGTGTGCCCGACATAGCCCTCGTGTTTAATGACTCCGCGGAAATCACTCGCCTCATTACTTAAAGGTGGCATATCGGCTTCAGAAATCTCAAGCGGTTTGGATAAACAAACGGCATGGGAAAACAGGGCAGAAACTAGAAGGTAATGTATTTTCATAAAATAAAATAAATATACTATATTTTTGGGAATTCGGGACAAGCAAGACTTACCCAAATATGATGATTAATCGGAAAATTCACTTTTATTAAATTTCTCATTTTAGTCGGCAAGTCGCATTCTTTTAGGTATAAAATTATTCATGGATACGAAAAACCCATATGTTGAGTATGTTGAATCGTTGTCGTCTATGATCCAAGAGGGAATGAATTTACCCTTGGGAGCAATGCCTCCCCCACCCGACTACGCGGTAAATCCTCAGGTTCCAAAAGTTGCTATTCTTTCCCCACACCCTGATGATGAATGTGTGATGGGACCACTTGCCCTTAGGTTAAAAAGGGAAACCGGGTCTAAAATAGTAAATATACCCATAACCTTCGGAAGTAATCCCGCAAGAAAAGAAGAAAGAAAGGAAGAACTTTCCAAAGCTTGCAAGTGGATAGGTTTTGAAATTGAAAATCTGCAGTCCGGCAGCCTAGAAAAAATCACGCCCGAAACAAGATCGGAAGATCCTGCTCATTGGGAAAATGCGGTGAAACAACTTATTGAAGTAATCCATTTAATAAAACCAGATATCCTCTTCTTCCCCAATGCTACTGACTGGAATCGTACGCATCTGGGGGTTCATTTACTTACCTGCGATGCACTTAATCAGATTCAATCCGCCTCCATTACCCTCATTGAAACTGAATTTTGGGGACAAATCAAAGAGCCCAATTTAATGGTGGAGAGTTCTCTTGAAGAAGTTGCCGATCTGGTCGCTGCTCTTTCGCACCACAAGGGGGAAGTTACTCGCAATCCTTTCCACCTTCGATTACCTTCGTGGATGCAGGACAATGTCCGAAGGGGGGCAGAGGTAGTGGGTGGTCAGGGAGTAAATGCTCCAGACTTTGACTTCGCTACACTCTACCGAGTTAGTAGGCTCGAAGACGGAAAAATATTTTTACCATGGCAGGGTGGAAGATTATTACCCAAGTCTAAAAAC